>OJKM01000135.1_pt1 | contig 12458 bp, 7 predicted proteins | sample 1596631 | NCBI WGS metagenome assembly OJKM01 (sample SAMEA3904683, study PRJEB24821) | metagenome | biome: Builtin; feature: hospital; material: surface | place: USA | collected 2013-06-06 | reverse complement strand
AGATGTGTATAAGAGACAGTCTCCGGCTCCTTCTACCGAATCGAAATTTATTGATGTAATCCTCATGGACCTATGGATGCCGGACATGGATGGCTACGAGGCCACAGAACGGATACTCTCCCTAGTCTCTTCATACCGCGAACGAATGGTGAAATATGACCCTGCAAACGTGCCGCCCCCAGGACCTACAGTGCTCGCTGTCAGTGCAGACGTTACTGACGAAGCGCTACGACGAGCTACTAAGGTCGGCATGGAAGGATACATGACAAAACCATATAAGCTGCGAGACTTGGAGAGGTTGTTGGTTGAGTTTTGTGCGCGACAGAGTAAATGGAGGATATAACGGGATCGTGTAATCCCCACCTCCTCTCTCCTTTCCCCTTTTTTTTATCATTATTCTTCTTATTCCCCTAAAACTTATTCTTTTCTTTCTCCCACCTCCTTCTCTACCTCATTCCCTGCTCTTTTTAGGAGACGGCCGTTCACTATAAAACACCCATTTCCGCTCCCTATACTCCGTATGGATGATGATGACTTATGACTTGTCCTTCTTGTTATCCCTTTTCTTTTACATTTAAACTTATCTTATTCCCCATCCACCTAGGTGGTTTTCATTTAATGTCCTGATTGTTGGTATGTGGTCTTTTTGGCCTATGCGGTTTTGGTTTCGGGGGAGATGGTGATGTCTACATATATACCTACTTTCTATTTTTTAATCTAATCTATAAGTATTTATTTAACTATTCTTGGAAATCTTGGGTGTTTCTTGGTTCTGTGGAACTATCCTTCTCCGCATTCTAGTTCGAATCCGGGGATTGCAACTTGGATAGAAACGCTCGACATATTATCTTGAGAAACTCGCCTAGCTGCCTGGAATCGATCGGTCAAGACGCCGACCGAAATGCGGAGAACCGAGCTAAGCGGATAACAAGCATTCCAATCCATGCTCGTATTCGTTGGCCATCGTCTGTTTAACTGCTCAGCAAGTTAGTGAGGTGTTTCAAAAAAAAGATCCGCACCCATGAATAACAAACTAACTAGTTCTACTATTTAACGAAGCTATCCCCGGATATTCATCAACTCCGCAGTCTTCGATAGCATCAATTGGGTCAGAGTGAAAAAGGCTGAAAAGCAACAGAACAAAGATGCAGAAGACATATATTTTGGCGCTAGTTTCTCTACTGGCGAGCTCGCTCGTCGATGCTAGGTCAGCAGTTTTTGATCAGACACCTCTTGACATTGGAGGCAGTGATGACAGCTTCGATAGCACTGCTCGCATCGATCCCAATAGCAACGATTTGCTGAAATCAGAGATGGATAAAGTCATCGCCAGCTCTGAATTGCTTTCCCTGCATCGCGCTCTCGTTGAGATCAAATCTATCTCCGACAATGAACAAGCTGTGGGAGGCTTTCTAATGGACTACCTGTATTCCAAGAACTTTACTGTTGAGAAACAATACGTCGACTATGACGATCCTACCGGCAAACCAATTCGCTCCAACCGCCGCTTCAATATCTATGCCTATCCCGGAAACAGTGCTTCGCCAGGTATTATTTTAACAAGCCACATCGATACCGTCCCTCCATTCATCCCATACTCTTTGAGTCACCCGGAATCTGCCTCTTTCAAGAGGGATGACATCCTCATTTCCGGTCGTGGAACCGTTGACGACAAAGCCTCTGTAGCTTGCCAGGTCATCGCCGCCATGGACCATCTTGAGAAACACCCAGACATTCCAATTGGCCTCTTATTCGTTGTCAGTGAAGAGATAGGCGGCAGGGGCATGTCTACATTCTCCAACTCCCGTCTTAACTCGGGTACCTATCACACCATCATATTTGGTGAACCTACCGAACGTGCTCTCGTAGCTGGCCACAAGGGCATGGTTTCATTTACCATCCGTGTTCACGGGAAGCCTGCTCACTCTGGATACCCCTGGCTAGGGCGCAGCGCCGTATCTGAGATGTTGCCTATTCTGACTGAGGTTGATCGACTTGGCGACATTCCTGTATCACAGGGCGGGTTGCCTTCTAGCGACAAATATGGGCGTACCACGTTGAACATCGGCTTCATGTCTGGCGGCGTTGCAGCGAATGTTGTTGCAGAGGAGGCTGTTGCGAATGTTGCTGTACGTCTCGCAGCTGGTGACCCTGAAGATGCAAAAGATATTATCTTCCGTGCTATTCGCAATGCAGCTACCAAACATAGAAAGGGTGCTACTGTAGTTATCTCTAACGGTCATGGGCTCCCGAAGGGAGACATCGAGGTTATCTTTGGTTTGGAGGCCTACGGCGTTGTCGATATAGACGCGGATGTTGATGGGTTCAACGTCACCACTGTCAACTATGGAACCGATGTCCCACATTGGAAAATCTATGGTGACAACGTCAAGCGATATCTTTATGGTCCCGGTACAATCTTCGTTGCCCATGGCAAGAATGAAGCTTTGACTGTTGGAGAACTAGAGGCTGGCCTGGAAGGATATAAAACCCTGGTTGCCAAAGCTGCTGAAAGAGAGCGTTCTTAAAGCCGGTTCAGCCCAAGTATATATATGAGCCTTTATAGCTGGGATCACGGCTCCTTTGAAAGCTCGTAACACCAGTTGTATTATCTATTTGTTTGTGGATATAAGTGAATATATGAGAAATACAAACGCTTAAGAGTACATCTATAGAAGATATAGGAAATAAATACAACCACAATCAGGGTGGATATCCCATGCCAATAGATGGAGGAAATTTTCATTATTTTAGTCAGTAGCCTTCCATTCAGTTTTTCTCTTCCATCCCGTCTTGAACAGCTTCCCCATCTTGAATCGAGGGAAGATATGTGCTTCCGTATTGAACACTGTTTCTGTAAGTGGAATAAAGTCCTTGTCCGAGAATAGAAGATAGAAGTATTTAAGGGTCTCTGCAAGCCAAAAGCTTTCCATGTTGTCTATCCTTCCCGGGGGTATCGTGTCAGCATTCGATAGTGATGTAAATGCCCGAATGTATGAGCTCTTTGCTGCTGGGGAATTATCGTCAGAGGTAGACTGTTCCGATAAACCATCTTGGTTCTGTTTAGGGATCTCATCCTCTATAACGGCTGTGTGCTTTATGAAGCTCTTGAACATTTCCCAGCCCCATTCACGGTATATCTCGTCTTCTGTTATGCGGTACAGGTAGAAGAGAGATTCGATGGTTTCCGGTCTCTGGAGGTTATGTCGGTCGGAAGGTTTGATGATCACATCTTCTCTCCATGCACTGTTTTTGTCGTCGAGAGGTTCAAGGGGTTTAGAAACAAGGTATATACCTTCTTCTTTGGCCTTTCCTTTCGTTTTCACACCTTTCTCGTCCTCGGATTCACCCTTGGACTTTGAAAATACATCGTCCATCATTCTTGGAGGCTTGTCTATTTCGAAATAAGCGATTTCGGGGGCCAGCCCGGTCTCAGTCGCAAGATAAGTAGCCCAGCATGTCTTTACCAGTTCCTTAGCAAGGATAATTTCGTCTTCCTTCTGGCGGTTCCATCCGGGGTTTTTCCGAGCCTCAGAAAGAGGCAATCCCCCCGTGGCCCCAAGGGCTATTGTGCCAGGCAAAAAGCACACTAAATGGTCCATCTTCGGCATAAGGGGTTCAGTAAGCCCGCTCGGACGCTCTCCCACAATGGTCAATGAAGCATGTTTTGTGTAGGTGATGAGATGTTTGCGGATACCTGCGAGCGCTTGGTTCCACATGTTTTCATATATGGGCTCTTCACCGGATGTTTGTAAAAATTGCTTGATTAGGTACTCTAGAAATTGGTCAGTCCTCTGCTCAAATATTCATGAAGCATGATGAATGAAGCTTCTTACCATAGTACGAATCTCCGCGACTACCTAGTCGGATGTTCTCGCCCATGAATTTACCGGTATCGGCCATGATGAAGATAGGCAGTAGTCCGTCCTGCATCTGATTCCCATCAATGACTTCCATGACCTTCTCCACTTTCTCCCAGTAATGGGTTTCCCCTGTCAATTTAGCCAGATACTTGAATTCAAGCTGCAAACTTCCGGCCTCTGCAGTTGAAGACGCCCCATTATCCGTGTGCGACCGTATGCCCTGGGACGAATTGAGATTAAAGCTTGCAAATGGAATACCAGACGGTGATTCAAACGCGCCCAGCAATCGCTCTGCGAGTCCTGTGGCTTTCTCAATATATAGGTCATCTCCGGGAGCTCCGTCATCATCTTCCGCCAGCGGGGCAAGATCTGGGTATGTTTTAGAGATGTAATGTGCAGATAGGAGGCCTCCCAGCATTCGGATAGTAGTTTCAAAGGTATTAACGTCCTGGTTTTGCTCGTAACGGAGAGAGTTTTGTATCCATTTTCGTGAGTTTTGAACCTGTGTCGTGAGATTCATGAGCATTAAAGTATCAAGGGCGTCAACGATTATCCAACCCATGCCACCTTCGGCCATATTCTTTCCCTTTCTAGCCAGCGGTTCATATATATCCTTTCCTACATGCAGAGTAAGCCATTGGTCAAGGGAACATTGTTCGATAAGCAAGAATACGTAAACTTCATAGACGTGCATTGCCACTTACCCCATGCGTCCTGTTCATATCCTTCCCAGCTGACGAGGAATGCATCCTTCACTCTCTGTTTCCTTTCTTCCCAATCAATTGTCTTGCCCTTCTCTTTTCCTGAAACTACACCCTTCTCAAATTCCTGCATCCATTTCCACATATCTCCACCCTTCATCCCTATGGGCCTGACAATACGTGGGTGCCCTGCTCTGCCGCTCAAAAACCACCATAGGCCAACCAAGAATCCAATACATATAGCAACCCATAATGCTTTTTTTCGTTTCCGTCCACCTGAGTATGGTCCGCGAGATTTATAATACGGTTTGTCTTTATACATCGGTAGCTCTCGTGAAGGTGTTATAAAATTCCCTATCCTCTCTGTGAGTTGGATGCCGGACTGTTTGGCGAACTGGCTGTTGGTTGTGGCGGCTCGCCAGTACCCATCCTCTATTTCGCGCTGAGCAGAGTTGAAGGCCGGCACCCGGTTGGGGAGTTGGAAAGACATTTAACCACACCCTCCGCCTGGTCTTCCTTATTTCTTTTTCTTCTTCTGTTTTATTGAACCCCTAGATATGCTCGGCCAGCGTCACACGGAACGCATTCGGATGTTTCTCGAAGGTTTCTCGAAGACGAGAGCACAGAGTAAGCTTTTCGACCTAGCGATAGGGCAAGTGTCAGCAATAGATCACTCAGGGGTTTATTGGTTGTGTCTATACAGGTGTGAGCCCTTCTGCTCTACTGTCAAATGCCATACAGATAGAGGTGAAATGAATTGATGAAGGCTTATAGAGCCATTGGATCTCAAGGCGCGACTAAGGCGTAATCGTCGTAGGCGCGCAATCGGTATGGGCTTCCAGTAGTCATCTAAACAATCCGTATGCCCGGTGATAAACTGAGATATACCTATCCAGCAACCCAAAGAACTGTTGATTTATTCATGATTCTCCATCCGTTCATGCGACCAGCTTTTTGGTGGATGTGGCATAATTGAATGCCTCGGCTTGTTTGCACCGTTTGCAACATCTCTTCTACAACGATTTACTATTACTTTGAAGACAAGAAGGACCGGATGCCATAGTAAGGCGCAATATACTATATAGAGGCAAAATAGGATACGAAATGGTTTACATAGCAAGGGACAGCCATATCAATCGTTCAAGAAGTATGAAAACGCTTTGGTGGTCATAACATGGATATCTACTTCTATAGCTTTTGATACTCCAGCTTTCCTTCGAGCTTCTTTGACTCCGCTACCTTCCTAACAGCCTTGTTAAAGTCGTCTTGGTTGATAGCATCTCTGTAGTCTTTGATGGCGAATAGACCACTAATCCAGTGTTAGAAAGTCTAGGGTCTCATGTATAATGTGGGAAGGGGAATCTTACGCTTCAGTTACCACGTTTCTCAAATCAGCTCCGTTAAGGCCATCACTCATCTTCACAATCGTCTCAAAGTCAATCTCGCCTTCCATGGAAACGCCACTAGCATGGATTTTGAGAACCTCTAGTCGGCCGACTTCGTTTGGCAAGGGAATCTCGATTTTCCTATCTAAGCGACCTGCTCGTAGGAGAGCCGGGTCAAGGGTATCCGGCCGATTGGTGGCCATGATAATCTTCGTTTTACCTAGGTAGTCAAAACCATCCAGTTGGTTGAGAAGTTCCATAAGGGTTCGCTGGATTTCTCGATCGGCAGAGGTTCCCTCAGAGAACCTTCGACCTCCGATAGCATCAATTTCGTCCATGAAAATGATACAGGGTTCATGTTCTTTGGCATAGCCGAACATTTCACGGATAAGACGCGCAGATTCACCAATGTACTTATCAACGATGGCAGATGATACAACTGTTTCACTCGAACATTAGTAACTTGTGAGAAGGAATAGGCGGCCACAAAGGCTTACCCTTCAAGAAATTGGTATCTAACGAGCTAGCAACTGCTCTTGCAAGCAGTGTCTTTCCGGTTCCCGGAGGCCCATACAGTAGTACACCCTTGGGTGGCTTTATACCTACACGCATGAACAGCTCCGGGTTCTTGAGCGGTAGCTCGATGACCTCTCTCAATTCTCTGATCTGATCATTCAGACCACCGATACCGCTGAAGCTGACTTGGCCGGGATCTTCCAAGGACATGTTGTAAACGAGCGGATCGACCTCGCGTGGGAGCATTCGCATGATAGTGAGGGTCGTCATGTCAAGCGCTACTCGGGTTCCTTGCTTTAGTTTTGCCTTGTCAACCTTAGACCGGCAACCAACGACATATCTAGGGCCGGAAGAGGCTTTGACGATAACTAAGATTTCATTAGCAGGAAGCCCAGGGCTTTAGCATAAATCTCAGGGACTTTTGGCTCCGAAGCAAATCTTAGAACGTACATCTCTCTTCGTCAAGCTGCTTCAAGACCTCGCCGATGATCTGGCCAACACTTTGGAGAGCTTTGATGTTATCTTCCGTAACATCGAATTCCTTCTGCAGCCCCTTTATGTCCAGTCGGAGATTCTTCAATTTTGCTTCCCATTCTCGTGACTCCAGAAGACTCTGCTTGTAATCCTCCAAGGCTTTCCGCCGCTCTGGGTCGTCGGAACCGTCCATGTTGACAGTTCCCGGCTGCTGGGAAGGGTTATGTTGAGGCCGTGAACGGGTCGGGGATGTGGCTAGGAATGGAACAAGGCTAGTCAGGTATCAGTTCGGCTGAAAATACAGGCCCGCAGCGACGGTAAGATAGCTCTAATCCTCCTGCTGTTGCGTGCCGGCTCTTTGCTTGCTCACTCGTTGCTGCTTCAACTCCAAAAAGGCGTCAGCAGCTTCATCACTGATTATATAATCCAATATTCAGCTTAGGTAGTTAGTTAGTTGAAAACAGTGCAAACATTAATAATCAAGTTGTGAGATTAAGGTGGTCCCGTGACTTGTAAAATTCTTGGCAGAGCATCCCGCTTCAAAAAGTCCAAAAACGGAAATTTACCTTCCATCAACTCGACATCGGGATCAGTTTTTTACAAGAGTATTTTGGCCAACATACCTACTTCGTATCTACTTATATGAAAAATTTTCTTGTTTTTTACTAGCACAAGCGCTTGATTTACCACTAGCAACTCCTGGTTCCTATTATATTCAATATGAAATGTATTTGCAGCTGGAGAATTTTATATCTACAACCTGCTATGTATATAGTAATGTATATTTGTGCATGCTATATCTAGCCACAGATTGGACGAGTCTCAACTTCTCCCCGAGCAATAAATCAACGATCCCGCTTTTCAAAGCCGTGTTACCACCCATCAACTAGTCAGCAATAACAGTGTCGATGATTACCAGGCAATCTTAGCAATAGGCCCCTTGGGGAATAGCCGCACTATTAACTTTCTAAACTCATCCATGCAGAGGATACCAACCGCCAGCGGAAGTGGTATCAGCCAATGCTCAATAGGCACTGGAGCCGTGTTGAAAAGTTTGTTGATACCAGGTGTCTGGGTGACGAAAACTGCGATTGCCAGCGAAACCAGTATCGCACCTGCAAGCCAAGGGTTTCGACGCTGCTTTCGGATTGGATCTGCCTGCAGAATGGAAAGGCGCTTGTTTCGGATGGACAGTATGTTTCCCCATTGCAGAACCACCAGGGTGACAAAATAGACACACTGTCCAACGTTATTGAAGTTCACGAGTTCGGCTTTCGTATACCCATAGAATCCATCGGTGTATTTTTCATATGCAAACACGAGAGCATGGAATGGAATGCCAGCCTTGCGATACATATATAAGAAGAACATCGCGTGGGCACATATGGTTTCCATCACCCCGATGAACAGGTATGACTGGGCGTATATCTTGAAATTGATCAAGTGGTCCTTCTTGTGATTGCGTGGTGGGAGGCTAAGGAGGTCGAATTCTTCCTTCTCCATTATTAGAGACAGCGAAAGGAATAAATCCGTGAACACGCAGATGATAATCATCAAGAAGGAGCTGAGCGGAAGGGGGACACCGATGAACTGGTTCATAAGCACTGGCCATATCTCTGACCAACTTCCGGCAGGGAGGAGGTAACTGATGAGCTTCTGAAGATTCTGGAAAACAAGACGACCAAGCCGGACAGCTTGAATAATAGAATCGAATTTATCCATCAGCACCAGATCTGCGGCCTCGATGGCAACGTCACTCCCAGAGACGACTGCAATTCCGACATCTGCCGCTCGGAGAGCAGGAGCATCGTTTACACCGTCTCCGGTGACAGCCACGACATTTTCACGGTCCTTGAGCTCCTCGACAATTCGGAGTTTCTGTTCAGGGGTGGTTCGAGCAAAGACAATCTCCTCATATTGACAGACCTTGTCCCAGTCATTTTGAGTGAGAGAGGAAATCTCAGGCCCTTCAACCAGCAAACTCTTGGAGGAAAATGAGGAAGCCAGTTGGTTGTTGTTCTTCATTCCGTTAAGAGAATTATTCTTGCTGTCAAACTCGGAAACACGGTCTGGGTCGGCAGTGCCTGAGAAAATACCAATATCGCGCGCAATTGCAGTTGCCGTCAAGCCGAAGTCTCCTGTAACCATGAAGAATCGGATGCCAGCACGACGACAGGAGGCAATTGTTGACCTTGCTTCTGGACGCGGTGGATCAATAATACCGTACAAGCCGATAACCGTCAGGTCTTTGGTACAGTTCGTCTTGATCTCATCACCAAAGTAGTTGGAGCCAAGTGGCGCTTGAGGAGCATATTGTCGCTGACAGAGAAGAATAACTCTCTCGGCCTTCCGAGATAGCTTTTCCTGGAAAGCAGACAATTGTCGTTTTGCTGCATCGTTTAGTCGCATAACCCTATTTTCCTTTGCAGACCAGTACGAGGTACACATTGGAAGAAGGACATCGGGTGCGCCTTTCACAAAAACTTCGTAACTGGACGGGTCAACCGTGCCGTGCGGTTTATGCATCGTGAGCATCCACTTGCTCTGCGAGTTGAATGGGATTTGAAATACCCTGTCGGTTTGGGAAACAACACTTTTGGATGCCGACGCCCCTTCTGCAAGGCGAAGAATGGCACAATCTGTTGCGTTGCCGTTGATGGTTCTCTCGTTAAGAGGCTGGCTAAGGGTACCAGGCTCGAAGAAGGCGTCGTTGCAGAGAATAGACCCGCGATGGAACTCCGCCAGAGCGCTGCCACGCTTGCCATTGTTAACTTCGTCATTGAATTCCTCGATGGTATACTCCTGGTTGACAAGACCAATCGACTTGACAGTCATCAGGTTCTGAGTCAGTGTTCCAGTTTTGTCAGAGCAGAGGACGTTAACACAGCCAAGGGTCTCGACAGTTGAAAGGCCTTTAGGCAGGATGTTGGCAGACTTCATGCGATGAGCAATCATCATCATTGTGAGAGCGACTCCAACGGGCATACCCTCAGGGATGAAGGCGACCACACATCCTAGAACGTTGTTCAACATGGCCACGACATCCATGAATCCGGCATGTTTAATTCTGATCCAGCCTACCCAGCTAAACAGAAGCAAGGAAGCCAGTACACAAGTTAAACCGACGATAATGCGGACAAAACGGCTGATTTCCTTTTGGATCAACGTCGGCTTCTCTTTGACATTGGTAGTGACCATGGCAATACGTCCCATGAGCGAGCGACCGCCAGTCAAAACGACGACTCCAACCGCACGGCCATTTGTAACACCAGTACCCATGAATGCAATGTTTCGTGTCTCTAGGAAGTTGTGTTCAGTTGCGTCAAGGGCACCTTCTACTTCGTCGGACTCTCCAGTGAGTACCGATCTGTCAAAGCGGACATCACCAGAGCTGGAAATCAACCTCATATCTGCCGGCACCTTGTTACCAGACGAGATGTGAACAATATCACCGGCTACAAGCTCGGTAGCCGGAAGTCGAATGATGTTTCCATCACGAAGTACCTGGGCTTCGGAGGGAAGAAGGTCGAGGATGGAATTCATCACACGGCTGGTTGACCAGTCCTGGAAGGCCGAGAAACCAGCTTGAAGGAAGATGACAATGAGAACCAAAATGGCCATACCCAGGTTCGCCGGAGAGGGAGGGTTGCTAAGGGGCTTCCAGCAGACGAAAAAGATGATCACGCCCACCCACAAGACGGAGCAGAAATCACCAAAGACATATCCGAGGATCTTGCGAAGGTAGTTTGGGCGACGGCGAGGGATTGTGTTCTTTCCATCTCGCTGAAGACGAGCACTAGCGGCCTCGGTGCTGAGACCTTGTTCAGACGAGACGTTAAACTGCTGGCAAAGCCTCTCTCGAGGAAGAAGATGGAAGTCGAACTTCTCGAAGTACTCCTTGTCGGTATGGACGCTTGCACGGCCGGAGCCTCCCTTGACAATCTCGGTGGTGGCATTGCGAGATTCGCTGATTTGAATAGACAGCGTACGGAACTCGATTGGGATACCGGTAAGGGGGTTGCCTCCAGTGCCTCCACGAGCGCTGCTGAAGGAGTGACGGCTTCTGGAGCGCGACCGACGGCGCTCACGCTCACCAGAGGTACGACGGTTTGGACGTTCATCGTCTCCCTTTGGCTGCTGGAACGTGATGCGTCTGGGACCTTCGGAGCCAGTTTTCATGTCAGAATCAACCTGACCATGCTCTCCCTTTTCTACATCGGCCGGCTCTTTGTCGTCACCAGCAGGTGTTTCATCTTGGAGAGGCATTATGCTGAGATAAGAGGGGCTTAAAAATATAAGACCAAGATAACTTTTTGATCGATTTGAATGTTGGGAGGTGATTGAGGTGAGGATTTGAGAAGAGGCTTAAGATTGAAGATGGAGGAGACGGTCGCTCAACTTCCAGGGTCAACGCCGGCCGTATTTATATACACTCAGTTGAGCCTACAGCTCGTGACATCCAGCAGCCGACGAGAGCCAGGAAACAAAACAAAACTGGTTGTGCGAATGAGAAAAGGGACAAGAAAAGAAAATTCTACTCCGTACGTTATGACAGCAAGCCAACACTCCCTCCTCTCGCTTCACGGTTAGGCCAAAGGAAGGCTTATGATGATGGCGAACGGCGTACGGGCCGCCTAATTGAGGATAAGTACGGGCAAAGAGGAAACCAATTTCCCATTCACGAGCAGTCGAGCTCCATTCTCTATGGTTAGGAAGCGAGCTTAGACAGACATGGATGAATTCCGAGCAACGGCAACGGCAACACCTCCTGCTGTGTGGGCGTGCGTATGTGTGCGTGTGGATGCAACACACCGTCCACGGCCCCCATACCCCCCAATCCCGATCCCGACGAGGTTTGATATCGCGAGCTATCAGCTAACTAGCTAGGTGACTAACTAACTAGCCCCTGGCAATAAATGCCTCATACCATGTACGACTCAGCTTCCTATTTTACGATACGGCCTTCGACACTTTGATCATCAAAATATTATTTATATTTTTTTGATATTAACCCTGTGGCTATTCGCTGGATTAAACTAGCCATGTGGGACCCGCAATGGCTTTCCCGCACGCACGGCCCAGTGTTTGAGCATCGTCTCGTGGCGCTTGATCGTGGAAATTGCATGGGTTTGCATGGATCTCGTCGATATCAACACACACCTCTTGACGCCAGTCCCCGTTTTGGTAGTCCCAGCCGGGGGACACAGCCACAACGCAACGTTCACTGGATGTCGACGAGTAGGAATGTTTGAGACGACTTCCGGCGCAAACCTTGATCCCGGCACGCCCAGTTCATCGGGAGAGGAGAAGAGAGCAGAGCCAACATGAGATTACGATGGATTCAGCTCGTGTTACAATGCGCGGCCTGCGCTTGCACTTGCATGATGCCTTCCTTATCTCTGACCCTGACAGGTGACATCACAAGGTCAATCAAACTCACAGAACACGCACAGTCACTTCTTTTGATGCAGCTCGGAGCATTCTCAATGTGAGGTGAGAAAGCCAAAAAAAAAAAAAAA
>OJKM01000134.1_pt1 | contig 12462 bp, 9 predicted proteins | sample 1596631 | NCBI WGS metagenome assembly OJKM01 (sample SAMEA3904683, study PRJEB24821) | metagenome | biome: Builtin; feature: hospital; material: surface | place: USA | collected 2013-06-06 | reverse complement strand
GTATAAGAGACAGGGACAAGGTTCTGATGGAGAACGCCAGGAACTCAGGACATTACGATAAAGAGAAGCTTGAAAATGGTAGAATCCAGACCGGTGTCTACTATTTTTAGCCGTCTTTATTGCAGAATTGCGGAGATATCCCCTCTGGAATTGAGCTTTGAGGTGAAGGATTTAATCGTTAAGTTTCGATCAAAATGCAACATCTACACGCAGCCAACGACACATCCCACCCCAACAAGAAATGAGAAACGAATAGAAAAGGCTAGGAAGAGATATATTTGTTGGAACTCAAAGACAAGGAGAACGTTATTGATGGAGTAATGGATCATATTATAAACGACAAGAATCGAAAACCGCTTAGGTCATCTTTTTGATAACAGGAAGAGAGAAAGGAAATTCCAAACAGGTCATTACCCATCTAAACACCAACGTGAATGAGACAAGGATATAAAAGAGGAGGGCCGCTGGCTTTATGCAACTGAAGTTATGATTGCGGCAGCAACACCCTCCTCCTCCGCTCGGATCGTTATCTTGGTGGTGACGCCAGACTTTGCGGAGTACGCCAACCGTACCAGGCCGGTGACTTTGCCTCCAGATACAGTCTCTCCATATAACTTGAGTGAATGTGTGGAGTTATTAAGAACGACATCCGTGCCTTCCAAGGGCTGCAAGGATAGTGTAGCAATGAGTTGCTCGGTGGCATCTATGATTGAACATAAATTAGTAATCAAATAGAGTGTACGATAGTTATGGAATAAAAAAACAACTTAATCTTACCTGATATACCCTTCATGTTGGATAGCTGTAGGGTTTCGCTAGCTTCCTCGCCATTGGCACCAGTCTGCTCCCATAGATGATCAAAGTTGCCCGAAAAGGCTGGAACAACATAGTCACTGCCCGTAAGCTCAAGATCCTCCACTTGATATTCATCTTCATAGCCGGTTTCTTCAGGCTCGCCAGTAGTGGGGTCAATTTCCTTGCTAGTGAACTTCAAGACGTTTGTGAATGATGTGATGGGGTAGTCATGTTCACCGCCGGCCTTCTTGAACGCAACATATACTAGGCCTGGCTCGTTTGGTACCAATTTTGGAGCAGGGACAATAAAGTCCTCCTCAAGTGACTCATCTCCTTCTGAAGGAGTTGCAACAACGGACACGTCTTCAAGTACAGTATCAGGAAGGGTATTTTTAATGTCATACTGTACAACAATATGGTCTTTGAAGATATGTTTGATGGCTGTGACAACGTATTCGGTCTCCCGCTCGGTAAGCTCGACAGGTGATGAGGATTTGAGAAGAGTTCCATATTCCTTGAGTTCTGGGATTTGTGCAAGCTCCTCGGCAAATTTCTGAGTCGTTGCTTGAGCTGCAGCTGCTCCATCTGCGGCCCCATTTTGCTTTGCTTTCGAAGGGCCAGCAGTTGGCGCTTTGAGAGTTGGTGTAGCCGAAGTAAGTTTTTTGGTTCTCTCTTCGGCTAGGGCTTGTTCTTGGGATACGACCGGGATCTTTGACAAATCAAATGCGGTTGCGAAGGTCTCTTTGTCAGTTGCAGTGACATACATGACAAGCTGGTGTTCAAATGTAGATAAAGAGTACATGGTATCTATGGGCGTAAGTCAGTATTGAACCTCTCGAATAGCACTGGGCATCGTACCATTGGCAATAAATCGCTCAGCAATTTCACTATCATCGATGAGTCTGAGGTTAAGGGCAGCACGATCACGAACTTCATCATCGGTATCATCCAAACATCTCTTAAGGAGCACGATAACACTTCGTCGTAGTTCAGGGTCTTTCTGACCAACGCCGAACTTAGCTAGAGCAGTAACTGCGGCGGCCCGGACAGTTGAATTTTCAAGGACAACCCGGTTATAGATATACCGGATATATTTGGTGGGGTTGGGTGTCTTTGGGCCTTCGACACCGAGGAGATGTAATATCCTAACCGCCAATTTCGTGAACTCACAGTCTTCAATGAATTCGCAGAGATGGGAAAGTGCTGTATAAACTGTTAGCGAGATGGGCATACAAGAGAAACATATAGAAAACGTCTTACCTTCTTCTTTACTTCCTGGGACGAACTTGATAAGATCAAACATGCTCTCAACAACGCTCTTCTTGAATTCATAGCCACCCTCATCCCTAAGGATACCACTGATGAAAGAGAGCATTCCAGCTTGCTTGCTTGGGAATTTGAGACACAATGTCCGGATTGCCTCCACAATAGTGATCTTGAATTCATCCGTGATATCGGACATGAAACCAGAGATCTGGCTCATAAGGCGGTCAACACTAGCTTCATTTCCGGTCTTAAGAAGGGTAGTGATGGCGAATGTGGCAATAGATCTGTTGGAATTGGAGATCAAGGATTCGATATCTTGGTTGCAGGCGTTGACGACATGTGGCTTAAAGGATGCGAAAGTATGCAATAGACGGATGGCAGCGAATTTGCTGGTGGTTCGGGGAGAGGACAAATAAAGTTGCAAGACATTGACAGCCTGGGCAGCCTCTGCATCGGTTACGTCCTTCATCTCACTAATTGCCTTGGCCGCTTCGAAAATAACCATTTCATGTTTTCCTCGAAGCCAGCTTTCCAGCATCTGCATCATGGGTTTGCGTAGACTTTGATCCTCGTCGGCTAATTTCGCGGCGAGTCTCACCAGGAGAACGATTGCGGGGGGACTCTTAACGACACCGGAACCGTACTGCTGTACCATCTTGACCATTGCCATTCTGTCGTGAGCTCTCATCTGACAGAGGAGACCAATGGCATGGTATTGTGTCATATAGCTGGTCTGGGACATTGTATGGCGCTGTGTTGACGATGTAAAGCTGAGAAGGCCTCCAGACTGCTTTCCGGAGGAAGCAGCTTCCTGGGTTTCGCTCTGCCATCTCCGGACGATATCTTTTGCAATTGGAAGAAGATGGTATGCGGAAACCAAAGCGGCGGAGGAAACCGAGGGCGTCTTATCCACGATGGCCGTCTTAATGAGTCGCTCGATACCTTGGACAGTGGTGGCCTAAAATAAAGGAAAAGAGGTAAGTATATCACACCAAATATAAGCAAAGGTCGTTTTCTTCTGCATATGAATAGAGAGCGTACATCTATTATACGACACAGGGCCCTGATAGCGTTCGCTCGGTATAGGACATCACTGCCCACAGAAGTGTCTTTCATAATTATAGAAGTTGACATGATGACGTCCTGTGCGGTATTGGAGAGCTCCTTCAACATCAAATACACCATCTGTCGTAGAGATGGGTCTTTGTTCTGGAAGAGCTTCGAGATTCCAAAGAAGAGTGTCGTAGCTTCATCCGTGGGGAATCTTTCGCCGGTGAACATGAGAACAGCGAGCTTCGTTAATAGAGTCCGGCATCTTCGCGGTGATATAGGGGACGAATTGAATAATCGGGCTGTTTAAAAAAAAGAGAGATTAGCTGAATCGCTGCCAATACAACAGGGAGACTGGGGGGACGTCTTTTATATCCGCCCCCCAAAAAGGGTAACATGGGCCAAAGGTAGGGCGGACGCACCATCCTGGAAAACGGATGTCCTGTCCAACTTCATCATCATTTGATCTGCGTCCTCGTCCTTCTTCATATAGCTCATGGCGACGGTATAGGGATCGAAGAGTGTGAGGAAGTCGAGCGAGCGGTCGACGGGCGTCTTCGTGGACAGACGATATACTCGAGACCAGGTGTCCACAGCACTAACAATTTCCCTTTCCTGGTTGATTCGCGGCGTTGATGTGAGCTTGCTGACTCATCTTTTGCGTGACCTCATTAGATTCAACTTCATAGTTACCGCTTAGATCCTTGGCAGGAGCAGCTTTGCTTATGTCATATAGGAAGTATGTCCCTCAATGTCAACCATTATATTGGTGCCCCGTGATATTCATCCAGTCACGTGATATGGATCTGGCGAAAGGAGGCAAAAATCGCCTGTTTATAGATTTTCTGCTAAACTGATACGAATGAATTGTAGAGAAGCTTGCGGAATTTGGCGGCCGTAAAAGCTCAATTACCCTGGGACAGGCTCTATCAAATTCTTAGCGAAGATGAATAACATTGAGGGGAGGATTGGCTTCCATAGGGAGTTGAACATGTCAATACACACCTACGGCTACTGATAAACATGAAATTAGTGTGAAATCCTCTTCTTCGTCTGTAAGAACCATTATGTCTATGTCTAGTTTTATTTAAATTTATATATTTATATGCCAGGGAGAGAAAGGAGGCTTGATATTGGGGGGAGGTTAACTGAGACAAACAAGACAAACACTCCACATGCGGTAGCAGGCACTAGCGTTCTGATGTCACTTAGCGTGGCTCGCGATAAGCCGCAAATTCAGGCATCAAAAGGATCGCGAAGAGAACACCTCCCAGAAGAGCATTTTGTGTCTATATATATATCTGGTCTTTTTTATCTGACACGATTTCAAAATGGATATGCCCGTGAATGTACCCATCGATGACCCAAATGCTGACACAGAATGGTAGAGTCTTATGCTTTTTCTAGATCAGGGACTGTCCCGCATCCGCCATCCAGAAATACTAACATCAGGCCAGGAACGACATTCTTCGGAAACATGGAATTATACCAGAAAAGCCTCCATCTCCTACTCCAATTATAGAAGAAGCAATCGAGAAGGCCCGTCAGCTTGAGCACGAGAACCGGTTAGAGAACAAGACTTTGGACGAACTCGATGCCCTGGAGGATGAAGAAGATGAGGAATTCCTAGAGCAATACCGGTAACTACGGAAAGAAATTATACCTATAAAGATAGGAAAAATAGTCCACCTACTGAATGTGCTGGCAGGAAAAAGCGGTTTCAGGAATTGTCTCGAATACAACAGACGAGCATCCACAACCAAGTCTACCCGCTTCAAAAACCCGACTACGCCAAAGATGTGACCGAAGCATCTTCAAAATACTTTGTGCTAGTGCACCTTACCTCCTCGCTGGGAAACAATATAGAATCCCAGATACTCACCGATATATGGAGGCAACTAGCCGCCAAGTACGGGGATATTAAATTCTGCGAGATGCGCGCTGACCTGTGCATTGAGGGGTACCCCGAAAGAAACACACCTACCATACTCGTCTACAAGGACGGGGACATCAAGAAGCAGATCATCACACTACGAGAACTGAACGGAACACGGACTCGAGCCGAGGATGTGGAAAAAGTGCTTGTTGAGTTGGGTGCGTTGGACGAACATGATAGCCGGTTGAAGAATGCATCTAGTACACCGAAGCCGGCAGAGAAAGATGAGGATGATTACGACGACTGGGATTGATATTGAAAGAGACTCTATGTTTCTGCTTTTTTGCAATATGCTCCTCCCCTTACCCTCTCTTGGCCTTTTGTGAGTATGTGTATTATATACGATTCTGGTTAGGTAAAAGAAGATTCAAATGGAGCCTGGGCAAGGGTGCGGTCTCTCAAATCGATAGTTTACGGTTGAAAGGGCCAATCTTCCCTGCACCAATGTGCAAGCATGGGTGATGGCTCCGGGGGCAAATGACGATTATGATTCCTGACCGTGATATAACTGTCAACTACATACCTGTTCCTTGTCTCCAAGGTCATAGCGTGCATTCGATCGGATCACATGGAAAGCTAGCATCGCATCTCATCCATGTTTCAACTATTGGAAATCAACCGTTGATAGTCCCCAGTTGTATGTAAGTGCATCCCGAGGACGTCCTTGCGCATTGTCGATGTTGTGGCTGAGCGGCAGACTGTGACTACGGCCATCTAGCCAGGATACAGGGTATTTGGGCTTCAGCCAGGGGTCCTGCGGAGAACCCTGGAGAGAAGATGAAGGCCCGAATGTCATGGCGGATGGGAGGGCACTGGCATGGCCAAAGGGGCAATTAAAACGGACAGAGGAGTAGAGCAGGCCAGGAGACGTCCTTGGGCCAAACGAAGTAGATATCAGTACGCGCATAGGCTGAGATAGAACATATTTTGCCAACCATAAGAGTCAAAATAGCCGGAAGTGGAAGAATAGAGCAAATGGAGAAGATATAAAAAGGGATATCTAAGAAGAAGAGGAAGAAGAAGAAGAAGACGACGACGACGATGTTGTTATGATATGCCCATGTCCCGCAACACCCGTTAAATCCAACCCACCATCAAACAAGAAAAAAAGAACAAGAAGCAGAATCAGAGAATGGTCTCTAGATCAGCTCGTCGTTGCCAGCAGCAATACTATCTTGTATTGCTTTGATAACCTGTGACTCTCCGATGACTGGGCCTGTGCCGTCACACTGAGCACGCCCTTTTAACCGATCGTATATGTCCTGCACGTCCAGTTTGGCGCCCGAATCCGACAAGTGGCTAACTATCAAGTCCCAGGTAGCGGACGCATCTAGCAGTCTCTCGCCGGTAATTTCACAGACTCTTATCGGGTGGATTGGTTTGCTGTGCTTCTCACGTTCAGAGGACAGTCCGCTGCCTCCACTGACGGTGCTGGCAGTGCTGCTGTAGTCCTTGGGAGAATATATCATGGGTCCCGTAGTCGTGGGCTCGGGCTCATGGGCAGGAGAATGGCAGTGGGCTACTTTTGAAGTTGCGCGGAGGATCTCGTTTTCAGTGGCTACCTTCGCCATTTGTCGTTTGAGTACTTCGTTGTCTTCGAGCAGATTGGAGAAGTTCTGCTTGTACTCTGTCAATTCTTGCTCGAGGTCGCGGACTCGTCTCTCTTTGCGTTCACGGAAGGCTCGCTGGCTATAATTTGGTCATCATGTGAGTATATATCGAACGTCTCTTCACCTGTTTCACACATATTATATCGTGGGCGGGCTGAACATACGCAGCTCGATTCTGGGCTTTCCGGCGACTCTGGGCAGGAGTCATATTGCTGTCCTTTTCTTCACTGCTGCTACGGGGATCACGATCTTGCTGGCCGTCCTCCCCATTCTCATTGGGGATGGGCTGTAGAAAGGCATTCGAATCGATGGAGTCCTGCTTGATCTCTCTTCCCAGAGCGGTGGGTATCGATGGACCGCTCGTTACTGCTTCAACGGACTGCCTCGGATAATGCGCCGAGGGTATACCGTTAATCTGGCCCTGAAGAGGAGGATGGCTGAACTGATATTGCTCGAATTGCTGGAAAGAAGGGCCGAATTGCTGCTGTTGCTGATCCTAGTTGTGCATATCAGTAACTACCCATTGCACAGAACAAGAACAACCTTGAAAGCTGCGATATAAAAACCACAGACGGCGAACAAAAGGACAAGAAAAAAATAAAAAAAATGGAAGCATACAGGTCCTGGCACCAACGATCCAAACTGGTCCTGTGAAGGGTCTTGAGGCGGCTGCTGGCCGTAATATGGATACGCCTGCTGGGGAGCAGACGAGAAGTACGGGTATTCCATGATGGACGACGAGAGCTACAACTCCAGCCGGAGAGACGAAAGAAAGAAAGACACTATTTCAAAGACAACAAAGCAAGCAGCAGCTCAGCAAGGGAAAAGAGGCAAGGTGCAGCAGCTTCGAACACCCGGGGCGTTTGAATATATATAACTATATATAACAGACTTGCGTTCTGATATGCAAGGCTCTCGGTCTAATGTGGACTTCAAAAAAAAAAAAAAAAGGGTGTGGGGAACAGGAAGTTAACAACAGGGATCAAGAGAGAAGAGAGATGAAGAGAAGGATAATGTGCGAAGAGACGAGAGAGAACGAGAGCCAGAAAGTCAAGGATGATGCTGAGGATGATCGTTTGGATTTTGATATCGGGTCCCTCTTTTCCTTTCTTTTTCCTTCGGCCTCCTCTTCGTCTTATATCACTCTGGCCTCGTTCTTCTTTGTCTGTCTAACAGTCAGTCAGTCAGTCAGTCACCTGGAGACTCCTCGACCAAGGGCTTGCTTTTTCTTCCCAGCTTCCACCTCGTTACGAACCGTCAGGAGGAAGAGGGAGATGGAATCTGAAATCTCGTGTCCGGGCAAGCCACCTTTGCCGCTTATGGTGACGACAATCCATAGCTAGTGCGAGATAGTCCCCGATAGAGTCAACCTTCCCATGGGCCTGTCTGGTCTTGTCCCTTCTTCCTGTCCAGTTGGCTCGCTGCCCTAAGCCAGCTCACAACCAAGAGGCATGGCACATCCCTGGTTCATCAGCCCGGTCCTCCCTCCCTCAGCGGCCACCAGACACCAAGCCGTCGAGCGGCCACCAGCTAACGGCCCCGTCGCAGACCCCCCTTCTCCATTGCCCCGTCCTGGTCAACGGCGAGCCAAGTTGAGGAAAAAGCAAAGCCGGAAAGAAGACGAAAGACGCAATACTCGAACAATAATATAAGAGCGAGGGCTATCGGACGAACAGCCAGCGAGCGAATGATGCGGCCAGTTTAAAAAAGAAACATTCAAACCAAGCCCAAACGTATCAAACCCAGGCCATCCACCCCCATCTGCCTGCCTAACTAGTCTCCTACCAACCAACCATCCTTCTTCTCACCTTGTTGTTTCTTCAGCCCAGGGAAGAAAAGCCTGGCCGGGCCAGGCCTTGCGTCAAACTGCGTGCAGAACTGCTGCACCACATCCAAAAGACCATGCGAACGAAGCAGGTGGTTCACTTACCACCTCACCCCTGGCTGCGGATTTAACGGCTCCATCCCGTCGCATCCCACGATCCATGGCCCACCCCCCTTTGGCATCTATCTACCTTAAGTGCCTAGTGTAGATGCTTGATGGAGTGCAAGTATACAACGGAGTAACCTAAAAAGCCTCTGGATACGTCCAACCTGCTACCTGCTACCTGCTACTTGCTCAGCTAGACCTCCTCCTGTGACTTCTGCTAGTTATGTACATCTGCTGCAGCCGCCACATATAACGACACCCTTGTGTCCCGCCAAGGGCGCCCGTTTCGACGACCACCCGCTATGACAGAAGCGCCTCCAGCCCTGGCCACCCTTTTCTCCTTGCTCAATTTCCTCTCTTCCTTGATAGATTCTTCCTTGACCAGCGCTTGATTACGAGTCTGTTCAATCCAACTGCAACAAATCCCCAAACCAAGCCTCTAGTCACTTTCCCTCTTCTCCAGGCGGCAAAATAATGCGGTAGTGTTAACGAAGCAGTCACCTAGCTAAGGTACTGCAAGTCTAACTAGTTGCTGGCCTGAGAGGTTATTTTATACTCCCTTGAGTTCCTGGCAGGGATGCTTCATCTCTCTCCCTGTCTCTTATACACATCTGACGCTGCCGACGACTCCAGCGAACAAGCTAACTACCCTAACTGTTTTAGCTATAGTTGCCTATCCAAATGGCTGCCGAGAAGGGCAACCAACTAAACTAAATGGCAAGTGAGATACGGCATTCTACGAACGCCAACTGGCCAGCCAGGCAGCCGGGCTACCTCGTTGCCTGCTCTTCCCTACTAACCTACCTTGCTACCCGTCGCCTGCTTAAATAACCGGTGGCCTTCTGGGCCTCTTTTCCTGCTTCTATCCATTATTTCTCTGAAGGTTCGGTTCGGCTAATGTGGTACTCCAATGTAGCGCAGTTCGTCCATCAAACAATTTAACTCGGGGGGCCCTTTCGTATTCTTCCGCTCGTGTACATCGGGAAGTAGTTAAGTAAAACACCCGCCAGCATCAACTAACTAGCTAGCTAGCTATGGTGTTTAAACATCAACATTATTAACATTGATGTTGCAATGCAACTAACTAAATAATAGCGGTTGACGGAACGCTTCCCGGGCGGAGGGATAAAGGGTACATAAATAGCTTACAGCAAGGTGCATGCATAGCCGTACCTAAATTCTCTCGGGTCCTTACTTACTCGCATGAACTCGTCCGTCCGATTCACCCACCGGCTTCATCATCGGCTTCATCATCGAAATCTTCTCGCAGTGGCGAAGTCGAGATATGGTTATGGGGCAGCAGGAGGATGAGCACCCAGCCGGCCGTGCATCCACAGCGGGTGACGGAGCACACTACTGCTTTCGAAGCGAGGGTCCGCTAGTGATCAGGTAACTGGCCTGCATCACCCGTGAATATGGAAGAGTAATAAGATAAAGATGGAGAACTCCCGGTTCCCGCTGGGTTTGTCACGGTGTTTGTTTCATGCCTTGTTCTGGCTGGTCTTGGTCGTTTTGTCTAACGTAACTAGCTACCTTGTTAGCGATGCCTCGGCTTTGAAGTAACTAACTGACTGGTTGGTTAGCTGGCGAACGAGCTACAACGGAAGACTCTATACTTAGATCGACTTGGGTTGAATATGGTAGCGAGCGTAAGATGTTTAGATTTGCTAAAATGGGCAAGTTAGGTGATTTAGTTTGACTTAATTAGTTAATGGAAATAAAGTAGTGTAGGTAAAGGACAGACATGAAAGAAAGGGACAAAATGGAAACAGAGTTAAAAAAAGAAGGATCGTCTCCAATCGGGCAGGTCAGTTCAGCTTCTTTGCTCCCCTCGTCCCCGGTTGTGCAAAGCAATTCATCCTCACGCGTGCTCTCCTTTGCCAAATCAAATCCGATCCATCGCCCACCACTGCTCAAGCTGCCTTTCCGAATTGAATGTGAAATGACCTTAAAAAAAAATTCTCGCCTCTCAAAAAGAATAATGCTGTGCTGCTAAGGGGAGATTGGTCGGGTGCAAAACAACGGAAAGAAACAAGAAAGTAAAAGCATGCATTGAAAACCAGTGATGTAGGGAAACAAGAAACAAAATAATAATACCACCCCGGAAGCGACCCTAGCCATATTCCGTCGTCGTGTACCAATTTGTTGTTGAGAGAGGGGAAGGTGGAGTTGTGTTCGAAGGGTACCGATAGACACACACATAAGAGCCAACCCCGAAGAAGGCGGAGGCTGCATGTAGTATTTTGACCAATGTTAAAAATAATGGATGTCGAACGTTGTGTATATCGGTGCCCTTCTTGCTGCTCCTCGGCCATACCCCTACCCGATGCTCCTCTCAACTCTCAACGTGCAGTCTTCTCCACTGCCCATCCCCTGTCCTCGCCTCCCCTTGATTAGAATAGACCAGAGTATAACAAAAGAAAATTAGGAAATGAAAGCATGACATGAACAAGCTAAGAAAACGTCAATTTGATGATGAAAAAACGTAAGCATGGGGAAAAGGGGGGATGCTGGGATGAAAAAAAAAAAAAAAAAAAGGAAAACAGATAAGAAATGCCTGGATAATCGAGGATGAAAAGAAGCCGGATAATAACACAATACGGCGCCCTGACGAGGTTGATGTTGATTAACTGAAGCTGCTGCCCTGGTATGTGTTGTTGCTGATTTTTTTCTTTGTTGAAGTGTAAAAAAAGAGTAAACCCGGTTCCGTATCTGATGATTCAATCCATTCAATCCTCGGTCATTATGGAGAGACAGGATCGTCAACAGCCATGCCCAATGAAACTGTTGAAAGACGATATCCTGCCAAAAAAAATCTCTGTCTGAAAAAGCTCTGCTCCCTTGATGATAAAGATGACGTAGTTCTGCTTGAGCACGAAAAATAGTCGACTGCTTGGTTGCATCTCGAGGTCCCATCTTGGTATTAAGAATCCACGAGAGAAGAAAGGATAGTAAAAAAAGTGCCGGTGTCGATGTCGGTGCCGGTCAGTTGAAATGGTGGATTCGAGATGCAGGCCAGAAAGCAGACAAGATAAGAGAGGAAATCGATGTGATCGGAGCATAAACAGTCATGACAAGGGAGGAGAGTTGTAGAACAGACAGATCTGAACGATAGGGTAGATAAGAATGATCTTTTCCCAAAGTTCAGGATATGAAAATGATAGACGTGAGAGGACATTGGGGGGTGCAGTACGTGTGGAAAAAGTTATTCTTCCCAACACGCCCCCCTCTTGCGGAAAGAATATCCCACTCAAATCATTAAAAGAAGAAAAAACTGTGTTGCTCATTGTATGATTACCACTGAGTGCCGTTGTTACCATCATCCCGCTTCAATGAACGGTGGTAAGGGGATGAATGATAACCACCGATACCCATAAGGTTAGCACCACCTTTAGAAGCGGAACGAAGCCTAGCGCCGAAAACTATAACATTAGTCAGATTTTCGATGGAAAACACAAGAAGGAAAAGGGATTGTCCCTCTCCGTGCAGGCCAGCCCAAGCGTCTTCGTCAAACGGACCACTTCAAAGCACGAGCTCACTGGCAGAAAGGGGAGGGTGTGTTCCTTACTCGGAACCAACGGTTGCAGATACTCACATCCTATCGCTTCCGCCAATTGCACGGTTCGCATCTGGGTTTTCGTAAGCTCCACGGTCCATCACCTTGCGGCGAGGGGCCATAACGGTGGGCTTGTTTTGGATTGCCGGGTTTCCAGAAGCAACGTTAGCGTTGGCAATGCGGCGGGGGCGTTCATCCTCTTCCTGGCCGTTACCAGCGTTTCCAGTGGCCTGAGCAATAGCCTGGGCGTTCTTCTGGTACTTGTAGACCTGTCTCTTATACACATCTGACGCTGCCGACGACTCCTTACGTGTAGATC
>OJKM01000133.1_pt1 | contig 12541 bp, 14 predicted proteins | sample 1596631 | NCBI WGS metagenome assembly OJKM01 (sample SAMEA3904683, study PRJEB24821) | metagenome | biome: Builtin; feature: hospital; material: surface | place: USA | collected 2013-06-06 | reverse complement strand
CCTCTTACTCCTCCTTCTCCTCGTTTTTTCCCCTCTGTCAACACGAGGATCTCTCTTCCAAGCTTCAACCTAAGCATTTTTGCAAGTCACCATCCATCGCCTGGCCAGCCGCCACCTCCCTCCTCCCATCCAGCCAGCCAGCCAACCCGGTTTACTTCTTTGTACACCGACATGTTGGGCTGGCCAATAATACACTTTTTGGTCCTGCTCTTCCGAGCTGTCTCTGCACTCATGATCCATCCTGATATTGATCGCGATGCCTGCTTGGCGAACCCGGGCCGTTTCGTCGGCTTCGATGAACGAGCGATCGCTCTTCTAGCTAGCTGGACATGGCCGGCTGCATCGGGGTACTTTTCGGAAACGGGAATGGCGTGAGAAAAGAAATATCTAGCTATGATCGTACATACATGCATTCGATGAGGCTGACATCTGTTGACCGTCTTCTTTCTTCCCTTTTTTCTTTTTGTTAATGCATGCGCGTGAGCTCGTCTTCTCCAGGTCTCTCTCGCTAGGCTGGGGAAGTTGAAATGCCGGAGTCACAGGTCGTACATGCGCTTCTGTTTGGCCACTAACGAACTGACAGCCGGTGTAGCTCCACCGGTTGATTGAAAATGGCTTGACTGACAGGCGAGTATATGATATCAGTTATGCAGGGGGAGCAGGAAGTTGCGGGGAGTTGGTTAAGGCTATGGGTTATGAGTAGTATCTGCTCAAGTTACTGGGGCATTCTTCTGGATGGTTGCATTTCTCACCTCCACCTTCGAGAGACGCTAGTTCAAACCCGAGATGACGTTTATGTCGTCCGCCTAATACGGAACTGGATAATTTCTATACCCGGTCCAAGCAGGATCTCCAATAACTGCTTGTCTGATCTGATTCCACATTTGATGATCTGATCTCACTTTATCGACCACAGTGCGCAGGTCTGCACTGTACTGCATTTGGCAGTATATATGGGGTTGCCTAACGTTTCGAGGTATCCTGGGAGAGCAGGAGAGCACCCGAGGTCTGCTTCAGGTACAGTTTCACCCCTAACAAGGGTGGCATTTAGTGTGGGTCATAGCTTCTGGATAGTCAGCCCAGCCCTAGTAGTGGAGGAGAGCGGAATTGATGGATCGAAGGCAGTGAGAAGCCGTCAAAGAAAAGAAAAAAAAAGGAAGAAGGGTAAGTTTACCTGCGGCGTCAGAACGTGGCCTCCACAACGGGCCTTGGTGTGAAACATTGCCCTGTTCTGCATATCGTCCATCTTGTTGACATGTCCGGTTTTGATAGACATCGATAAGCCAAAGAAGTTGGAGAGAGAGAAGAATATACTTTATTTTACCGAACGCACACGCCGTTCTCTTTGCTCCCTTTTTGCTTGCTTTGCTGAAGGATACGAAGACCAAGGAGGGAATTCCATCCATATGCTCACCCTGCACCGTGTAGTAGTATGCAGGATGCTAAAAAGAAGCAAAGAATGGAGAGAAGCTAGAGAGCGAGTCCTCTCTGATAGCATCTCTCTTTATTCTTTTTTTTCGTTCCCTCTTCTCCCTCTGGATCTAGCGGCGTTTCCCCTTTCCCTTTCCAGATCCCCTGCCTGCCTTCTTGCTAGATTTTGGGCCTTGAATCGCCATAACATCCCGACGACTGAGTTTCAAAGTTCCGCCAACGAACTTGCCAACCGACGGACCGCCAATACCGCGCTCTCGCTTTTTGGCAGTGGGCTTAGACTTTGCAAGCGAGGGACGCTCCAGAATAATCCCGTTTTCCTGCGCCTCACGCCGTCGTCTCTCTTCTTTCTGTGTAGCCTTTGCGGAAATCCCTTTCCGGTGGGACATTGGCATGTTTCTCTGCGTGAAAATGGACGTCTTTGCGCCAGCGGTTTGTGCACGAAGATCAAGGGCTTTGTGCCTGTTTACACCAGTCGGGTTGAGGTCTGATGCAGAATCAAGGAGATGAGATTCTTTGAGTAGCCGCTGCAGAGCTAGGTCATTTTTGAGGTTGGCAGCATCTGTCGTCAGGTCATCGGTAGCTTCTTCTCCACCTTTTCTCGTCTTCGCCGTCGTTGCCGGCTTGGTAGAGTCGGAGAGGAGAGACGGTGGTTTTGAGCTCTGTCCAACGGGTCAATCCAGTGCTTCTGACTATCATTGGAAAAGGGGAAAGTAGCGCACTCACCATAAATTTCTTCACAGCAGCCTTGTCAACAAGCTCCGTTCGCAGCTTTAGTGGTTTGCTGTAGTCCACTACCTCTGGCTCTGGCCCGTTGCTATCCTCGTCTTCACCACTGTCCTCTTCCTCAATGCCATCCCACTCGCCCTGGTCACTGTCATCTGTATCAGAAGCATTACTGGATCCATCCAAGACGGCCCCTGATCTCGAGCTAGGTAATTCCAGAGGTTCGAAACGGGATTCGAAATATTTCCGAAGACGTTCCTGGGCAGCTGTATCGAGTGTAGACTCGTCCTTGACGGCCACAGCCCGCTTCCTCGAGGCCACCGTAACCTCTCTCTTCCTCTTCCCTAGCATGATTAATCCTCGTGGCTGCTCTAGACGAGATATCAAACGTCCTATGTCGCTTTTTTGCTTGACGTCTCTTTTTTGCTTATCCAGAAACTTATCGTCAGTTTTTTCTTTTTTCAAAAATCACGTGATAGATAGCTAGGCCATCGATAAGAGATTATTATCAAATACAATTCTTATTATGTTTATTATTAGCTACCTGAATGACGAGCAAATTATAAAGACGGAGACCATCGCGGGGTGTTTGGAGAGGCGACAAAACATCTAAGACAGGCCGTTTCACATCTCCGCCCCCCCATCCCCTCGATATGACTCGGTTTCGCCCTTGTATTGACCTTCACGCGGGCCAGGTCAAGCAGATAGTGGGAGGAACCCTTAGCACCAAGCCTGGGGAGCTCAAGACAAACTTCGTCTCCGAGCTCTCCGCTGGCTATTTTGCGAAGCTATACAGAGACAACGGGCTAACGGGCGGGCATGTCGTGAAACTCGGGCCGGGAAACGATGACGCCGCTATCGAAGCTCTGAAGGCATGGCCAGACGGCCTACACATTGCTGGTGGGATTACAGACAACAATGCGCAGTACTGGTTAGATGCTGGCGCAGAAAAAGTGAGCAATGAAACGCATCCTGGCCCTTTTCTTGTTAGCTATGGCCTTTGCTTTCAGGATGCTAGATGGTCCTTGGAAAGAAGCCGGTGATCTAAACGGATGGTTAGCTAGTGGTTACGTCTTATCTCTTCCCAGACGCTCGATTCTCCATCGACCGGCTGCAGTCCATACTGGCTGCTATAGGAGGTGACACGTCAAAACTAGTCTTGGACCTTAGCTGCCGCAAGCGAGGGAATACCTGGTTTGTGGCCATGGACAAATGGCAGACGGTCACCAACATGGAGATAACTCAGGGTACGTGTTGTATGATCGACATAAAAAAAGCCTTCTTCCTCCTTCCCGAGGTCGAGGTATGACAAAGCCTGCTCTGACCAGTGTTATCCGAGGACTCTAGAGACCATCAGCATGCTCGAGCCGTACTGTTCTGAGTTCCTGATCCATGCCGCGGATGTAGAAGGGTTACAACAGGGTATTGACCAGGAGCTGGTGTCCAGGCTTGCAGAATGGTGCACTATTCCGGTCACATACGCTGGCGGAGGACGAGGGATAGAAGACCTTGAGCGGGTGAAGGAGAAGAGCAAAGGAAAGGTCGATCTCACGATAGGGAGTGCTCTGGATATCTTTGGAGGATCAGGCGTCACTTTCGAGCAGTGTATCGAGTGGAACACGCTAAACGCTGGCCAAACGGAGAGCTGTAGGTACCTGTAGCCATTCAGTTTATATCAGAGTAGCTTCATATATCAATGAATAACTCTTAGCGAGCGTTTGTTGCTCTTAGAAGTTATTGGTTGTTCTTCGTATACAGAGAAAATGGCTTTGCTGCGTAGTTGGAGAGCAGCGCTTGGCTGTGGCTCACGAAACTTCCATCACTGACGCAACATCGAATAACCTCGCAGCACAGTAAACACCTCCAACCACCGACCTCAGCATAGCTTGCATCACAGCGACCAAGCGAAAGCTGTAGATCCTATCTCCTGCTACCTGCTGCTGTCTGTATCTGCCTCTGCCATCGCGCTTCTCCCGCCACCATGAAGCCCGTCGTGTCTGCTATGAACGCATGGACATGGTAAGAGCTGCCTATCCCATCAAGAGTATCGTTGCCTTCACCCGCTAACTATGGACTCTTTCTCTCAATCTATAGCTGCATCATCTCCATATTTGCAGTCATCATCCTTTCCGTCATCGGTTCTCTCTTCAAAGTGCGTTGTATCCGACCTTTTTCACCCTGCGCGCATCGCAGCTTCAGCTCGACTAACATATTATCAAACTCTCGCCGCAGGCCAACCACCATTCTATGACCGGCTCTAAGAAGGATACAGAACACCCTGCAGCCGTTGCAGCTTCAATATTCACCGCTGTTGTCATCTATGCTGTACGTTTTTACCCCTCCCGCAGCACTGGACTTTGCCTCCGCGCTTCCGAAACCTGATATCCGAAGAGCCTTCCTTTTATCACAACATCTCCCGGGTATAATAGAACTGACTCGCTGTTTTTTCTAGTGCTTTGCCGTCTTCTGCGGCTTCCAGGCCTTCCTACATATGCGATCGAGCCAACGGGGAGCCATATCGTTGAATTGAAAAAAACCTCCGCAACACCCACATCCATTTTCATTTATATTCCTTTCATTATCAGCAATGTTGCGTTTATATCATAAGGCTGGCTAGCTTTAATGGGACTGTTCACTACTTTTTTCATATATTCTTTATTCCCTTGAAAAGATGAGTTATTGATTCGGTATCATTTGGATCGCTAAGACGGTACGTTGTTTTGGAATGGAGGTTGGGAAAGATCAAGCTGCAATAACTATATTCCACTTACTGAGAGGAATCGTTGCAAGTAGATCAAAGCCATCCTATGTATTTTGCTGTGTACGATCTAGATTCCTCTAATCGATTTTCTTTTCTTGGTGTTATAATTCTCCTGGCTTTGATAATAGATTCTTTATTTGATATACTCCAGATTTGATCCTATACGTAACTTGTAGCCGGTCTTATCCACAGTTTGGATAAAACAGATTCTATATGGAGGTCCTGCCAATAAGTCTAGATTGCAAAAGAAATGAAGAAGATGGGGTTTCGTACATAAGTGTCTCGCACTCAATATGAAAACAATCAATTCTTAACAAAAGGCAACTGGTAACGAACTTTTAGCAAACATGCGCCTGATCATTGTAAGCCTTCTTGCACCAAAACCAAGCCTAGAAATCCCCAGGATCCATTTTTAACCACCAACACCTGTAAAGCATACAATAGACATCAGAAATAAACCCTATCAGCGATCTAGTCGAAATCCTCGGTATCATCAGGAGGATCAAGCATCTTGCTCATATATACTCCATCAAGGTGGTATCCTAGTTTGGCATAGTAGCTTCGTACACCCACGCCAGAAATAACGCTGATCTTGCGACTTCCATGCTCCTCCCGAGCAATACGCTCAGCTTCTTCCATTAGCAAAGTTCCAAATCCGCGATGCTGGAACTTGCGGGGGTCACGGCCATGAACAGGGACTGCGGATCCATAAACGTGTAACTCTCGTACCAAACTAGTTGGTTGGCCTGTAAGCTCAGGCCGGAAGGTGTACTTGGAACTGCACTTTCGTAGTCGGAGAAGGCCAATAAGGATATCTTGTTTTGGGTCCTCGTAGGCAAGGAATGTTTCCCATCCTCCGTTTGCTGTATAATCGCGTCGAACAAGTTCTATCTGGTTTGGTCGGATTTTATTCTTTACTTCATTGATGCCGACTTCTCGGGTACGCACGTCACGGCAGGTGGTGCCAAAGTCTTTCATTCGGCTGAGAGCGAGTTCACGTAGGTTGCCATTCTCTACGCCAGATGTGACGAGTGGCATTGGAATATCTCTTTGTACACGGTAAATACGGGTCCATGGAGGAACGACGGCGAGGATTCTGGCCACAATATCGATCAAAGCATTTGGGGTATAGTTCTTGTACCGGCCGGTCCTCCAAAGTTCATAAAGGCCCGTTCCTCGAATAACAAGGGTTGGGTATATCTTAAGGCCGTCGGTCCGGAAATCAGGGTTCTCGAAGTACTCCTGGAACTGGAACAGGTCTCTCTCCATTCCGACATTTGGGAGATCAGGCATCATATGGCTGACCACTTTGAATCCGGCATCCTTCGATAGTTTAAACGTTTCTGCCACAGCAGCTACAGTGTGCCCTCTATTTGTGTCTCGCGCCACGTCTTCGTAGAGACTCTGTACTCCAATTTCCAAACGGGTACAGCCGTACCGAAGCATGCTGCTAAGATGGGTGTCAAGGCAGTAGTCCGGTCGTGTCTCGATTGTGATTCCAACGCATTTAATATTGCTCATTTCTCCTGCCTGCACAGCTTCGTCCACATTATCAGTCTGGTAACCGCTAAGTGCGTTATGGAGCTGTGATATAAATGTCTCTCTGTACTCCTCAGGGAGTGACATGAACGTGCCACCCATAATGATGTATTCCACTTTATCCACACTGTGCCCCAGTGATTTTATCTGGTCAACTCGACCTCGCGCCTGCTCGAAAGGATCATATCGGGCTCGGATAGCTCTCATGGAAGTTGGTTCGTAGCCAGTATAAGATTGGGTAGAATATTCAAAATCCGAATCTGGGCCACCCGGACAATAGACGCAAATGTTCCCTGTGTATGCAATGTGTGGACATCGATGAGGCTTGCACATAACCGCAACTACAGCGATTCCAGAGGAGGTTCCTTTATAGCGAAAAATAATATGTTAGCTGATAACCTAGACATAAGAGACGTAAAAGAAGCTTGCCACTCACTTATCGGTTTGGCAATCAGTTTTGGAAGTATATACTTCTTATAATGCTCCGGAACAGCAGCAATAATAGCTGTCAAGGGCGGCAGATTGCTCAGATAATGCTTTTTTGCGATTGTGCCCCGCAGCTTGTTCAAATTGATATCTTTCTTCGACTTGCTATTATCTCGCTGCGCTTCGTAGTCCTGGATCAGCGCATTTGCTATATCGGAGCAGGCCCTCATGTATCGCTCGTTCTCTGGCGGTAGCTTGATATTCTTTGGAAGCTTGTGCTTCGGCATGGTCATCGTCTTCGTCGCCATGGTGTGCAGTCAGAGCAGGAAAATGGCAAGACAAGCCGGGTAAAAAAAAGAACTCCAAAAGAGAAAAAAAGACGCGCCAGCGACCTCTACACTTCTATCCACCGCTGTTTCGTGGTCGCTTTCGTGGGTATCGTTATAGTCGTAGTCGTGGTTGGTGGTGGTTGTGAGTGTCTTCCTTGCATGGGTCAAGATTTTTGGTCCGGACGAGCCACGCTGCGAAAACTGAAACTGTAAAAAACATCGACGACTTCCGACTCTCTCCTTCGTCCTTCTCTGCACTGCATCTCGACTTCAGCCCTTCCAGCTTCCGCGCGCCCTCGCTCCCCAGCATTTCTTCTTCTTTTCTGCTTTTATACAGGCTGCTGCTTGTTGCAATTCTTCAGATATGCAGTCCTTCAGACGCTCTACGCTCTCTGCGTTGCAGAATGCCTCCCGTGTCCAGCGACGCGGATTCGCAGGCCTCACAGGCTATGCCTCGACAGTAAAGAACCTCCGCATCAACGCAGACACCAAGGTCATTTTCCAAGGCTTCACCGGAAAGCAGGGAACGTACGTTGCAATTGAGTTCATTTCTCCTCGCTCTGGGGTGTATAAAGCTGGCTGACCGTCGCTTTTTCCGATGACCTTTAGCTTCCATGCCCAACAAGCAATCGACTACGGTACTGCTCTCTTATCAACAGGCGAAAAGACACAGTGTTAATGCCCGCATAGGAACCAATGTTGTCGGTGGCACAAACCCCAAGAAGGCCGGAGAGACTCACCTCGGCAAGCCCGTCTTTGCGAGCGTCGAAGAGGCCGTCAAGGAGACCGGTGCCACTGCTTCCGCCATCTTCGTTCCGTATGTACATGTCTGCTTTGCTGGTATAGCTTGGAGTTTTGGTGCTAACGCATCGACAAAGACCATCCGTGGCTGCTAAGAGTATCGAGGAGTCTATTGCCGCTGAGGTACCTCTCGTCGTCTGGTATGTTGCCTGAATATAGCTGTTATCAAGAGTTTAACCTTAAGAAACTAATATATTGCATAGTATCACTGAAGGAATTCCTCAGCATGGTATGACCTATATGAATACAAAATTATCTGCATCCCCTGCTAATCTTCTGTAGATATGGTCCGCATCACCGATATGCTAAAATCCCAGAACAAGACCCGTCTCGTTGGACCTAACTGCCCTGGAATAATCGCTCCCGTACGCATACCTTATCACATCCCGAGTTGCACATCATATACTAACGATCACACTGTAGGGACAATGCAAAATCGGTATCATGCCCGGCTTCATCCACAAGAGAGGCCGTATCGGTATCGTTTCCCGATCCGGTACCCTCACCTACGAAGCCGTCAACCAGACCACCCAAGCCGGCCTTGGCCAATCTCTCGTTGTCGGTATCGGCGGTGACCCCTTCTCTGGAACCAACTTCATTGACTGCCTCCGCGTCTTCCTTGAGGATGAGGAGACCGACGGAATCATCATGATCGGTGAAATCGGTGGTAGTGCCGAGGAAGATGCAGCCGCTTTCCTCAAGAGCGAGAACAAGGCCAACAAGCCTGCCGTCAGCTTCATTGCTGGTATCAGTGCTCCTCCAGGCCGACGAATGGGCCACGCCGGTGCTATTGTCAGCGGAGGCAAGGGAGGCGCCGACTCTAAGATTGCTGCTCTCCAAGATGCCGGCGTCATTGTCGAGCGAAGCCCTGCTTCCCTCGGAAAGACTCTCCTGGCTGAGTTTGTCAAGAGAGACCTCGTCTAAACTCAAGCATGATTACACTCACCAAATTGCAGCCTTCCACCTCCTACCCTTTCTGTATCTCTAATGCAACCTTCCCACTGTTCAGGATTATATACTATTGAAAGCTCCCAGGGTTGTATTCTTTGCATTATCATTTTTCTATGTTTTTTTTTCCCTTCTTCCTCATGTTATAGTTAATTGAATAGTGCATCCCGGAGGGAATAGACACGTCTAGCCCGGTAGACTACTTTGTATAAAAAAAAAACATTTTTTATATATCAAGTTATGAGTGTGATGTGTTTATTTTCCGACTTCCACGCGGTGCTAATAGTAAATGTCATTTGACGGACGATCTTGCTCCATTGTCTCGCTTCACAATGCTGGACATATCCTAGCTTGAGGAGTTGAAACCATCTCACAGGGTCACCTTACATGTACATTGGCCTCTTGGAAGTTAACTATCCTCATTATGAGTATATCTGGATATTCAGTCTTGACCAGCTACCATCTGCAGCCTTTCTATCAAGCATCAAGCTTGGCATAAAAGCTTGTCCGTAAATCTCATAGTAGTTAAATTTTAGGATGTGTCAAGCAAGATATTGATAGAGTAAATCGTTCTAGTCTTCTCCCAGTGTAACTCATGGTCTATCCTCAGATCCAATGGGCTCGCAAGTCCATCCCGAGCTATCCTCCTGCTTGATCCCTCGAATTTGGTAGAACCAAAGGCCGGGCGGAAAACTGGATTATGTAAACATAAGATAAATGTTTGTTTATTTTGTTTTGTTTGTGATGTTTGCACTCAAAACCTGGCTTATTAATTAGCTTTAGGAATATTAATTATCCTTACGCATTATTCATCAATTAGTAATAAACATCCACGTGACAAACCTTAAACAAAATTCGAGATGGAAAAAGCGAGCAGAGCAGACGAGCAACGAGCAGACGAGCCGACGAAGCAAGTCGCGCGAGAGCATCAACGACGGGAGAAAACACAAGATGGCTCTTCACGAGTCAATGTCAAAGCTTCCCAGGGCTCTATCACGGCGGTTACAGCCAGCCTTTTCCTCCCAGCTCCCGGCATACCGTCGCAATGCCTCTTCCGAATCATCATCTCCCTCTCCCCTAGACGACCTCGAACCCTCCTCATCCTTTTCCACACCTCCATTGCCCGAAGAAAAGATAAAAGAATTCGACCCAGTAGCCAGAAGCAAAGCTAGAAAGCACCAGCTTCCACGAAGTCGGTATGTTAGCACCAATTAACCCCCATATCAAGGAGGCACTCCATCCCTAACAACCCTCTAGATACCAATACCGCTCTCCCAAATATGACCGTGGCCCTCTTAATCCTCACAGACCTCCGCCAACATCACATCCTTCCTCACGTCTTTTCGTTCCGGGCCCATTCAGCTTAACCCGAGTCGAACAGACGTACAATTCCACAGTAGCCTCCGACATCCTTACACTCTGCTACGTGCATAAACCGCATGGTTTCAAGGCTCCCCCTCCCGCCCCCCGTCTACGGCAATGGGACGATAGCTCGCCGTATCATAAGAACAGACCTCTTCGCGGACCCAGAGGAGGAGACGTTTTGCGCCTGCTCAGGAAACCAATCACGTTCAACAATATTCCTGAATTGTCTGGCGTGACTGTTCACTCTTACGTTAAGGAAGCTGTGGCGAGCTCCTCGTTCCTGCATGTAGCTGGTATGACGCTACAGGCCATCACGAACGTGCGAGTAAAGACTCACAAGGTCAAGACGGGTGTGCCTAAATGGGGCCTTATACCGGGCCACAAACACGTTGCTGCCACTGCTGAGCTGGAGGGAGAAGACATGTACCATTTTTTCAGCAAGTTGGTGGACGTGGTTATGCCTAAGTTTAAGGACTGGAAGGGTGTGAAGGTTACAAGCGGTGATGGAAGCGGGAATATCACACTTGGTCTGGAGCCGTCGATGGTTGCCATGTTCCCTGAAATCGAAGTCAATTACGATATGTAAGTGTGCCATGTTGGTATGGAGGTGAAAGTGAAAGTGCCCTTTGAACTAATGAAATGTGAAGGTATCCTCCCCGTATGATTCCTGGCTGCCACATTACCATCAAGACTACTGCTCGCACCGACAAAGATGCCAGACTATTGCTTAATGCTCTGGGTGTTCCATTTAATGGGAAGCTCCTGAAGTAAAGAAACACTCCCTGTATGTGTGAGATGTATACTATGTCTATCGCCAGCGTTATAAATGACGGGGTAGACACGCCTTTGTACCCTTACAACCATTCCATGCTGTGGTCATGTACCGGCAACTCTTTTCACCTCACACCATCTAGTTGCGCTACTTGCACCTGTACCATAACACACCGTCAATAGAAGAAGAATAAAGTGACTTCCTTGTATATGGATGCTTTTCAACTATGTTAGATAAGCGCATTCTATCGAATACAAGTTGGCAGATAACGCGATGTAAATGACTTGCATTCGCTCATGAAATGAGATGATCAGACTAAAAACCCAAGCCAACCACATAATGACGGGAAATTCGTAGCTGGCATGACAAGGAGAGATATGAAATGTAAGATTTGAGAAGAGCTCGGCTCTATTTTGTACAAGTTGAAATTGCCCGACAATGATTAAAAGAAATGAGAAAATATAGATAGAATAGATAAACCAAAAAGGAAAAAAAAAAGACAAGTCGATCTTCCGGGGTATTTCTTCTACTTTTGAATTACCCAGGTGTATATATAGAATATATATGTCCAGAGTGATAAGTGAAGTGCAAAAATGGTAAAAATTTTGGGTGCGGATGAATAAACGTAATGGATGGAGAGATAGGGAGATAGCGAGGAAGGTAAAGAGATAGATAGGTATATAAGGTTGAAGAGCTGTTGGGAAACCTCACGTCAAGCAATAGTTTCCAAGAAAGGGTTGCTCAACAACTCATGTGCACTCGGCCGTTTCTCATGATCAATTTCGAAGGTCATGTCTAGGAAGGCCATGGCCTCTTTGCTTGCGTTCTCTGGTGGCGGGGGACGAGCCTGGTTGTTACCAATGGCGAAAATGGCTTGTAACTGACTGCAATCCGGGAATGGATGGACACCAATGAACATCTCGACGACAAGACAGCCTAGACTCCATATGTCGGCCTTTTTGGTATGTGCTGTTTGACGCACGACTTCGGGAGCCATCCAGTACACGCTGCCTTGAAGGGAGGGGCGGTGCAGATGGTTTGATGGGCCCTTTGCGCCGGAACCAAGCATGGTGGATGCTTCGACGCGTTTGGAAATACCAAAATCGGAAATCTTGATACCTCCTTTGTTGTCGACGAGGACGTTGGCGCCCTTGATGTCGCGGTGTATAATGTCCCGGGAATGAAGGTATTCCAAGCCCGCGAGGATTTGACGAACAAAGTTGCGGATGAGAGGTTCCTGGAAGGTGTTGTACTGTTTTAGCATAGTTGCGATGGAGCCTCCGGGGACGTATTCGAGGAAAATGTTCAGATACTGGTCATCTGTGGAGGTGCCTAGGTACTGCACGATGTTTTCATGGCGGAGCCCCTGAAGGAGGCCGATCTCGTGCTTGAGAGCGGAGACCATGAGGTTCTTCTTCTGGTCGAATTCGGTACCCTTGGTAG
>OJKM01000132.1_pt1 | contig 12547 bp, 12 predicted proteins | sample 1596631 | NCBI WGS metagenome assembly OJKM01 (sample SAMEA3904683, study PRJEB24821) | metagenome | biome: Builtin; feature: hospital; material: surface | place: USA | collected 2013-06-06 | reverse complement strand
CCAGCCTGTTTCTCCCCGCATCTAGTTTTCTCCATGTTCTGCGCTTCACTTCCAAACAACAACCACCAACCACGACATCGACACCGAGATACGGCCCAGTGCCGACATAGCTATACCCTCACAAGAAGACGCTATCGCCCAAATACTCCGTCCGGCACACACCACCAGCGAGCCAACAGCGACGGATGAATGTCAAAAAGAAAGCACCTCTTGAAGAGGCGTTGCCCTCCTAGTATTTCTAGGCACCGTGGAACCCTCCGTCAGACTGCGCGAGAATTGCGCATCCAGCAGCAGAAAACTACTGCCTCCTGCGAAGTCTAGAATGTCTTTGAAATCGCTTCTATTGCCTCTTCTAAGCAGTCGCTCTACCTGCCAGGCCGTTCAACGTAGCATGGGACCGTGGAAAACGGGCGACCGCCATGACCTGGCCCAGGGATGAGATACCAAGCCCGTCAGCGTCAGCGACAGTAACGAATTGTCAGACATGGCTAGCCAAACGCGTATCCTCTCACACCTGAAGAGCATAGGCGGAATTCTTCAAATGGAGGGATTAAAGACGATATGAAGGCACATCTTTCCATTGTTCGAATAAGACTGTGTTCCCCAAACCGCCGCCCCTTGCGAACAGCCTGATTGGCGCTGACTTGACCGCTTGAGCCAGAGCCCATCTCCATCCCCAGAGCTGACTTGACCGAACGGTGGAGAAGGCAAACCTGTGGCTAGAAAATCCTGTAACAGGCTGCTGACGAATACGATACGGAGCTGAAACAGGGACGCAGTGATCGTTGGGGCGGCCGGTAGCGTGGTATCGACATGATTTCGCCCCCCCGTGCTTGCCGAGACGGTTGATATAATTGGAATGGTACCAAATAAAGGCGGCTGCAAACGGACTATAAGCATCAGCGTCTCCAATATCACACTGCCCACGCTATTAAACAGTCGACAGCGTCCTTTGGCTCCTCTGCGTGGTTTTCCACCCCCTACGCAAACGTTCGGCCTCTCTAGTTAACTAGTCCACGCGATAACGAGCTGCTTCGCTACATAACTAGTTGGTTTGTTCGCTCGCTTTTGCCGCCGTACCTCTCCAGCCAAATTCTGCGCCTCAGGTACCCTAAACGTCATATCCACGTGATAGTTTACTGGAAATAAACGACTTTTTTTTCTCTCTCTTCTCTCTCTCTGTCGACCTTGCGAGATTTCTTTTCTTTTAATAATAATATCATTCTTTGCATTTGCATATAGGCGCAGGCCCAGGTTCCACCATTCTAGTTATTCTAGATACACAGCCTGCCTGTCGGTGGTCCTCCGTTTTGTTTTCCTGTTTTTCCTATTCCCTATATCTAGGACGCCTTTCCCTCCCTCCGTTGACATTAATTTACCCTTAACAGCCCACACACCCTTTCCACTCTCACCCACCCCACAGTTTTACAATATTTTGGTCGAGCAAGCCAAGTCTGAAATTTTGTGACCATGCTGCGTCCAGTTCCCAATATCGAAGACTACGGCATCACCGCAGAGCATGGTTTCCTTCCCGAACAACCACCGGCCACAGAGCTCCCAGCATACTATGCGCCATGGGAGACGACCGTTGGGAATCTCCAGCCGCTAATACTGGCCGGAAGACTACGGAACACAATTGAAAACATGCCTGTGCTATCCCTCGAGTATCTTGAGTCAACTCCGGAATGGCGACGTGCATATTCCATCCTGGGATTCCTGCTGCATGGGTATATTTGGGGAGGAGACCAACCAGCGGATGTAAGTATCTACTTCCTTCGCCAGTGGCTGCAGTTTTGCCTTGTGACAGGACTTCTTTTGGGGGAAGATTTTTTTTTTTCCCGTTTTTCTTCATATATTGTCTCTTATTTTCAACTTCCTCGTCATCTGCTTCTTCATCTTGTGTCCTGTATTTCCTTCACCACTGTGATCATCATTAATTTTCCGATACAAGCCAGGGTGGAACTAAAAGTGTCCTTTTTTTTTTCTCCCTCCCTTATGACGGTCTGCTGACAAAATCTGCCTGCAGGAAATCCCTCAACCCCTTGCTATCCCACTGTTGAAAGTCGCTACTCACCTGGAGTTGCCGCCGGTGGCTACTTTCGCTGGTCTCTGCCTGTGGAACTACAGACTCATATTCCCTGATGAGCCTGCAGATTCGCTTGATAATCTTGCTACTCTATTCACCTTTACCGGCTCTATGGATGAGCAGTGGTTCTACCTTGTTTCCATAGCCATTGAGGCCAGGGGTGCCCGATCCATACCTCTCATGCTCAAGGCTATAGCTGCAGCTCGTGCTGACGAAGCGGCGGAAGTGACGGAGTGTCTAACCAAGTTTGCAGAAGTCGTTGACGAAGTAAACATGGAACTCCAGAAGATGTACAAACATTGTGACCCACATGTATTCTACCATCGCATTCGCCCGTTCTTGGCAGGGAGCAAGGGTATGGCCGAGCTTCCGCGCGGTATCCTATTCGATGACGGGTCTGGCTGCCAGGAATACAAGCACTATCGCGGCGGAAGCAACGCCCAAAGCTCGCTGATTCAATTCTTCGATATCGTTCTAGGTGTTGAACACAGACCAACTGGCGAATCTAGACCGAAATCAAGCTCCTCGCCACTCCCAACATCCTCTTCAAGTGATGAGAGCGGAGAAGGCAGGAAAAGGTGGCATAACTTCCTCATGGAAATGCGGGCTTACATGCCAGGACCACACCGGAAATTCCTCGAGCACGTCTCCAGCGTATCGAACATCCAAAATTATGTCCAAGCTCACCAGTCGAATACCGAGCTAATCACAGCTTTCAATACGGCTGTAGCAATGGTCAAAGCTATTCGTACAACCCACATTACAATGGTATCACGGTACATTGTTGTCAAATCGCGCGAAGAGCGGAATACAAAGGTCCCAACATCACCTTCAGCAACATCAACAGGCTTAAACCGGCCTGAGTCTCAGCCGTTATCAACGCCCGGCGGAATGCTCATGTCCAACCGGCCATCGAAAGGCGAAATTAAAGCGCCCCTTCGCGGCACCGGAGGAACAGCCCTCATTCCTTTCTTGAAACAAGCCCGGGATGAGACCGGTGAAGCAGCCATTGGGCCATGGGCCAAGAAACTCCTGGATAAAGCTGGTGTCCAGGCCCCCAAGGTGGCCTCCCTGCCTAAACTTGACGAGCATGCTGACGGACAGAAGCAAATTGTTGGCCTAGCTGGTACCTGGTCTATGGATGAAGGCGAAGGCGGCCTTTGTCATTGGTAATTGCCTCTACTTTCTGAATGCCGGCGTCTTCTTCTTGCTTTCTCCACTTAATCCTTTTCAATGCCTTTTATTTTGCGGCTGAATAATGCCCCCTTCGGCCTGATGACTGTATTAATTATATCCTGTCTTGACGTTTCTGGCTCAATTTTATTTCCTATCCTTTTCCGATTGAACTTCCTAGATTATTGGTTTCACCGGCTTCCTGTATGTGAATATAGACAGAACACTATTCTTATACCTTGCTTGGTTCTGGCCCAAAACTTTGCGGGTTAGTTTAGTAACTAGAGCTTCGTCTGCTTTTCAGCAAAATAGAAAAAAATTGACAATGAAGAAACTGCCTTGGAAGCTCTATTTTTAACCACACATCAAATAAATTCGTAAATAGCATAGATCGTCCTTTTCCCTGAGATTTTTCCAGATAAAGTAAAGCCGTTTTTGGCTATTATCTTATCTAGTTTATATATTTAAACAGTTAACCCCATCCCATTGGCGGCTTTGCGTATCAAAGCCTTCTTCAAAAATGCCTCTCGAGCTAAATTCCGTGTGGACTTGGCCCACACATCTACACCTACCCGTCCTCTAACAAGTGCAGACTGGAGGGCATATATCGCTCGATGAATACCGCGTTCATCCGTCACAAGATCATAGATTTGCTTTCCTACCACCGTTGGGGGAACCAGTACCTCATCGATAGCAGGTAGGCCAGCTGGATGCTTCGAGGAAGATGCAGATGACGATGATATGCGTGACTTTGCGTCTGCTATAACGCCGTCCGCGCGACGTAGAGATTGCTGTAAAATCTGGGTATTTGATTGGATATTAGAGTGGAATGCGTTTACCGCAGCAATCTCCGATCGAAGAGTGGAAATGGCATCGTGTAATGCCTTTGACTGAGAATTCAGTGGCTCTACGCGAGAATTCGCCTGTTCGATATTGGCGTGAATCGTTTGGGTTAGCGTCCTTGAGAGAGTTTGTAATAGGACATCTTTCTCTGGATTTGGAGGGATTGGTGGTGGTGATGACGAGGGTAGTTGAGCGGGAAATTCGAGATCGAAGGGAGAAGTAAGAAGGTCTTGTGTTTCCGTTTTTTTCGGAGAGCTGTTTGCGGCCAGAGGCGGTTGGGCATCCCTTTGTGGAACATGTAGAGGGCTATGGGGGTGATGGATTGCTTGTTGTTGAGATGGATGTATTATAGCGTTATTGTGCTGGGGAGGAGATTGTTGACGGAGGTATGGAGGTTGGTATGCTTGCTGATATTGAGGTGCATGGGGTGTAGACCCCACTGGCGGATTCTGGACACTTGATGGCCTGCGATCATGAGCTCCCAGAATGAATGCTTGAGTCTGATGTTGACTTGGGTGTGTTGGAGGTGGCGGCTGGGGCATCGGAGTGACGTCGCTCCTTAAGCTACTTGATCTCTGAGGCAGAAACTGGTTTCCTCGATTTTCTAGCCCAGGACCATCTCGCGGGTGAGTTGTTGACTGTAGCTCAGCAGGCAAGGGTGGCAAAGGTGGCGGTACATTGCGCGATGTGACTGTGTTCTCAGCTGGCCGTTCTGAAGCGGTTTGGTGCCTCTCTCCACCCGGCTTCGGAGGGAGTTTTGGGGGGGTTGGTGGCTGCGTCGACGGGGCGACGCTTGGTGCAGGTCGTGCTAGCTCAGCTGGTAATGGTGGTACTGCTGGTGGAGTGCTCTGCTGCGACGGGGTCGGTTGTCTTCTAACTGGAGCGTCTTTAGATATCACTGGTGGTTCTTTAGCAAAGACCTCTTTTAATATCAGAAGGAAATCAACTAGTGTAGACCGCTAAAAAAAAAAAAGCATTTAATCAGTATCACTGTCAATATTTCACTGGTGTCAATAATTGCACATACATCACGAGCCTCAGCCCAATGAGCTAGGTAATGATGGTAAATCCTCCCGTCACTGCTAACGTGCTGTCCTGGTCGTACCAGCATCTCGGATGTTGGGGTCACATAGACCATCGGGCATGCATCGGGGTATGTATTCGGGACCCATACTGCGATTGGAAACCAGTATAAGGCTCCTCTGAAATGTACTGGTAATGTGCCTGTCAAGTGCAGAAGTAGAGCTGAGGCACCATTTTCGTATGCTAACAGAACGTTGGCTTAGTATATGGATTCGGCCGCAGCGAAGGGCAAGCTAGGAAGAGGAGATGAAAATGCGTACTGTAAACGTCCGTCCGTGGAGAAAACGAAGGAAACTGGGCCAAGAGCTGCGCGGTATCGCTATACGTCCTGTTGGGGTCGCGATATGCTTGGTTCTATGTGAATTAATTGACAATGGTCAGCTTGCTTGTACTCCGTGAACAGGCGGCAACGGGAAGGATGTTTCTCACTGTGGTCAGGACTCGGTAAAGCCACTCTAGGGTCTTCTGCGGCACTGCTGCCATGGTCGTCTCCCTCGTTGACTTGAGGGCAGCATCATCGAACCGTCGGTGGTGGTGTCGATAGCTTCAAGTGTTGTTGAGGTGGGATTGCTTTGGTGATCACAAACCCTCGCCCAGACTTGGGAGTTTGCTCGACCTATTTAACCACCACCACTGACGACACCGCAGCCATAATCCAAGGTTTGGCACTTCCACGTGTAACAGCCGGTCTTTGGAGGTAGTTATCGCATTCCACTGCGCGAGATAATGGCTAACGAACGACGTGCGCATGCTTCTATTCCGTACTCCAACGCAGTGATGGCTCAGCTCAAACCGAAAAGCCATTTGTGACGGAGTCAATGAACCCTCGACCTAACTATTTGCCAATCTACTGGTGATCCCGGCATTTGTCGCTCAAAAGACAACCACAGGAAGCATACTCCGTTACTCATAACTACTCGATGTTTTGCCTTGCCATTTTGTTAACTACCACTCAGCTTAATACTCTGAAGCATTATACCAACAACATATCGTCCCGTGAGAACAGCCCGCTCCTATGTGTCCAGACTTCCCCAGATACACTCTGCAGCCTTAAACAGCCACAAGAAGCGCAGCATCCAGTTCTATAGCCGGCCGTCGTGACCCTCGTCGTCTTTGCGTCGTTAGGTCGCAGCACAAAACACAGCCGGTGTTATTCTTATGTAAGCCAAATGTCGAATTAAGGTTGAAGCGCCAAGACATAACAAGCACGTGATATATATTTCTCGCGGGCGCTATTGGAGGGAAGCTTGGGCGAGTTCCAGTATCAAAATCTTTTTTGTTCTTGCAAAAAGCCCCGGCATATATATAGAAGAATAATTCGTTGATACAAAATCCAGCCCGTTTCCCACGTTCATGATTGTTTGTCCCTCCTGACCCGGCGGATAAGGGCCATTACCCCTGATTTGTCTTCTGCTTCGGCTTACATTCGACATCTGACACCGGATGCAAGACAACCTTGGTTGGATGGTCTCGCGTGTTGTGAGAGTATCCTTTACTCCAGTCATAGCTGATGGCATAGGCGAAGATGCTGCCGTCGTGGTTGAACGAAGTCGAAGTTATAGGGCCTCCGGCGGTAAACCCCTTCAGCCGGTGATGGGCATCCTTGTCCCAGAAACAAAATGTGCCGTCTGCACCAGCAGTGCTGAATACCTGATGGTAGCGAGGGTGAAATGAAACAGCATTGACGGCGTATACCAGCTGATTCTTGGGATCGTTATCTTTTGGCTGGCGATGACAGCGAAAGGTGAAGTTTTGACTAGGTTGATAAATAATATAACCGTATGAGCTCGTGGATATCCAATTTCCGGACATAACCTCCTCCAGATCCTCCAGACACACTCGTTACTAGTAATTACCGGATAACAGTCGGAAATATTCGAATAAGCAGACTACCACTTACTTTTTGTTTGACTCGTCAACATAATTTATGGCACAGCGGCCCTCGATGCTGGCAACTCCATAAACGGTGCCATTGGCAATCCAGCTGACGGCTCTGGTCTGGTGCTTCAACGGGCTCTGGATGGTTCTGGCGATGGTGGTAGGCTGGTTAAGGTCGACTAAGGCGAGATTTTTATCGGCAGTGGCAATCAGCAACTTGTTACCACTGGCTTCCATCGCATATATGCGCTCGGGGCATGTTACTGCGCCTATTGGAGTAGATTGCCGCAGGTCCCAGTACTTAACTTTGCGATCCCACGATCCGGTGACGACAATGGGGGACTGGCTGCCCGGCACTTGAATCATTCGTACAGTTCGAATTGGTGCATCGTGCTGGGCTATCTGCTGGGCCTGGTCATTGTTACTGGCGAGATCTATGAGCCTGGCTGAGCCATCAGTGCCGGCCCCTACAACCTTGGTCCCATCGGAAGACCATCCACAGCTCAGAGCAGCACCAGGGAGCGTGAATAATGCTTTCCCCTCGCCCTGGGGATAGTGAGAGATGTCGTAAATACGGACCGCCTTGTCCCAGGAGGCGACAGCGAGGTAGTTGGCGACTGGTGACCAGGAAACTTCTGAGATACTGTCCTCAGGCTGGTTATTGAGTGTCACATCCTTAGAGATATCGCCTTGGTTAGTTACACCAGTGGATGCGCTGTTGAATGCCATATTCTGGCACTCTCGAAGTTAGAACGAAGTAATCGAGGAGTTCACAGTTTCTTCCTCCAGATAACTATATAAATACGACGGTCAACTGGCCCGCAGCGATTTTATAAGTTTACTAGTTATTACGTGAGGCTGGAGCCTAAGTAACTAGCGGTGTCTCTTGTGAAGGTTGAGCACTGACGCACACGCATCACTGCTGCCTGCTGGCCTTGCAGTGAGATTATGAAATCTTGTAAAATATAACTAACTAGAGCCTGAAAACTGGGTATTTCGAGTGATTGGAGGTAGAAGGACCCACCGAATCACCACTAAAGAATGTAGATGGCCAAGTATCTTGCCTAGGGTAAGGTAGAGGGAGGTCAGAATGGTATAATTGAATGTAGTCAAAACAGGAGGAATGCTCTGGTGGCTCTAAATGTGAGTAGAATGGCATTTAGAAACGGAACGACCTCAATTGTCACGATTATCTTAATTTCTGTCGTATTTGGTTGGAGGAGTTTCGTTTACTTGATACATTTACAGTGAGGATGCCACAGGTTGTGATTATATGATCTTCGATTAAAAATTGCTATCAGATTTAACTCCATGTCCTGTACAAGAAGATAATTTGTGGGGAATCATAAAAGAATGAAAAAACAAAGCTAACTTCCTGAGTCCGAATGACTGAAAACGAAGTAAAGTTGGTATCAAGGAAAGGAATGGAACTGAGTATGACAGAGAGCAGCACAGGGAGTGTAGTGCTTACAGGCACATGTCTAGAGGACGTACGTTTGCACCGAGACTTGCATAGATCTCTCCGTGACATTTATCTGCCCTTCATTTCATAATCTATTGCTGGTAACACTGAAATTACGTTCGATTGTGATGTTGCCTGTATCGTGTAGCTCAGGGTACAGACGATCAAAGTGGTCCGCCGACTTGACCTTCTCGGGACCCGGCATAGACCCAATGAGCGTCGAGGTTGGATGGGAGAAACTGCCCCCTGAGGTTTTGTTATGATCGAACAGTGACTTTTCAGAGCTGCCTCCCCAGAAATGACGACCGGATCCTTGATTCTTGTTATGTCCGTGGCGAACGGCAGCAGCCGACCAAAGCGTCGTGAGTGGCAGAGATAGTGCGAGCAAGGTGAGGATATTCGTGTTGACCTCAAACTCGGGAATAAAATATTGAAGGATAGACATGATAGCTAAAATCATTCTTTTATAAGCAATCATGCGTATTAGATAGTTAAGACGTCTTAGTGAACGTACCTGGAAGTATCATAGTTTGGCAAGCCATGATGAAAATGATTTGCATGACTCCAAATCCCTTCATTCCCAACAATCGCCTAGTGTAGATTGCATAGCCAAGCTTGGCCAGAAAAAGCAAACTAAAGTAACAGATGCTGACGGTGATGCTGATGTTCGATGAGCTTTGTATCCAGACGTTCTTTCCCAGAGAAGATTGAGTCATAATTGCCTTGACATTTGCAACCATGAAGGCAATTCGAAATGCAATTGGAACCGCTGCTACCAAGCACGACCACGCGAGGAGAATGTTTCGATATAGGTCACGAAGCGTAGAGCATAGAACGTGAGTCTGGATGAGTAGGGATAGCTCGATCAAGATGACCATGATACCAGTAGCTATAGTTCCCATGACAGAATTGGCGTAGGCACCGGTTGTGATTCGAGAATAGTCGCCGGAGAAGTAAGTGTATATTTCAACCCAGGAGCTGGTGAAGAATATCGTCGTGGATAATGTACGACACACATTCACGAGAAGTGTGGTGATGTTCAGATAGAAAACGATTGATCGTCGTTTATCCGGTGCTGTAAGTAAGGCAAGGAGAACAGCCATCACAACAGAAGCGCCCAGCTGAGAAGCAGCTGCAATAGAAGTTCTGACTGCGTATAACATGAACTTATTGAAATCCGCCATGGAAATAGGGAATGAGGTGCCGTCACTGCGGAGGAAGGTGACGCTCTGCTGAAAAGGGTCGAAGTGCGGTGCCATGGTATAGTGCTCCCGGAAAGGACTTGTTGGTGGTTTCAAAAGTGTATGGTTCTTGGTATGGACTTGAGTATGGAAAAGGTATCTGCACTTCTGATGAAGGAAGAGATATCAACAGAGCCCTTGACAGCAAGACGTTGTGCCTTTTAATAGAAGAGTAGCAGAACTATCAAGAAGAGAGAGGACGCAGCCCCCGAGGACGAGAAGGATCTTCTCATTGCAGCTGTTTGTCACTGCAAAAGCCCCAGAGGGAACATGCAGATTGATGTCTAGGAAGAATGGTCAACATTCCACCGGACAAAGGCAGTAGAGACATTGACTCCGGACTGAATATCGACACGGTCCATATTCAGATACGGGGAACAATTTTGCAGGACTCCCCGGCGCCTATCAAGCAGGCCCGGGGAGGACAAACAGAAAATGGAATAAATAAAGAGGAATAATAGCCAGTCAGCGGAGTCGACGATGGTTGGAGTCACAATGGGTAGGGAGGTTGATATACAAAGTGCTTGAAAGGAGGCGAGGTCAGTTCATATTTAGGTTCCAGCCTGCAGGAACAATATGAAGTATGCAGGTGTTGCTGCAAAGAACAATATCAAGGCTGCATGATCTTCGGCCACAAGAACCAAACGCTTGTTAGCGCGAGCGACCGGGGCCGTCACAGTCCTGACTGCAGAAAAAGTGAAGAAAGCAGTGATACGAGGGCTGCCTTGTACTTGACATGTAACAGGCGTAAAGGGCAGCATACAGACAAAGTGTCAACTGCTTCTGGAGCCAAAAGTTCGTGGTCGATGGCTGCGAGTCGCTCTTCACGTGATAGCTATCCGCCAGCAGCTCTCATAGCCTGGATGGATATATTTCCGGAAGAGAAGCAAGACAAGAGAACAGGTACTTTATGGTCTTGAAAAAGAAGTAACTTGATTAGGACGCCAAAGCGCCGGACGGGTGGTGGAGCCCTCCCGGAAACCTTCCTGAAGATGACCCGGGGTTGTCAGCTCGATCTGTCCGTATCCCAGCCCACGCCACTTCCGCTCCCCGTGCTAGGGCAGTTGTTTGGAATGCACACTGAAGCGAGGAGGCTACAGATAGTTTCCTCAAATAGGATCTCATTACGACGCCCTTAATTTTGCAAGGCAGTCAGCCCAGGCGGAAGGGTAATGCCGGCAAGGCGGGGAGCACAGGTATTAAGCGGAAGGCTTGAAGACAACCCCGTAATATTGGAGACCTATGACGCATCTAATACCGTCTGCTTGATGGTATCAGCACTAGGGAGAAGGAAGCTGCATAACGAACTTAGGGTACGAGGATGCCAGGGGTGACTTTGGCGGGTTCTGGCCGCATCCAACACTGGTCCATGTTTTTGCACCCCACGTCTCCCAGCAGCTGACGATGTGACGAGACCAACTATAGGCTGTTTCTGCGTTTGTACTTTATAAAAGGATAAGAAGTGTAGGTTGGAATTGACATACACTCTATCTCAAATGAAGATAGGTCAAGAGAGCCATGCTACCTGAAGGCGCCATGGCGCCGCGGTGGTTCTTGAATTATGTCCTGAATATGCCTTGTCACTCCGAGGTATCAATATGGTCCAACAATTTCCTCATTATCCTCTGATTGTCATGGCTATCAACATCTTGTATGATTTGATGCTGCTTTTGACGCCCTTTCTGAGGTTTTGGGGATGTTTGATACCTGGAAAGCTTAGTCATCAGGCAGACGAGAATACTCCGTAGAGGCGCAAAAGAGGCCATTTATGTTATCCAAACAGTTAAACACTCACAACCTTGTCAACATCGAACCCTCCAGCTTGCTGAAAGTAGTATCCCCGCTGGTTGCTCACCACTCGCTTCCCTTGGCCTAAGCCTCCTCCTACCACGAAATCAAAATTGAAATGCGTGTGCCCCAACGCCCATAGTCGCACGCTCAGGTTTTTCCAACACTCCTCACTACTCAAATCTGTCGCAAACCCGGAACTAATCGCACTTCCGATATGCGCTGGATCGACAGCCCTCTCATCCCGCATAATCGGACTATGATATGTAAATATGACAATCTTCCTCTGCGGCTCAGACGCAGATATAGCAGCAACCTGCTCATTCAGCCACGCCAGGTCCGCGGCATGAGTGGCATTGTGACCTTTGACGGTCCAGTCGTCGATCATGTAAAAGTCGTTGAGGCCGAAGCTCACTCTCTCTTCGTGCTCGGGGGGAATGTGCGAGTAGAGAGTGCATCCAAGAACCGTGATAGTATTGGGCATATCGTAGCGCGTGCGGTCTAGAAAGACGAATGTTCCTAGGCCCGAAGTTGGATCTAGATTTGCCTTTTCGCGAGTTTCGCGTTCAAACGCGTTGATTTTGCGCCTGGCTTCGTCCCAGCTGCAGTGGTATGGTTCATGGTTGCCCATCAAGAAAAAGACGGTGCGGAAATTACGTAGCTGTGCTTCGATGAACGGGAAGAAGCCCTTGTCGCGCACATTACCGATGTCTCCCAGGAGCGCGAGATGGGGTGCTTTGGGAGGAACGTCAAAGATGTCGTAAGCCGAAGGAGACTCGAGATGGAGATCGGAGAGGATTTGGAAGGATGCCATGGCTAGAGCTGCTGGGCCTTTCACATCGAAATTTAATCACTGATCTTGATTTCTGGTGTTGGGTTGTGGTGCGTTGTGGTGCTGAGTTGATGGCCGTATACACATAGATGCAATAATACGTTACGTTCATTATTAGCATGACTCTCCATGCACCCTGTCTCTTATACACATCTCCGAGC
>OJKM01000131.1_pt1 | contig 12547 bp, 13 predicted proteins | sample 1596631 | NCBI WGS metagenome assembly OJKM01 (sample SAMEA3904683, study PRJEB24821) | metagenome | biome: Builtin; feature: hospital; material: surface | place: USA | collected 2013-06-06 | reverse complement strand
CCTCACGAGGAGGTCCGGCAAAGGGGTTGTTCACGATATTTGTTGGGAACCGACGGTACTCCCATTTCAGGCCTTGTCTATCTGGTACTTTCGGCAAGTCAGTAAACGACCAACTGAGACGATCGATAGTCAAATGGACTGACATGGAAGATGTGGTCGATTTTCTTCTCTTCCTTCTTGCAAAACATGCCTCTGGAGTCTGGGTAGTATAACAGCAAAAATAACCAGCGAATATACGACTATTATCGAACTATGCAACAGCCATGGAAATATCCTCCTCCATATCCGCCTTTTCTGTTTCTGGTCAAATCTCGAAAACTCGTCTTTGAACTCTTCTTCCGAAGCGCAATTCAGGGACTCATCACCCCTAAGAAGCGGCTCGACCGCATGCTCTCCTGCTTCCTTTTGCGCCATGCTTCTCCCTGAGCAAGACTGAACATCTATAGTTGAGGTACAAACCCCCCCTTCCGGTTAGACTTGTTTGCTCGAGCTTTCGGACGTTGGAAGAAATTCCAGTCTGCTGAGTATCGTATCGGCTCACTCGATCAAGTTGTCGTCCGAGACAGGGGTGTCCAGGAGAATTCAATGCAGTAGACAGCCGCTGTACCACATTGCAATGCACTCGGTCCGGTTATGGGATATTCAAGCTTGACACTTTTCTTATTCTGCTTTACAGTCAAACTTCCAAAGCTTTACCAAAATTATCCAGATCCTTCTGCATTACATCCTGGGTACTCCGTACAGGTATTATGCTATCTGTCCAATCAAGCTTGGTAGATCCTTCAGAGGATTTCCCGCTGCCACCCGTCCTGCCCGTATCAAAAAGCTCCAGACCACCACCAAGCCAGAAAACTCTAACGGTGTGACAGCAAATCCAGCCGAATTAACAAATGGCTCCATAAAGGATTAGGAGCCCCAAGGTCTCGCAAAGATCTTCATCTGCTGGCCGGAGGATTTATGTCTCTTCATTAACTTCTTATCCTGCCTGCTTGAACGCCTCACAAGCGCTGCGAGTCCCCGGATCATGGAGTTGTTCAATTTTAAACCTCAATACCAGCCTGTGGCCAGCAACAATTCCCCGCCGCCCGGGGTGCTGTCCAGCCTGAGGCAGTATCCGCTAAGCAACTACATAGTTTTACTCGCTATCGCTGCGGTGTCTGCCGGGATAGGAGCGTTGATTGGAAGGTCACCTCTTGGCTGTGGGAGCTGTGTCCAATACTCAAACCGTAAGTATACATCATCGGACCCTACCCTCCATCTACTTCGATTGGCACATGTTGCAGAAGCTCATCCTTCTTTGGCAGCTGAAATTTCGCTGGGCACCATCAAGGAAATCTTTACCTATAATCGGACTTTTGGTGAAGACCCACGAATAGATAACGGCACACTGGCAGCCTGGGACTCCCTTGTTCCAAGTGAGCAATTGCTGACATCCCAAATATCCGTCAAGTCAAGGAAAAGACGCTAATCGAGCATGGTGTTGTCTCCGAGATAACCAGTCGGCCAAGGCACAGTACGTTTTCCTGCAGGGAGCAAGAAGATCTATACCTTGTCTGTCGTGCACCAACTACATTGCCTGGTACGTGCGAATGCCGTTGGCTCTGAGTCAACTTGAAAAACACGATGATGTAAAAATGTGCTAACCCGAGGATGCTGTACGAAGTGGTCCATCCACCAGAGCTACTACGGGGCCTTGCAGTCGCGTCGTCGCGGCGATGAACAGCAGCACAACCACATCGGTCCCCATATGCGGCACTGCTTCGATTACCTGCGTCAGGGGCTGATGTGTGCCGCCGATTCAACCTTGGAGCCTGTCGATACGAGGCTAGGTGGAGTTACCGGATGGGGGAATGAACGGGTGTGCAGAGACTACACAGCTCTGAAGGATTGGGCCGAACAACGACGAGCGAGTAATAGCAAGGGCTTCTCAGACTAGCGACCAGCAGGTCAGTAGTCTAGATTGATCTGCCAGGCATGTTTCCAAATTTTCTCGTTAAAAGAAGTCTTATCAGCTGCGTATAAGGAAATATCTTTTGGGTATACGCTGCGAAAGTCAAGATGTATAAATATAGAACAAGCATCGGGGGTGGAACGATGGGCGTTTTCTGTATGCGCCCACCCTGCAGCGTAGTCCTTTAGAGGCCGACCGGCGAGGAATCTGCTGGCAAGTCCCAAAGTCAAGCCCTGCGTCATCCCTTCATCCGATGCGACGTCGCTGCCTGGCCCTGGTCTTCTCCAGGTCTTCCCTCACCCTCCCATCTGCACCCGCCAGCCAATGCCCGCGCCACAAAGCGGCCCATCCTGACCCCACTGATCCCCGCGCCCCACTTGAGCTTAAAACCAACAACCAACAGGAATTCGCTGGAAATGGCAAACGATCGACGGGCGCTTGGTTGTCTGCACCAATGCAGCCAGTCAGAGGCCGCTAATCACTCAGTCGGCCTCAATCTTTCGATTTCTATTGGTTTCCGGCGTGTGGATCGGCCTCGAACTAGACCCACAAGTTCGGGCCGCGCGGGGGCCAGCTGGATCCACCGCCAAGACCCGTGACGGTTTTGGTACCTAAAACATCAGAGAAAACAGCTTCTCGGTGTTGGATTTGATATCAACGAGCTGTGGCGGAGTTCGGAGAGACTGGCGGGGCATTTTGTTTTGTCAATAAGAAACATCGGTGTCCTGCTGCGATCAGCAAGTACAGTTACTCCCAGGCCCTGCTGCGCTGCAAGGCTGTTGGAAGCAGTATCCTGGTGCTCTGACTGCTCTCGCGCCCTTCTCCATGTAGGACATGGCGTGACAAAACCGCTTATGCTGCCAGAAAATAGGCATACCACATACTGGCTTACAGGGATGACCGAGGTATTGGTAGCACATGACGGTACATGAATGTGTACTTCGGCCGGGGGAAGGCGGGATGGCCATACAAATATAGAACGTAATTTAAATCCTACCCAACGGACAGGGGGCTGCTTATGCAAGGCAAACCTGGGTTGTTGCTGCAGGCGGTTACACGGCTAAGCGGCCAAATACTAGCTCAAGCACGGGGTATTTTAGAGCTGCGATATTCCATCCCCTTCGATGCCCTTTTTTCCTTTTTATATCAGGTCGTCTGAGCGCTGATTTGTGTAGTTGCAAGATCAAAGTCATCGTCACTTTTCAACACCACCGAAGATGAAGTTCCAGATTATTCTCCTTTTGGCTGCTGTTGCCAGCGCCGCCCCTCTTGCCAGCGGTATTGACCTCCATGCTTCTCCCTGGCTGTCTTGTCCCAATTACTAACTTTGGCTGATAGGCAAAGTCGCTGACGCCGACGAGGCCGTCGTCTACCCAGCAAAGGTTGACCAGTCCTGGGTTGATGCCGACGTGGCAGCTCGTAAGTGTACTCTCCAGATCCATTCTAAAGTCTGTCTTTCTAAGTCGATATAGGATCTGTACAAGACGCAGACGAAGCCGTTGTCTACCCTGCCAAAGTCGATCAGTCCTGGGTTGATGCAGACAATGCTTAAAAGCTCTCATATTTCTACGTATATATAAGCTATGGACTCTACCACATAATTTGTAGTCCGAGGTGGCACGGTTTTATGAATTTTTCTGTTTCAGTTACGAGAAATTTTTAGCAAATATAGATTGGTCTCTTCAGTGATTTTTAGCATGACTACATTTGACATATGTCAACCAACTGGGTATAGAGTAGCATATGAAACGTTTGTAGAATGAGGCTTTCTTTCTTGAAATAGTTACATGGGTTCCGGCAAACGGGTGCACAAGGTATAATGCTAACACGAAACTTATAAGTGCGGCCAACCCCCGTCTCACAGACTTATTCTACGTACTCCTTGATAGCCTCACCGGACATACATGTCAGACGGTCAACAACAATGTCCGACGACCACAAGAGCTACCACCCTCTGCGGAGAGATTCAACAGAAAACGAGCATGATGGGCCATTGAGAGAATTCAAAAACCCAAGTACCCAGAGACCAGTTATCCTGATACTATCAGCGATTATCGCAGGGTTGGTTTTTCTGAACGCAGCTCTCAGCTTCTACCTATACAAACATACTAGATCATCAAATTCAAATTGCGACCGTGGTTCTTATTATGGTATTTCAATACTGAATCCCTACTGTTTTCCTAATAGTACATGTTACTGACCGTTTCCAGCTGGCCTAGAAAGAAATGTCCCCATACAAATATACCAATCTACCGAGTTCGTCGCCGAAAATGCGAGCGATGTTGCGCATCTTTGGGAGGAATTAAGCGGAGATCCAGGGGTCGTCGCTCTGCCGCAGAAATATGTGTCTGAGAAAGGCCTTCCACATGCTATGCGATTCCCATGGGACGACGATAAAGGAGTGTATCTGCTGCAGGGATATCATAACCTGCACTGTCTGGTCAGTCATGGCAATCTCGACCTCCTAGCTTACATTCTAGCTCGCCTGCTAACCTGTCTTATTGCTCTTCTAGAGGACCATCTTCCGATATACCTGGAATGCAGACCGCGGCATCCCTCAGCGGGTCGCCTTTATTCATATTCAGCACTGCCTCGACCAGTTACGCCAGGATGTTATGTGCAATGCAGACGATACGCCAAGGTACGCTGGTTTTCAGAATCCTCCAGGAACAGGAGCGGGTCAGGTCAGGATGTGTAAGGACTGGAAGAAGCTGGAGCAATGGGCCAGAGACCGAACGGCTTGTTTCAAGCATGAAGACGAAGTTCCGGGCAAGATGATTGACCGGTTCAAGTTTTGCCCAGACGGAAAGATATTATGGCCGACGGATAAATCTAACTAACTCGTGAGGGTCATCATGTATGTGTATTTTTCTTTCCTTGTGATAATGAATAGATGTTATGTATCCGATTTTTACGGGATATTAAGATATAGACAGAGTATTACTAGTTATTATTATATTGCTCGCCCGAGGCCAAAACCAACCTTTGAGACCCTGCTTGCAGCCATACTAATGACTGAAGCCGTAAGTAGAGCTCCACACCAGCAAATAAGTCCAACCCAGCCCCCGCGTCCATTGAGAATGGCGCCGGCAATAGGATTGCCTACGAGTACGCCGCATCCTACAACGGCCAATGTCATCCCTAGTCGGGTGCCTATCTTGCTCTTGTCTGCAGAGAGATTCACAACCCCTGCAGCAGGTAACCCCATGAACGCACCGGCAGAGAATCCATAGATAATGCAGAAAACGACCAGTCCGGCTGCACTTTTGATTGCAATGAGGCAAAATGTCAACAGGGCGCTGATAAATGCGACGATCGTTTGCACGTTAATGGACCCTATTCTGTCAGCATAAAACCCAGGTATCAATCGTCCTGCCAGAGAGCTCCCGTTGATAATCACCAGGAGATATGACTCGAGGGCGTGTGAGATGTGCGTCTCCTCGAGCGAGTATAGCTGGATATAGTAAAAGATGATGTAAAGACCCGTGAAGCCGAAGATGAGACCCAGATTGAGCAGCATGTAGGGACTGTCTCTAAACGCGGTCATGTCTACCACGTTGTACTTTGCGCTTTTGGTTGGGACAGACCGGGGCTTCATCAGAAAGACAGGTAACAGCTGGGTTGCCAGAATGATAAACCCGATCACACGAGTAGCCCAGGGGAACCCGATCTTGGGCTGAAGACGGCTGAAGATAATAGGATATATTATTCCGCCTGGTTCAAGTATCACAGTCAGATATAACGGTCGTATATAAGTATAATAAGCGTATGACTACAGAACGTCCACGTACCGATGGCACTGCCAGCCGAAGACGCCCCCATGGCCAGCGCAGTGCTCTTGTTGAAGTACTGCGACACAACAGCCGGGGCTGGCACGTAGAGACAGCCGAATCCCAGGCCCATGGTGATCGCCTGCGCAAGGAAGACCTGCCAGTACTGTGTGCAGAGGCTGGTCATGAACATCCCCAGCACCGTGAGCAGCGATCCGAGTCCCAGCAGCGTCTTCACGTAGCCTGCATCGACGACGGGCCCGACGACCATGGAGATGATGAACATGAGGAACGCCTGGGTCGAGCCGATCCAGGAGATGTCCGACGGAGACTTTGACGAGAGCAGGTCGAGTTCATAGTAGGTCTGATATACCCCGAACGCGTTCATGAGGCCCCTGAGTCCGACATTTAGTTAACCGTTAGTTACACTAAAGACTTAGTTAACTAGCAACGCCCCGACAAGCCGACGTACCATGTATTCAGATTCAAGCAGAATGCGCCCAGGACCTGGAGCCAGGCGAACCAGTCCTCGTCCGGCTGCTTCGACGACGCGCTCTCGACATCCTGCTCGCCCTGACGCTGTTGCTGCCGCGGCGGTGCGTCTTCCTGAGAATCCGACGGCGGTTTATCGTCCATGGTGCAGGACATAGACCAAAAGCTCCCTCTCCCCAGGGCCGTTTAAGCGAAGAATCACTCCGTCCCAGAGGCAGAAACACTGCAGGATGGAGCAGTTTAAGAGTTGCCGCGACCTTTTTGATCCCTCCGGCACGGTTTTGGGCCCCTCTCAGTGCGTGGTTTGCATGGTTGGCTTCAAAATATTACGTACAAAACGGCGCATCCCAGCAGGCTCCGAAGGGCCCGGCGTCTCCCTGCCTTCGTCTCTCCCCTTCGGCTGCTTGCTGATTATCGATGCATCGTGCCAGCGAGTGGCCGGTTTCAGCCTCTGGTAGCTAATTAGCTATCATTAACCGTCGTCGTGTCGTTAACTACGAGCTGAGGATCTCCCTTGCATGGCCCGTCGACGCCACCAGCACCCTCCAGATAATTGTCTGCAACACTTGCTTGCTCTTTGGGGGGGGCTGAGGACTGTTCGACCTTCCACATGCTGTGCAGGCTGTTCATGCAAGGATCTTGCCATTCCATGCCTTGTCCGATCCCTCAGGTTGCACCAAGGCCCCCCAAGGCCCGCAGAAGATTGGAGGAGAGGAAGAAGCCTGGAAAAAAGAAAGCAAATGCCAGCCGTGGAACGTTTGGTCACCGAGATGGCGAGTGAGAAACGAAAAGAAAAGACACAAATGGACGGTCGTACTTTGTCTATTCTTAGCCGTATCACTCGGTCTGGTTGTATATATATAACTCTGCAGAATGGACCCTGCTGGGAGTCGGCACGATATTCTTCACCCTGACACTAAGAAATAAGATAAGGACATATACGAGTGGCATACTCGACCCCCCTGGCTGTCCGGACTTGATCGTCAGGCCACTGAGCAGCGTGTATCTCGACACTTGACATGGATGGATGATACCGCGTGGTATGTCATGTTCACTCCTCCCGCAGTGATATCCATTTCCCTTGCGCCCTTTTTGGGGCCTTTCAGGAGCGGATGCTTACTTACGACGGCCGGACAATGCCTCCTTGCGGATACGCCAGCCTGATCTAAAATGCTACCTTGTGCATAGTTGTACCGCTATATAGGCACTCCTGCGTCACTGGAACCCGGGGAAGCGCCTCGAGGCTGTCCACTATCCAAGCGATAGTTAACAAGCTGCTTTCGTTTGCCCTCGAGATTAACTGATATATTTCGAGTCGCTTCATTCCTTTTGATTTTTTTTTTTTTTTATCGGGATCGGGATCTCTCCTTTCTTTTCGCTCTTTTCTCTGTCTGTCGTTCGTCAAGATCGGTCTATAACCGCCCAAGATGGCCATGTCCGGGCCAGATTATCTGGGGACAACCGTCCTGGTTGTTGCCTGGGTGTTTGCTGGCCTCGCGTCTATTGTTGTTGGTACTAGAGGCTACGTTCGTTGGAGGATCATAAGAAAATTTACCATAGACGACGCCCTCATCTTCGTTGCCTACGTGAGTTCCACTTGGATCGTTTCAAGGGATGGGCATTACTGACCGGGGAAAAAAAGGCCTTAGGAATAGGGAATTCTGTTTTTTTGACCATATCTACTCACTGGGGGCTGGGAACTCATATGGCAAAGTTATCGGAAGAAGGGATCATGCACTCTGTGAAATGGGTCTATCTCTGCGAGTTCTTCTCCATCATGTCTCCTGGTATAGGACGGATAGCCTATGCATCTTTACTTCTCGGTCTCCTTCCGCCTATTAAATGGCGCAGCCGCATGCTATGGAGCCTGATATGGATCCAGTTTATCGTTGATATTGCGACTGTGATCATCAGCTTTTCCCAATGCCGGCCTATAAGCAAGTTCTGGAACAATAGTATTCCAGGCAGCTGTTGGCCCCCGAAAGTCCAGCAGAACACTGGATACTTCCAGGGAGGTGAGCGCCTCTTTGATATTCTATTCTAGAGTATGGATACTTACAACACGACAGCGGTATGTTCGGCAGTTGATCTTGCGCTTGCGGCCTTTCCTGCTAGTATGTTCTGGAATCTGAACATGGAGTGGAGGAAAAAGGTATCCCTTTCATGTCTTATGGGACTAGGTGTTTTGTATGTCTTATCCACGCTCCTTAATAACAAAAGATACAGACAAGGTGAATAGACAAGCTAACCAGCCCCAATACTAGTGCGATGATCGCGTCAATCATCAAGACAGTCCAGTTAAGAGCAATCACTGCAAAGGCTGATATCACCTATGCCATGGCTCAGCTCGCCATCTGGTGGACACTGGAGGCATACCTGGTCATCATCGCGACCTCGATACCCACTCTCAGGCCGATAATGACGCCCAACAGGTCTGGAACTAGGCCAAGAGGTAGCTCTATCAAGAGATCTACCATGATTCACTCCCATCAGTCTAGCTACGGACACAGTAGACAGTTCGAGCGGATAGAAGACTCCCAACTTCTAGAGAGCGGCTCCCGGACGAGTACCCCTTACGCCGGTGATGCTTATATCATGGAAGAAGGACGCAGTCTGGACCGCAATAACCTGGAAAGACTGGAGGGGATAGAGAAGACAACGACCATCGGCGTCACTTATGCTGATGCCACCAAGTCCGATCCCAAGCTGCGACTTGGAGCTGATTTCCGATGATAAGGCGTGCCTCTCCGTCGGGCAACTGCCTATCCGCAACAAATTAAATATAATACGGGGAAATAGACTTCTCTGCTTCATGAATAGATGAATCCGCACCAACGATGCTTCCTAGCCGTACAACGAGCTCTACACCCAACCTGCCCGGCATACAATATCGACCACACTACCAACCTAATCGACAGAGGATCCGTGTGCTTTATTCTGTGCCTCTAAATCGGCTACTAATCGATATCTGTGCCATGAGTTGAGTATAACGTTTTGATAGGTTAGTCGATACCTTTGCTCGAGTCTTAGCAGGCATATGGGAACCGCTCAACTGACACGACAGCTATCTTTAGAATTTGATTTCACTCGTTCTGCTTTTGATACCCTCTACTAATATCCAGAAAGAATATGATACCCAATAATAACACCATCAGCGATAAGCGCATGTCTCTCAAAAAAAAAGCTCCTATCGATATTTTTATCAACAGGCATAAACTACATGTACATTACCTCTACAATAATGACAAACACTATATTCCTCAGTTGCAAAAATTGTCTCTTAACATAGTCCGTCGGGTAAATGTTAACTGATTATGTGCCACTGGCAGAGTTCCTATGCTGCCAGTTGACTTGGATCTGACGACATACAAACCATATTGCAATAACCAAACTATATTGGCAAATCGTCCACACAATTATATTCCATCCCCTACCCTGCATTTTCAATAACTGGTTTTCCGAAAACATATACAACAATGCCTTCCACTCGGACAGATCCTCCACCCCCGTACATGCCACGATCAGCACCAAGCTGCGTCGGCCAGAAGTACAGGGGTTGAAGTTCGAATTAAGTGGGTTAGGATCTTTTCGCCTAGAGAAATATCTCTTGGTGCTGATTATCGTTTCGGTTACATCGATTTCCTAACAATAAGGAGAGGAACTTTCTGGCATTTTATCTCATCTAGTTGATTATTCAGAGAGAAACCAAGCAACCGCCTTCGCCTCTATAGTGGATGCATCTAGATTCGTTGGCTATTCAAACGTATCTAGACTAGTGGAGACATAACCCAATTTTAGCTGGACGCCGTCGGCAATTGATTGATGCTTATCCTGACTACACATGGCAATGTTCAACGTTGACCAGTATTGGCTGTCTTCACCGCAAGGGTATAATAAGTAGCTACTTTCATAGCAAACGTATTGTGTTACTGTTGTATAAAGCAGACTTGCATCGTCTACTCTACAGGGTCATACATCTCCAGTGCCATACCTCCGATAAACAAGATGAACTTGAACATATATAAATTCGTCATAAGCTATATACAGACGCACTCCTAAACTATGTACATAGAAGAATAAGAGAATGCATTTAGCAGCCTGGTGGGAGCTTGTTGCTGCCAGTGCGGTTGCGGGCATCATATTTGGCACCGTAGCCGAGACCACGCTTAGCAAAGGCCTTCCAGATGGTGCACTTGTTGGCACTGTTGGTAAGAGCACGGTCGGCATCGAGGATGGCATCACGGGCCTGGACGAAGTTGGGGTTGCATGGCTGGCTATAGGAATATATTAGTTGGAGTTCTACAGAATACAATGGACGTGTGAACTTACAGGGCCATGCCGTCCATGACGAGCTTCATGGAAAGATGGCGACCATCCTGTGGAACGCCGTTGCGGAAGACTGGGTTGGCGGAGTAGGTGCCACCGTGGGCCTCAATAAGAGCCCACATGAGGTCGTAGAGCATGGAGGCCCAGACGGTACCGATCTGGTGGACTTCACGGAGGCTGTTGACGGAGGTGTACATGTAGGGGTTGGTCTGGAGGTTAGTGGAGTACAGGTATGCTCGGATACCCTTGGGGTTGTTAGCAGCCCAGGCACCCATGGAGTAGTTGGTGTTTTTGGTGTCACGGGGCTTTAGACGGATGGCAGTGGCGTAGAAGTCACCCCAGCCCTCACCCATACCACCGGACTCAAGAGCGTTCAAGCAGGCACTGTTGGCGGGACCACCACAAAGACGGTTGGAGACTAGAAGGCGACGGCATGTCAGCATTGCCAAGTTATGGTGTTTGAGAAGGCAAAGGGGGATCAATGGTGGAATGGTTAGGAGACAGGGTAGTAGGTCTTGGGTGGTGGGCTACTTACGACCGTGGGTGTATTCGTGGATGACGATACCGGCTTCAAGGCAGCCATCACGGTTGGGACGAGCAGTAGTCCAGTTGTACATTCTCATGCGGCCAGGGCTGCCATCTGGTGGGGTGGCAAAGTTGGCATTGTTGGTACCAGAGCCATCCTGAGCATTGACAATGGCGAAATCGTTGCCTTTACCACCCTTGTTGCCGTTGTTGACCTGGAAGTTACCAGCAGCCTCGTTGAAGCCAAAGGAGTAGAGAAGGTCATGGTATCGGTTGGTAGTGTAGAAGAGCTGAGTAATGGAGAAGTCCTTGTAGGAGGATGGGGGAGTAGCAGTTGGGCTCCATGGGTAGCTGAAGATGAGGTTGGGGCTCTGTGGGCGGTAGTTGTTGATATAGGTGCTACCGCCAGTTGGGTTGTCCTGGGCAATGGCGTTGTTACCACGGGTGGTTGGGTACTTGGACATGCCATCAGAGTTCCAGGTGTAGGGAGAGGCATCAGTCCATGGGTCACGGATGGAGGTTGGGTTTCCCTCAGTGGGATCGTTGAGACCCCAGGCACTATCTCGCCGTTAGACCTGTTTCTACCCAAGCATATATATATTATATATATAAGTGAATGGAAGATAAGTACTTACAAGACCTTGTACTCAGCGGAGGCAACGTAGTCAACAACGTTGTGGACAGTCTCGCTGTTGTGGGCATCAACATAAGTCAAGAGCCAGTTGTCACCAACGTCAGTCTCAACTTTCCAGGTCAAGGCGAGGGTTCCGTCTTCCTTCTGGAGGTAGACGAGGTTGGCCTTGGGAGCAGAGAGGGCACCGGTGGTTCCCATGAACTCGAAAGACTCCTTGCCAGCAATAGTCTTGGGCTTAGCGTTGTCAGACTTGACTGGGAGGTTGAGGGCCTTGACGGCACCCTTCAGAGCCTTGACTGGATCAGAGAATGCACGCTTGACCATTGGGTTCTCCTTGGGGATCTCTCCGGTGAAGAAGGAGTTTCCGAAGGAGAAGACCTTGCCGTCACGGCCAATCTAGACGCACGTTAGCCATAGCCATTCCATAAATCATCCTCTAAATATCAAACTTCTCAATGACAATGTAGCTAAGGACAAGGTACTTACGTTGACGTTGAAGTCAGAGTTGTCAATGTCAAGGCCGTGGGCAGTCTGCTTGAAGTGAACATGGCCAATTCCGTTGGTGCCAATGTAGCGGTCATCAACGACACGGAATGTGGACTTGGGGAATGTGCTCTTGACCAGCTTGGTGGCGGTTGAGACGTAGTCATCGTCCTTGGAGAAGGACATGGCCTGGATCTTCTGGGCGGTGGCCTCACTGTCCATGTACTTGGCCTTCAATGGCAGACGGAAGGACTCGATGTCCACGCCACGGCGGCTGAGGACGTTGCTGGCGTGCTGCTCGGCAGGATAAGCGAGCACATTCATGGGCAGGGCCAGAAGCCCGGCGAGCAAAAGACCGTGCATGAT
>OJKM01000130.1_pt1 | contig 12574 bp, 14 predicted proteins | sample 1596631 | NCBI WGS metagenome assembly OJKM01 (sample SAMEA3904683, study PRJEB24821) | metagenome | biome: Builtin; feature: hospital; material: surface | place: USA | collected 2013-06-06 | reverse complement strand
AGATGGTGTTGATGACTCAACTGGCAGTTCGAATCGAAGTCCCAAGGGCAGAGAGGGCAAAGGAAATGTCCTGGTGAGTGTGCGAGTTCGACCAGATCTGTCGTCCGGAGAGGGCAAAAACTCTGAAGGAGAATGGCTGGTCAACGGTAGAAGGAGTTTGGTGTCGTATAGAGGAAAAGAAGGCGGCGATTATTTTTACGGTAATTATCTGTCTTTACACTCGACCTTCCCAAAACAAACGTGACTAGATGAATTAACTATTCGATAGATAATGTTTTTACCACACATGATAATAATGCTAAGGTGTACGATGCATCTGCGAAACGACTTGTCCGCCGTGTCATGGAAGGTTATCATGGCACGGTTTTTGCTTATGGAATGACTGGCACTGGAAAGACGTTCTCCATGCAGGGAACCGCTACATCTCCAGGTGTCATCCCACTTGCAATCACAGATATCTTCTCATATATTAGAGAAACACCCCATCGCGAATTCTTGCTCCGAGTTAGTTATCTGGAAATATACAACGAGAAGATCCACGATCTATTATCCATGTCCGCGTCAGGGCAAGGAAATGGAAATGGAGCCCAAGGGCAGCAACAAGAAGAGATCAAGCTTCGCGAGGATAGCAAGCGAGGAGTTTACGCTACACCACTCAAAGAGGAGATAGTCCAAAGCCCAACCCAGTTGCTACGTGTTATCGCCAGAGGAGACCATTCTAGGAGAACGTCCAGTACGCAGTTCAACTCACGAAGTTCTCGAAGTCATGCTGTCGTCCAGATTGTCGTGGAAAGCAGAGAGCGAGCTCCTGTGGCTGGACATGAGAAGCGGGCTGCAATTGCTCCCGGTGGAGTCCGTGTATCAACCCTCAGCCTGATTGACCTCGCTGGTTCCGAGCGTGCTGCAGAAAGCAAGGAACGCAGAGCAGAAGGTGCCCATATTAACAAGAGTTTACTTACCCTTGGAACAGTCATTGCTCGTCTAAGCGTCGAGAAAGAGGGCAAAAATGGAGACAAGGAAGGAAAGCATTTACCCTACAGAGACAGCAAGCTCACTCGATTGTTGCAGCCCGCACTTTCTGGTAACTCCCTTGTCAGTATCCTATGTACGATCCAGGTTGGGTCTGGCGGAACTGCTGCATCTTCCCAGTCACATACGAACGAAACCATGAACACACTCAAGTTTGCTGCGCGAGCAAAGAATAACATCGTCAGCCACGCAAAACGAGCCGAGGAGTCTTTGGGCAGTGGTACAGGTGATGCAGGTAGCAGGGTCTTGCTTGAGCGGTACAGAATGGAAATCCAGTCTCTACGTCGTCAATTGGAGAATCAAGCTAAAGCGGAGACACCAACCACCACCTCCGAAACAGAATCAAAAGAAGAAGAGCGAGCCAGAGAAAAAGAAGCTGCGCTTCGTCATGAAGAACAAATGCTGGAGATGCAGCTTGCTCGTACTGCGCTTAAAGAACGAATTGAACACTTGAACAGGTTGATCCTATGTTCAAAATCAACTGGCGTCAATGCAAGTCTGGCTAGATTCTCCTCCCAAACCAGCCCAGGCTCCGTGGATATTCGATCACTACGATCCTCCGTTTCTCATTCTACACTGGGCGCTGGTACAGCGTTGAACCGCTCTACATCTCTTGCCTCAATGAAGAGCAGTGCAAGTGCAGGCCATGCCAATGCAGCTGCCCCCTTCGCCCATCACCAAGATGACGACGAGGAGATGATCGGTGAATTCGCGGACGGAATGGCGAGCTTGCAGGTCCAAGTAAATGCACTCCAGGCCGACCTTGCAGACAAAAACAGATACATCTCAACGCTTGAGCGTCGACTACTTCAAGCCCGTCGATCAAGTCATTCTCGTGTTTCCATGGGCCTGAACCACCACCACCATCTGAAATCGTGTAGCACGACATCCTCAAATAACGATTCAGACCTTGCCTCTCTTTTGCGGGAGAAGGATATGGAAATCGCAGACTTACGATTACAGTTAGACGACAAAGATCGAATGGTGGCAGCACTGAGATCGGCAGCGAGACAAAGGGACATGGCACACCTGACTGGCGGGAGCACAAACGCAACCAATCGAGCAGATGCTGCGCCTACACCTCCACCGCTTCACCCACCGCCACCTGTGGGAGCAGATTACAAGATTATGGGCATTAACAACGCCATATTACCCAATCACAACAGCCACAGCCACAACAACCATCACAGCGAGACCAACTCATTATTTAGCAATAGTGGCGTTGGCTCTGGCTCTGTATTGGGACGGGTCAGCCCCAAGCTTCTTCCGCCGGTGAAGTTAAGCGCCGAAGACAGAGATAGGAAGCGAAAGAGCGTTGATGAAATGTCACGCATGCTGGATGAGATGATTCAAGATCGAGTCGAGAGCGGGCATCTCATTAAGACTTCCAAGGGCCATATGCGAGTTTCCAGTGCTGGCGTATCCCCAAAGAGCAACGATGGAACTCCGCAGAAAAATAGCAGAATGTCAAGAATGTCAACTGGCACGGTTGCAGAGCTGTCGTCCAGTAATGGTCTCTTCTCGGACGTTAACTACAGCCATTCTCGCACCAAAGATTCCATTTCTACCAATTCCGACAACCAGCTTCGGCGTGATGAAGAGCCCTCGGAGCAAAATGCAGCGCACATGGATACCTCCGTTGACAAACCGGCTCCGAGGCCCATGTCATCGTAGTCATCCCTATACTACTTTGCCCGCCCTAGTAATGCTGGTCACGATTCTCTCGATTTGATTCCATACACAGTTTACCAGTTAAACTTGGTTGCTGTTACCTAGAGCTTGATACATTTCTCTACTACGCCTTTACCATTTATTACACCCTTGGTTTTATGTCTTGGTCATGCACGTTTTCCTTGCGAAAAGGGCCTTTTGATTTCATCTTAGCTTTCCTTTTGCTATCCACAGTTTCCCGCCATACCATCTTCTCTTGCTTTTCCCGCCGGCAGCCTGCGTACTTCGTACATTGTGCTATTTCTACTTCTTTGTACAAGTTGGATATCCTGATTTTTCTCGTTACTTGTTTGTTTGGCCTTGGTGGTCAACCTTAATCCGCTGGTGTTTTGATCAGTCAAAAACCAGACACGATTGGTTTGCCGCATCTTTCCTTGCTTGTTCTTCTTTTTCAGACATGTCAGTTATATATCCCCATTCTCCTCTTTTGCGTATCTTATGATTATTTTCGCCGCGGTCTCCCTAATTTTTTTTTTATACGGGCTTTGCTCTTTGTTCCTCTCAATCATTAGTGAGCGGAGAGTTGAAATGAAGTTCTTACACAGCATGATATATGAATAGAATACTATTCGTTCTCATCTCTTTCCTACACCTTTACTACTTCACGTTCCAACCTAGAATAAAGCAATCGATGTACTTGTACATAGCAATACTATTTACAGCATTGCCAGGTCCTGGGTGTCTTTAAAGCAATCGAAAAATGCTGCTCCACTCTGTTTAATGGCTAATCCATTAACCGATGAAAAAGAAAAGAAAAATGGAGAGAGAAAGAAGAAAGATGGGCATAGTAGTTGACTATACGGAATACTCTTTATATCAACAAACATCAAGGGATGAGAGCCCGTATTTCCCAGCATGAGCTGTCACTACTTTCCGCGTCATTGGCGTCATGAGTCGCTCCATTTTCTACCAACACAGCACGTAGCTCGTCATTATTGCTTTCGATAGCAACCGACAATGGAGTTCGACCAGATCTATCTCTTGACATTTACAGAGGCTCTACGCTCAATTAAAGGGGTTACCAGGTCCATATACCCAAAGAACGCCGCTATAAATAACGGGGTTTGCTCATCCTGATTCCGAGTCTCTACATTTGCTCCATGGTCAAGAAGCAAAGTGGCAGATTCAAGGAGCCCTATTCTCGTAGCTTTCGATAGGGGGGTATCTTCGGCTGAGTCTCTACATTCCATATTTGCTCCACGCTCAAGAAGCACCTTAGCGAACTCAGTATTCTGAAGCCCGACATATTATCTTCTTCTATTGCAACAGCTAAACAACAGCTACCATAGAAGCATATGAAATTGGCATCGGCCCCAATATCAATTAGCAGTTCCATGATTTCCAAATGCTCGTATTCGGTAGCGGAAGCTAAAGGGCTCATGCCATATCTTTCTCATGTAGGAATCTGACCATCTCTTCGTCTCCATTTTCTGAAGAAATCGTTAAAGCAGTTCCACCGTACGGGTCATCAAGCTCGACTTTCGCTCCATGATAAAACAGCCATTTTACTGTTTCAATTCTGCCTTGTTCTAGTAATTCAGAAAGTGGGGTATTACCACTATAACCACCCAGATTTATATCCGCCCCTGCGTTAAGTAAAAGTGCTGCTAACTCTTCATCTTGCTGTAGGATCACCGAAAAGAATGTTGAACAATGACTACTATGTTCCCGGGAGTTTATATCCAGACCAGGCATCTCTTAACTAGGAGCTCAACGACATTATAATGGCCGCGGATTGCTGCAGAAATAAGCGGTGCACCGGAAGGTGAGGCGTTAAGGTCGGCCCCTTGATCTAGAAATTTTCCAACAGCAGATGCGTTACCGGTGAATGATGCGCGATACATTCCGCTTCCTCCAGAGTGCCGAACATTATATTGATACAGGAAGGTGTTCAGCGCCTGGTGAAAGCGCCGGCAGGTTCGGACACGGGTATTGACATCGTGTTCATTCTGTAACGCTTCAGCAATAGCTAGTACCAACTCAAGAGGCAGCTCCGCGAGTCTCATGGTATTATTATGCTGTCTTTACCTGGTCTTCCTCTTGCTTTTTTCCATTCCCGTCTTTGTTTTGATGTCGCTAAAAGGAGAACTTTCAACCTTGAATTGGAAAAGTTCAATATCACGTGTCTCGAGTGCTTAGTCATCACAGAGCCTCAATTTCTCTTTTATTTCTTTATCTCAACATCAAATCACAAAAGGCGGACGAAGCGGAAGAAAAAGGCGGGACAAGATACATAGTTTGCGGCTACGTGATCACAGGTAATTTTGCTCAGGGACACTGAGCAGTTTCAGGGGAGAGTTGACGCGGGGAGTTCGCTAGCTCGGACCCTCGTTGGCTGCTGTCGAACTCAATAGCACGGTGTACAGAAGCTTGTCGGGAACGGAGTATTTCCTACGGAGTACTTCAAAGCAATGGGAGGTCGAGTATCACTGATGGATTGTCAGTGTGCATGGAGGTTTATTAATATCCTGCAGAATTATTCACCATCGCACGTAGCCACCAACGGCGAGAGAATGCTCCGTCCTTAGTCAGGCCAGTCTGAGAGCAGTGCAGCCTTTCGTCTGCCGCTCCCATGCCGGTTCTGAAACACTGGCGGCTCCACCACCGAGGGCCATCGTTCGGCTATCACGAATCACTAATCGCGACACTCTTATGTCACAGTGCGGGCTGGGATGCTATCCCTCGCTGCAGGCTCTTCAAACGGGCATATCGTCCCAGGACCATGTCCAATCAGCTCCAGTCAGGGCACTTTTTCGCTGTTGTCCCTCTCCGGAGTACCTGGAATCAGAAGCTTGAAACGCGAGATGAAGTGGAACATGAGGGATGGTTTTTACCTGCCTGCGAAGAGGAGGATGTCTCTTCCTTAGCCACTCAGGATGGACATATCAATTTTGATATACGGATCATCGATGAGAAAAAGAGTGTTGTCCAACCTCCAGCCGTGGCACCCACAGGAGACCCATCTATGGATCGTCTCCCAACTCGTCCACCACATCTTTCGGATTTCACTCCACTCTTGCTGTTTGACGTCACTCCTTGCCGCCCGTCAAGGTGATACGCTGCTGCGAAAGTGCTATGGAGTAACATGGGCCCCAGTTATGATTAGGATCCGCGGTCTCAACCTCTTTTCCCCATATTTGGTGTCCTCCGTCCCGCTGGTCTCCTGGGTTGGATACGGTACCTCGTACGCGGACTTTATCGCGCTCTCTTAGTGGCGAAAATCGCTCTTCTTTTCCCCTAAATAATAACCAGGTCAGCTTCGTCTCACACGATTCTCTCATCCTTGTGTGTTTGATTTAGACAGATATCCAGGAGATATATTTCCACCACATAGGGTGCTGGCCTCCCCAAGAATAGATCTCTTACCGCGCTTATGGCTCCTTGATCCAGGGGCTGCCTTTCATTCACTCTTCTTGTCTTTCTGTCTTTCCTTCTTCTCTCCTGGATCTTCCTTTTCTTCCGCCTTTGGAAGATTTACAAGAACTATATCCTTAGTGATCGACTGGCATCGGTTTAGCCTTCCACTCATTGTGCATCGTGTCTTTTTCATATAGATAGCCGGGTTCCACCGCGGTTACATATATGCTTCAATCCATATATGTACGCTGACCCCTTGGAGGCCCTTTTGCTCTTGTGCCCCGTGCCCCCGCAGTGCCTTTGCTAGCCTTAACTGCCGTTCCTTTTAAATATTTCGCTCCGGGGCCGTTTTCGCTTTGTCTCTCCCTCTCCGCTCAAGACTGTGTTGGAGCGCGCGCTCGACCATATTTTCCTCTGGCCGGCCTGGTGGGAAGATGTCCTCTCTGAGCCTTTAGTCACTCCTTTATTTGCACGGCTCTTACTGGTCTTCTTTCCTCTTGGAAGGGAAAACGTCTCTCCTTAGCCGATATAACGATTATTGCAGTTGTTTTAACGAAGGCTCAACGTGAAATTTGGTTTGATATTTTACCCATATTTGATGCACTGTAGGTGGAAAGAAGCTGGGCAACAAAATTCGCGGCCTGACTGTTTCGCGACATCATCCATCTTCCAAAAAAGACACTCCCTTATTCTGTGATTTTCAACATGATTATCGCATCTCGACGAAATTTGCATGACATGAGTATGCGCAGGGCACCGGCTACCTTATCCAGTGGCAGCCTGCGGGTTCCATTACTCGACTCTCCGCTACCGTCTCCAAGTCTTCCCGCCGCCGTACCTCGACAGGGTAAAAAACCATTGCCAAGATGGTTGATACGGCTCCGGAGGCTTGCTCTCTGGATAGGGTGCTTGGTTGGGATATTCTTCTGCATACAATCTACCCCTTGGTTCGCTCATCTTGACCCAGTCGCGCCTGTAGGAACTACCGGAAGCTATGAGATTGTCGAAAGTGAAACATTGCCAGAAGTAGCTGGACCAATTCTAGTGGACGACGAGCGTGGAAGGGCAAGGTGGACTATTTCCTTGCCAGAGAACCTCGATTACCCTCTCCCCCCTACAGAATATTCGAAAATATGCAAGGACGCCGAGGCAATGGCACTCCATCTAGCCGATGGAAAAGAATATAGTGGATATTACCACGTAGATAAGAATTACATCGACATTGACGAGGCGAAGCGGCGAGATATCATCCCATCAAAACTCAATGGACGGACCCCCAGGAACGTTGCAGATAACGTTGTTGGTGGAGAGAAATATCTCAAGATGCGAGATACCATGCCTGTCTGTAAGAAGAGCTTGACATTCGTGATGCAGACGGAAGATGCAGGTCTGGGAGCTACCTTGATGGGTCTATGGATGAGCTACGGCCTGGCAAAGAAGGAAGGACGTTCATTTTTCATCGATGACAAGAAATGGTCTTACGGTCGATATACCAATTATTTCAAGCAACCTCCGTTGCCAGACTGCCAGCCTCCCCCAGTTTCGCATAGAACCCCATTCCCTCACCACGCACGCCATCTTCTCGTATCATCGGCCACTACTCAGTGGACTTTCGGAACCAAATTCAACGAGCGGTTTGAGAGCTCACGAAAAATGGGCGCGGACCGGCAAAAGGAGATGTTCAAATTCCTTCGCGCGGGATACGAAGCACTCTTCCATATCGACAGCGATGGTGCAAAGTACATCGAGCAACGAATGGCTGAGATACGAAGCTCTATTCCAAAGGGCGGTGGCCCCCTGATCAGCATCCATGTCCGCCGTGGTGACCGTCATCCATTCGAGTTCCAGTATGAGAAGTCTTACATCCCGCTTGATATATATGTTGATGCGGCAAAAGAACTCGTCACCTCCTTTTACAACCAGAGGTCTATATTCTCCTACAACATCAACGGCAGTAGTAGCAAGAAGGCTTCTGAAGCCCAGTACAGAGCTACATCCAGCATGATTCTCGCCTCTGATGACCCCGAGACTTATTCTTCTCCTGAGATGAAAGGCATCGTCAAGGCACAGTCAAACCTTGTGTCAAGTGGTGACGGACCTCTGGACGGCTTCCGAGACGTTCCTGAGGAACCCAGCGGTAAATCCGCTAAAATCGTTGCTAAGAAGCCCCAAAAGGACCCCAAAATTGACTGGGACGGTGGCTTTTTCAACAGCATTTTCTGGTCTCTTGGGGATACCTCGCTTATCCCTTCGGCGGAAGGCAGCCCTTCCGCGTCTCAGGGGACGTCTTCCGTATTCCCCCCACATCGCGTTGTCCGCGAATCGGAATACGAGAGACTTCATTTCAACCCATCTCCCGAGGCTCTTCGGTTGCGCGAGCTTGTTGCTAAAACATACCTTACCGACCTATCACTTCTTGCTGAGGGAGATGGTGTTGTTTGTGCTGTGAGTAGCACTACATGCCGGCTATTAGCCGTCATGCTGGGATGGAATAAGGCAATTGCCCATGGAGCTTGGAAGAACGTTGATGGGAAGATAGACTGGATGGGAATTGTTTGATCAACGGGTCATGCCCTTCTTATATTCCTCTAAGTAACTGAATACACGGCTAACGGTCTGTTCTGGAAGCAATTCCTGGCGTTTTGTCTTTATTTTTGGTTGGGCTATTTCCACTGAGCGCTTGCAGCGACTTTTGAACTCATCTTGTTTTCTTCAATCGTTCACATTTTTTCTTCTATTGTTATTTTCTTTTTCTCCTCTTTTTTTGTTTTAAAGCAACATGATACCCTACATATCAGATGTCTGTCACCCACATATGTTGCTGGCCACAAATTCATAGAATATTTTATTTCTGGGTTTCACAGGCGACAACACACGGTTTGTGTGCCGTACCTGGAATGAGTATATCATTTCCCGGCGGATATTGATAGCCGGAATGCAGTATTACGATCTACCCCCGCTATGATACTGCCGTGAAACACATAGACAGTGAAGTAGATGAATCAGGAATACATAGGCTTCCGACAGGTTCAAGTCCGAGTTGTTATCATTTTCTTTGCATGGGTGTAGTGGCACGATTATTATTTTTATCATAGTAATGATTAAAAGTAGTAAAAATGTGGTTGTGCACTGATGTTTAACTACCAATTGAACGCCAACGGCTCCCTTCCCCAAAGAAAAGAGAATAAAAGGCTGAGATATGGTACCTAGAATATCCGCGCCCCCTCCCAGCCATCAATTGAAACGGCTTCCAAAGTGAGAGCCAATACAAAAAAGTAAGAAAGCACAACAGAGGTCAAGCGAGGGAGACAGAAATGTAGTGTTTTTTTAAGAAGAGTTTTCAAGAAGCGATCTCGAGTTCGGAGATACGGCCAGGAGCAAAAGTATCCTTCCATTCATCCCACATCTTTTCCAATTCTTGAATGTACTTTTCATGCAATTCATCGATATACGAGTCTTCGACCTTGCTCCTATCAGTCTGCTGGATGACTGGAATTGGCCTACCAACAACGATGTTCAATGGTCTGCGATACGGCATCAAGCCAACATCATAATTGAAGACACCTCGAGCATGGAAAAGTGGGATAGTGAAACCCATTGAGCTTTTAAGCAGCATCTGGAACCTGTGGATGAGCGGATGCTGGTCTGACTTCACCTGCTCATACAGCTCGTTTTCACCAAATGCGAGGACAGGAACAAGATCTGCGCCAGTGCGGATTGCAAGCTTGACAAACCCCTTTCGTCGGCGCAGGATCAGTCGGAGGGTATGTGGCTGGGCATCAAGAGATTCTCGCGCACCACCTATCACAATGGTAATTGCACGGCCCATGCCTTCTTTATTCATTCCACCCTTTGAAAGGATATTTTCGCAGGATTCACGGGATACGCTACCTAATCCCATTGCTAATGCCCAGTCTCGGTAGAAAGGAAGTCGGAAATTGGAGTCCAGGGTAAGCAGGGTATTTGTGATTCCCGGGAAGAGCTTTGAAAAGCCCAGTCCTTCAGTAGCGAAGGCCACGAATGCTCCATGAGAAATAATTCCATGTGGGTGGTAGCCAAAAATATACTTCCTAGTTGGCGGGAGAGGGACTGTTCGGTGAAGGCGAGCCGGGAAGTACGAGCCAAAAAGCTTCCAAATGGGCAGGGACCGAATGAAGTTACTTCTCCTTGAAAGCCTACCATCTGTTGCAGCCTTGGAGAACAGTGATATATAAACCACGTATGGGAATAGGATGGGCCAGAATAAGGGGATGGCGCAGCAGAAAAAGAAAGACATCAAGCAAAATGCGATCGAAATGGTATGAAGGAGGACGACGAGGGTCTGAAGCCGGCGTTTAAGGCTGATATTTAACGGAGCCCATCGAATTCTATCGTAACAAAAAAGGCACTGTCTGTTAGTTTGGCTATTTTCCTGCAGTTTGACCCGGGCAAACGTACCCCATACGCTGAGTATAGTCACTCTCAGACTGAGGTAAGAGAGTTGTCGTAGTATTCGGCTTAAACGGGTCTGACCTCGTCCTGACTAGGCCATGGCTTCTTCGAGCCGGCAGAGAGCTAGGCATAGCGTTTGCTACGCTGCTCGTAGAAGAGGAGTCATTGAATAGCGACTCCGGAGCCGAGTTTACTAGACTCCGAAACTGTCGCATAGAACCCGAATAGTTTTCCCCCGCTTCGCCCTTCATTTCAGCAAGCACTCTATCAATGTCGGGCATGGGGATAAGGTGACGTAGAGACGTTTATTTAGACAGGTGGATCGAGTGCGGTTCCGTGACGTCTTGTGTGGGTGTTTCAGGATCGCAGCTTGGGGGGCGCGAGAGGTTGGAAGTCGTCTTCTTGGGCTCAGAGATATATTCGAGCGTCCCCGAGCCGCAGGTGAAGATTAAAGTGACTCGAGAACAAAAGATAGACGGCCGCCTAGCTAATACTGAGTGAAGATGCGTAGAAGGGATGGCGTTGGTGAAGGCGAAGCAGCGCTTGTTTAACTACGGGTTTGGACATTGCTCTTGTGGTGACGTAATAATAGCTTGGCTTCAATGAATATCGCGGCTATCGGATTTAGTTACTCGCGTCTATTTATTCACATGCATGAGCCTCCTTTTTTCCCTTTTGTTCCTTTTGTTAAACCACTTTGGATAGGTTCAAGAGGAAGACATGGATACCGAAATAGACAAGGTCCCTCCTTCACTCTAGCCCGTAGTTTGCGATCCATGTGCGGCGGTACTCTTGGATGACTAGCTCGATGAATCGGCAGGTAGACTCATGGGTATCAATTGGTTCATCGATCAAGAGGGAGTTGTAGTTCCTCAGCATGTTGCGCAGATGAGTACGGAACCTAGCAATCATGATAACATAGTATGTGTGTAAGGGATCGTTGACCTTCCAATTAGCTGGCGGCGGGGAAGTCGGCTTTCTGACGGTGTGTTGCAGAGCCTGGACAGCAATTGCACAGTTGGGAGTGTTGATGGTAGTTCTGAACCCATCAATCGAGCCAAACGGGGAGTAATGCCATCTAGAGCGGATGTTGTTGAAAATGCTGACATAGTGATGTTGACATTCTTCGATGAATGCGTCCTGTTGGTAGCGGCCTAGGCTTTGGAGCCTCTCGCGGAAACAGACAGTAAATTGGTCAAGTATCGAAGAATAGAAGATGGGACATTTCTGGCTAGGTAGCCAGCCAAATGGTGGTGGTTGTTCAGGTAGCTTTGCTGCCTCCTGGAGTGCGCGTGCAGCAATGGCAAAGAAGTACCTTTCAGTATTGTTTTTGAACTCAAACCCTGGCGGCGTAGGGGGCGACGGGGTTGAAGGCAACGGCAGGGAGGGCATTGCTGGTGATTCCAGCGGCGTTGGCGAAGATGATACCGTGCTGGGAGTAACAGGTTCAGATGGAGTAGTTGGAGTGAGGATGATCCCTGGAAGCCCCTATTGCTCAAAGTGAGTATAAAAAGGCCTTGCGCGTCTATGTGGCCCAAATACTCGAGAAAAACAAAAGGCAGAAAAGTAGATACCTTGTTTGCATCACCAGAGAAGAGAACTGCCGGGACGCGGATCATGCCGTCGCCGTCAACAATGTAGAGGTCAACGCTAGTATATTTGAGTCTTTCGCCCAGGGCACCCTCAAATTCGAGAGCAGAAGTCAAGTGAGCAGCATCCTCCACAGTCAACTCAGACAAAGCTGCCTCCATCCAGCTCAAGTTAGCTCTTTGAGAGTCAATCATGGTCAAGAACTGAGTGCAGGAGGCTGGTTACTGCACAAAGAGCCTAGCAGCAGGACAGGTGCTGACGTCACTCTCGATTTACACTACTCAGAATGAAGTAGTGAGATATAACCTAATGCTTTAAAGGCCCATTCATTAAAGACCTGACCTGAATTTAGGAAGTTGGTAGGTAGCTAAGAAAGGAGAGTGAATATATCCAAGCCCATGTTAGACTATGGCAGGGATGTCATGGCAACCAGTAC
>OJKM01000129.1_pt1 | contig 12587 bp, 13 predicted proteins | sample 1596631 | NCBI WGS metagenome assembly OJKM01 (sample SAMEA3904683, study PRJEB24821) | metagenome | biome: Builtin; feature: hospital; material: surface | place: USA | collected 2013-06-06 | reverse complement strand
GTTGTCAGTTCTTACAAAAAAAAAAAAAAGGACTTACCAGGTATCCATTCATATAAAAGGAGAAACTCTTTTTGGCCCTTCATTGTGTAGGTCAAACCGTACCTACAAAGAGCACAGTATTTGTTCCAAAAACGTCCCGTTCATATTTATGATAGACATCTTCTTCGTTTCGAATATCTTGCACAGGTCTGGGTAATGCCCTGCAAATGCAACATAAAGTATTTGCATCCATAACCCCATATACCACGTTGACAGCAGCTCTTTTACTGCGTCCGAGTTTGCCGGAATGTAAAATTCAAGGTCGTTTCGTTTGCATATCATCGATTCAAGCATCGCACCATCTAGCCCGTTGTCTGTAATCCGTTTGAAATTCACCGTCTCGCATAGCTTGGTGACCTGCTCTGCGCTTTCTGCTGCCCCAATAACATGTAGTAGCAGGATAATGCTCTCCATGCTGATGATATTTTTAATAGGGCTTTGCTTAATACTCGGCGAAAATCTCTTAGCTCGACGTCTTTGGCCTTGCGGTCCAAAGACCGGCTGGCCATCCATAGATATGGAGTAGAGGAAGTTCTTCGGGATTAGATTTTGAAGCGGGTTACCTAGAGGGAGTAACTGTTAGCCCCAGGGAGATAAATACGCCCCTATCCAGAGTTATTTCTCTTAGGGTATATGTAACTGGATTGAAAATATCTTTGATACGTACTCACCATCAAGATTGCGTCGTAAGTAGGCGGCCACAGAATCAGCAAAATCCACATCCGCTACTCTTTGGGGAAAATCGCTGCGGTCCGACGAGGTAGAACATGTGGCTCCCACAGTTAGGTATAGGAGTAAGAGCGTAAGGAGGAAATATCTTCGCATTTTCTTCATATTATCATGTAAAGATATACTGATGGAAATGTTTTTATAACCAAGACACGTAAACCATAAGTTGAGGCGCCGGGTTTGTTGATAGGGGTAACAGACCCGTTACCTCGTTAAGAGAGCAAGTTCTGTAGGTAGTAAAGCGCCTTCATAGGCCTCCAGTGACTGGTGAGTGATTTCTTTGTTTGCCGGACAGTGAAGAATGAAGATTGAAATAGCCAAATGCAGGTCCTGGAGAGAAAATACCTTGTCTATCCTATTCATCTTCTAAGTTCTAAAGCAGCTGCAATCGCAAGGGAAGGGGAAAGTCCAAGTGGGCGTTCAAATAAATACAATATGAAGAAGAGCATTTGAAAAAGGAGTTGCAAATGGCCGGCGGGATAGGATATAATTGTGGAATGCTTGTATGTATATATATTATAGTTCGTCGTGCTGTTCAACCTCTGGAGGGACTGGCCGGCCCGAATCTTCCTGGAGGTCGACACCATTCTTTTTTCTCCATTTTTCGAACAAGGCAAAAAAATCTTTTTCCATGCCGCTCTCCATTTGGTCGGGAAGAACAACAATGTACTCAATGTAAAGCGAGCCGAACTCATCATGTGGAGATTGTTCGTGGATATGGCCCTCGTGATATATCGGCATTCCCTGCTCTGGTATCCTCTCCACAGTAAAGGGCTGGACAACTTCGCCTCGTTTGCGACCTATCTGTACAATGTGCCCATCCAAATGTGTTAGGTTTCGAGTCCACTCTCCCATCCAAGCTTCTCTAATGCTGAGGACTTCTCTCCAGAAAAGGTCCTTGCCCTTGCGCCGGAAGAATGTTCCATCGGTACGCTGAGCCTCATGTTCACCCAGGATGGGCTCTTTTTCTCTCAATGTGACAACCAAATTACCCGCAACCCAATCGGGGCTTTCATCGGCTTCATTCTCGAACACCAGTTTCGATCCCTGGCCCATGCCCCTTTCAACAGTGCCCGATATAGGAACTTCGGCCCTGACAACTCGGTTGCCACCACACACTTTACACGGATGCCGAATTGACTTCCCTTTCCATCCACACTTGTCACAGGCCATTTGAACTTGCTGAAAGATGCCGGGAGCGATCATGTGCTTTTGAATTACAGCGCCATGGCCCTGACATTGGCTGCAGACATCCACTTTTCCATCAATAGAGCCAGAGCCCTCGCAAGCATCACAAATCTGTTGCTTCTGAATCTTGAAATCTATCTCTCTGCCGTTGTAAAAGTCTTGTAGTGGTAAGTCGAGGCGGAGCTCCATATCAGGACCACGTCTGTGGCCGCCCTGATGACCGAAATGCCCTCCACCCCCAAAGAACCGGGAGAATAGGTCGAAAGGGTCATGTCTACCACCACTTCCGCCTTGTTTGTGTTGTTGTAGGCCCTCGTGACCGTACTGGTCATATATTTTCCTTGTCGAAGCCGTGGATAGGACATCATATGCTTCAGCAATATCGACGAATTTTTTACGTGCCGAGTCGTCACCACTACACAAAATTCTTAGCTAAGGTGGTTCGCTTATAATAAATTTGAGCCATTACAGCTTGCTAACAGGTATCTGCGCTGTCTTGCGCCGGTGCATTCTACTCACGGATTCTTATCAGGATGGAACTTTTTGCTTAGTGTTCTGTATGCCCTTTTGATGTCGCGCTCTGAAGCTGACCGATCGATGTCCAGTATCTTGTAGTAGTCCTCAGCGCATAGTGTCAGAGGTATTAGGATGAAGAGAGTTGAGAGTAGGAGAAGCGGAAAGACGAGCATGGTGACCGACTGGGGTCAATCCCCAGAAACCGGAGGACGTGAAAATAAACAGTATTGCAATATGGCAAAGCCGAATGCGCTTCAAGCGCTTAGCACGTATTCTGCCTGTGTTATAAGGATTCAATAGTAGCTGTTCCGGTGGGTAGAAACGAAATATAGGGTGCAGCACGCTGGGGAAAAAAGATAAGGGCTGGCGAAATCTACCAATGGCAGGTCAAGTTGCCAGGGCTTTGCACTCCTCTTCAGCAGCTCAAAAACTAGCTGGCTGTCCTCGGGAGGGAAGCAGACAAAGATGATCGATGGCCGACTCGATGCTCGCGTTGATGCCAGATTATCAACTTCCCTTATTATCGATTAGGTAGTAAATTTAAAGTTTGGAAGGACCGCCGCAAGCTCCGAAAGGATAAACCTTTTGCCGATGATGATATAATCACCTAAATAATCATCTTGAATGGATAGATCTACTCCGTACTACCTAATGTAGATTATGTTTTTGGTGAAAGAAGCGAACAGAGGACAGCTGAAGACGAAGAGACAGTCGATAGGAGCTAATTTCCATTTGACATACTGGAGTTGCATAGCTTGATCGTTTTGCGGTGAGGTTGAAGAGTGTTATCTCGCCCGAAATAAGTACTACTCACAATGTAGGGAAATGCGAAGGCTGCATAGGATCAAAACAGTGGCTGGATTAGTGACCCCTGGCTGGGACATCGAATATACTATTTCTCCAAGTCGGCTTTTGGTTAGGGCTGTCTTGGCTGCTTCTTTTAATAAGTTCGTCCGCTCTCTGCTGTTCCTCATGCCAGGCTTTGGCAAGACTACCTGGGGCATAAACGCCGTCGAAGATGCCCCCTCGCTGAGCGTCAAACCCGAGTCTAGTGAATATATTTGGGTCCGCCTTCCCACTCAGCCTAGCCATAATCGCTCTGATAAAAGTTAGGAAGTCGTCAGGATCAGCTATGCGCGCGGCGCGTAGGCGCTCTCTCACAAAGAGCAGTTCTCGATTTGCTGCCCTAGCATAGCCAACTATCTTCTCGGCTATCATTTTCTCCAGGCTGCGTCTGATCATGTGTTTGAGGAAAGGTTTAAGAGCCCACAAGATACATGACCAGCGGCTCTTGGCAATAGAGTAGTCCAATTTATGGATATGAACTCTCACTGCACGGAGAGACAGAATCTGTTCCAACCGCTCTCTGCCAACCTCAAATTCACAAGAGACGTCTATTCCGCGTTGATCAAGACAGAAACTGGCGATTCCTTCATCAAATATGGATGGGAAAGGAGGCCTATGCGCTTTTATCCAGTAGCCGAAATCATTTGCAGAAAAGCAAAGGCCATTCAGGGTGACGTTAACGACGTTTTTCATGCCTGAAACCGCCTCCTTCGAATGGGTTTTGCGAAGCTCCATGTTATTTATTGTGGTGACTAGGACTTGATATGGAAGGAACGAGGAATTGTGAACAGTGTGTCCAGGTTCAATCACAACGTTTTCAAGCAGAAGATCCATCTGAGGGACCGAGACTTCCAATCTTGGTATGGGTATATACTGGATAGCTCGAATTAATAGAGGAAGGAAGATGTTGAGAGCGTCTGCCATAAGACGAATACCTTCATTACGATATGCTTCACATATACCCAGTGCAATTTTCTTTGTGGCTGTGATGAGTTTCGCAACAGCGGCATCCTGTGTGACAGATATCAGTGTTTTCTTGAGTTGATAGATAAAGTCCTTGAATTCCTGCTGCGGTAAGTCGCCTTCAGTCTCCTTTACTTTCTCCTTCAGGGTCTTCACGGTGTCATCTCCAGAGTCCCAGAAACTGGGGTCGGTGAAGAGGCTGTAAATGGATTGTCCAATGTGGTCAAGTGTGTCGTTAACTCCAGTGCTTCTTTTAGTACCTTGCATCAGCTGCTGGAATTTACTTTCAAGGGATTGCCATTCAATTTGACTGCCGAAGGATGTTGCAAGCTCCCATAAGTTCTTCATGGCGTCATGAAATTCTGGGTCGATGTCTAGAGCGTCCGAAACACCCTCAACTGTGGACCCTACAGTCTGCATGTATATTCCAGCATACCGCTGGACAAGTCCTGATATGGTTGACACGGATTTATCGTAATCAGACCTTAAACGTAGGTCTTCCACTGTCTTTTTCATCTGGTAGAAAAGTGAATCTTGCACTTCGGTGGACACGTTGGTTTCAGCACTCTTTTTGGCTGCACGCCCGGTATCCTCCAGCCCTTCCTTCGCAGTCTCCTTAACTTGCTCCCCATCTTGCATTAGCTCATCGGGGGTGGGAGCCTGTTTATTGTCGCCATTTGTCGTCCTGACACTGTTCTTTTGTGGTTCTGATGGCTCCACCTCCTCTGCGACCCTGTTTATTGCGTCTGAGAGTGTTGTCGTGGTGTCAGAAAAGATACTGCGGCCGATAGTGGTAATGTCTCCTATCAGACGACGAAAGTCTGAGTTGGTCATAAGAAGTTTACCAACGGTGCGTACGCTTTCATATGCTATGATATTCAGGTCATTAGCTTGTCCGCCACAGGCATTGCAGCAATATGAGACTTAATATCTACGGAGGATAAGAGTTCAAAAATACCAGCAATAGTATCTGCCCTGGCCTTGGATTTTGATGCTGCGGAAGCAACCTGGGCTGTGCTTATAGAAACGTCCGAGTGGATGAACTGGCTTATGATTTCCTGTAGCTGGTCGCCACTGTTTTTCTCTCGCAACAGAGCAATGAATATTCGGGTCCACGCTCGACAATCCTTTGCGATCCTTCCGCCCCTCGGACTCAGCATGGGGTTATCTGGGTTCAACACATCGGAAACGAGGACAAGCCGCAGAAGAGCTGCTGCTTGCTCTGTTGTGGGCATGTAACCAGCGGACAACGCTCGGAACATCTCATATTGACGAAATTTCTGCTTTACCTTCCGCTGCAGCTCAGTTTCCGACTCTGAGGCTGCAAGCAGAGGCTCTCGTTCACCAGTAGCATCTTTTCGAGGTCTGCAGCACGACAGCATTGTGGCTTCTTCCCCAGGTTGGGCAGGTTGTGGAGGGAACTCTTATAGTTAGACGGCAGCGGAGGTCAGCTATTTACCCTCGCTTCATGCACGGCCAGCTCGGCTTCCTTTTAAGATAAAAGCAGGACAACAGCTGGACAGGTCAGCTCCCTATGTAGGGTGTGCAGATGAGCACCAGCACGTCACACCCTGTTCTCTTCCCAGTTTGCACTGTTGCTCGTCCAACCTTGGGTCCCCAAAACTACGTAATAAGCTGCAAGCTTGGGGCAGGCGGGCGCCAAGCCGGGAGTCGACCTCTTGGCTGTTCTAGACCAAAAGAGAAGTCATCAAAAAACTAAAAAGGCCAAGAGAAGTTGAAGTGGTTGCCTGGTGGGTTGCTTTGCTGAGTCGTGAGATGCTAAATACCCAGAACCGACAGCAAAGTGTTGCAGGTAATTGGAGGTATGGCACTTCCGACTTCTCTCGCCGAACACAAGGCTTTCTTTGTTGAGAAAGTCAGGGAGTTCAAGCCAAACCCCGTTGCTGGACAAACGAAGAATGGAAACGAGAGCGAGATCTCTTCTGACACGACCATCTCCGCGAGGATACGCCCAATTCTTCCCCACGAGCAGGAAGCCGGTCATACTCCAGGCTTGTTTGTTCGCTGTGATGGAAATGGCAAGGTCGATGTGCATGAGCTTCGACTCAAGGTCAACGGACAACCTGCTTTGAATGTATGTACATGAACAACTGCCATATACTATTCAAACAGTACATACTCCATGCGTGCTTCTCCACGTTCATATTACCAAGACCTGTTACAGTCGTCTAGCTTCCTTGTCGACCGCGCATATGGGCCAGAGAGCACAACAAGGTCGATGTACGACGATTTTGTAGCTCCCCTGGTGCCATGGGCGTGGAGCGGCGGCGTTGGAACATTCTTTGCATACGGTCAGACTGGATCAGGCAAGACCTTTACCGTAAATGAAATGGAAACCTTCATCGCATCGGATTTGTTAGGCGGGAAGATCTCTGGCCGACGCAGTGTTCACATGTCTGTGTTTGAGCTGGCAGGAAAAGCTGCATTTGGTAGGGAATGCATTCCCTTCCCCCTTCGCGCACCCGTTTTCATTTATTGACTGCATTCAGATCTCCTCAATGACAAGCATCAGATCAGCGTCATGGAAGATTCATTTGGAGAGACCCAGTTGGTTGGTATCGTCGAACGCACTCCCTCGACGATAGAGGATTTCCTCAACCTGATCAAGACAAGCATGATCTTCCGGGCTAGTGCCCCGACGCTTAAAAACGATGCCTCTTCGCGCTCACACGCCATCTGCCGAATCAGGATCGAAAACAAGGATCATCCCGACTGCCCTGATGGTCTGCTCTTTTTGGTCGACCTAGCAGGCAGTGAGGCAGCGGCGGATTCCAAGGACCACACTCCAGAGCGCATGAAAGAAACAAAAGATATCAATTCCTCTCTTTCTATGCTCAAGGACTGTATTCGAGGCCGGGCTACCTGGAACATCAACGAGAATACGGCTTCAGGCGGCACTAGCTCAAAACATGTGCATATACCGTTCCGTAACACCACGCTCACCAAGGTGCTGAAACATGTGTTTGACGTCAATAGCCATCGTTCCTGCAAGACTGCCGTCGTTGCATGCGTTAGCCCCAGCGCTATAGACGTAAATCAGGGGAAGAGCTCTCTTCGATATGCAGAAATGCTCAGGGTTCAGGTGCCTAAATTGAAGCCAGTTGTCTATGATCCAGCGGTCCCACGTACCTGGACTAACAAGCAGCTGCGAGAGTGGATTGTGAACAATGTCTGTTGTTGGCCCCATCTAAGCATGCCCTTTGTTTTCTCTCGGTCCCATTTTCTTTGCCTCCCACCCCGAACTGAGGCAACATGCTAACTGACAGCTATAACATAGTCCGGTTCACCTCCTGTAGATCCATCGCATGTTGCGCCTACTGAATCTGGGATACAGATATGCAAGCTGCCTAAGAGCGAATTTGTCTCCCGATGCCTAAAGGCGGATGGAGTACGGCCCGAGCAGGCCAGAGCCTTTTTCGATAAAATATGGCAGCTCCACGTTGACTCCCGTTCCCTGAAGACTAAAAGCGCCGCGACTAGCGAGCCGAAGAAACCGACCATCCCGTTCAAAGAACGCCTCAAGCCTGGGATGTTTGTGCGCGTTACTCCCCAGTCACCAAACGACCCGATCCATTTTCTTATGTTGCTTGCTCCCGAAGGCGCATTTGATCAGACCAGGGTTGCTGCCAAGGAAAATGGCGACGGCTGCGGTTCTAAGTACATCTGTGCAGCAGTTGCCCCATCAATTATGGTGGACGCCTATGAGCTGTTTGTCTCGCAACAGAGAATTGTAAGGATTGAGGATATGGAGGCGGAAGTTTTGATGGAATATGATTCAGCCATGAGATACTACTTCATGACCGTCTAAGCAAAGGGCGATGAGCATTGGTAACTTTGGCGAGAACACGTATATCACACATGGGTTTCAAATATAGTGTGAGTGGTGTTAGGCTGGAGTAGAAGCTGAGTCTGTCGATTGGAGGGGAGCGGGCAGGTCAGCTTGCGCATTCCGGGGGCTGGTTGACCCCAACCGTCCCTCTTGCATATCGATTTTTGCGGTAGAGGATCAGCTGTCGTTTAGATTTGGCCAATTCTGTTGTTCTCTCTTTTGAAAGCTTACAGCCGGCTGTGTTCACACCCTTGAGGGTAGGATTATCTGCGTTTGTTATTAGAGCTGAAGACAGGGACACAGTACACCGTAGATCGCGATGCATGAAAACGCCGCTGGAGAGGAATACAACTGATTGTTTGACGTATCACTTCATCTTCCTGCAGTTCCGGATTCATGTAATCAACCTAGCTATCAGACATATGCCTCTGCTCCTTTTGGCCGTCGTGGGAACTAACCAGTCGATCACTCGGGTTCGCTTACAGGCTAGTCAACAAATCTGGTAAGAGGTCGTGCGGGACGGGACGAAGGGAGGGTAGTGGTGATAACATGCATGAAAAGGGGCAGCCATGGTCGCGAATGTAATGCGAAATCCTACTCAATTTTCGTACTCCGTAAATCCTTAAACCCGTTGCATACTTCTTGATATTACTCTGTGAACCCGGAAAGGTAACATCAAACACGTCCATCATCATCAGCTCGTCTTGCCACGGTAACTTGATCCGCAGCCTTCTCGCCCAATTGTCAAAGCTGCTCGGCGTTAACTAAGCCACTTTCATATTAGCGCCGAGTACAATACGAAAGACCGTGCTGTTTTTCTGGTAGCTGTGGTTGGGAATGATGTACAGCAGACTGGATTGGATTGGCCATGAGCGGCTTAGCTAGCTAATATTCGGCACTAGTGGATGTTCTGGAAGGCAATGGAAGGGCGAAACGGTGCCTGCAGCAGCATGGGTATGGATATGGGTTTGGCCCGACTGTATCAGGATCCTCAAGGGGTGGTTTGCGATGGAACAAGGAGCCGACTGTGGCCTATCGTATCGGAACGGCGATTCATTTCGGCGCATTCCAAAACGGGATAACCTATGGTGAGCGAGCGAAACTCCCCAGCTAGAATGCACCGTTCATCAAGTAACTAACTAGTTCGGTGGTCAAAATACTACGGAGTACTCCGTACTGTTGAAAGATCTCGTTGGGGCGGTGGTAGTCGATAACTAGTTGAGCTGCTGCTGCTGCGTGAAGAAGCGCTGCCTTTTTAGTCTGATTTGTGATTCATCAAAGAGAGAGGAGCATGGTGGCTGTTTGTCTCTGTGTAAAATTATTATTAGACATGAAATGGATACGAACCATGGTGCCGTGAATATCTGCCTCTGCCTTGCTCCAGCCGCTCGAGACGGAGCAGTGACCCTTACAACGCCACAAATGAGCCTGCAACAGATTATTGCGCCATTATTAGTAATATTCGGAAATGGGAGCAGCATTCGATCGCCCTAGTCTGTTATAGACCCAGGCCTGGATAATGGTGATTAACTATCGACCAAAGGTCCTCGTACTGTCTGCCGAACGAGGCATAATCATCGCGACAATAATATTACGGGTGGTAACCACGGAACCCGGGGAGGCGCACTGCCTCTCACCTTCAAGAAACTTCTCTTCACGATGTCGTCGAGTAATGTATTATTACCTTGAACCCCATTCGACGGCTGGTGAACTGCGAAAGAAGAGAGCCCAACGGTTGCTAAAATGTGGCTTGTGAAATTATATATCCATCGGTTTGATTGGGTTGTTTGTCCATACTTTGGGTTCTGGGCCCTGGAAATTTTGTTGGGCAGTCCCAAAACCAAACGTTGTCTTCAAACCATGGTTGGCAGGGATCTTCCCTGTTCGTCTAGGGTGGAGAGGAAGCATATCCATACCCTGTCAGAAACTACCCTTGTCAAGCTTGCAGCGGATCGGGAGCTTCCCTTGTCAGGATGGGACGTCGAAGGAACTCAGGATCCTCTTGTGGTGAGTACGGAGTATTGAATGCCCAAAAAGGGGACTTGAGGACGGAGGGCTGTAAATTAATTTCGAACACCATTTGAATAGTTGTATCAAAAACCCAACCCTTAGACTCCGGGTCCTCCAGAGCTGGGTACGATGATCAAAGCACCTTCATAAGCGGAAGCAAAAAAGAAAAGAAAATAAAAAAGTACAACAACAGCAGCCAGAAAAGAAGCAATTGTAGGCCAAGACACAAGTTCGTCATTGCACGATCGGGCAATGGACGGTTGAACAACGTCTTTCCCTGGTGATCGTGCGCAGGAGCTTTGCTTCGATCTGGTGGTAGTCAGTCACTCTACCATGACGCAGGAACGTAACTATGTGTGAGTATACTTCAGACACTGTCAGACACCCCAAATAAAAAGTCTCTGATATGCGCGTTCAGCGCCGGGAACGAAGTTTTAGCCAGCCAGTGGCCGCCCTGTCGCATTTCAAATTCTCGGGAAGAGTTGCTCCCCTTGGGCTTTGGTGAAACGCATCTCGTCCAGTCCAGCTCGAGCGCGCCAGCGGCGTTGCAGTCAGACTGTCCCGACATCGCCCGATCCCGAAGGAGTTACCTCCGCAAGGCATCGCAAGCTTCACACTGAGTTTCCTTGTCGTGACGGGCAGGCTAACTTCTGCTTGCTCTCCTCTTCTCCCTGCCCTTGCTCGCTGTCCCCTTCCCTTCCCCAGAATCCGGCTCCAATCCTGGTTTCAAAAGCAAAGCAAAGGAGAGCATAGCGAGAAACCGTACTGACGTGGGCCCCTGGAAGAAGATTGGTTACCATTAACTATATATCGACGGCCTCTTCCTCGTTCCTCGGGAGGGAGATGCTTTCTCGTCCACCTCTCCCGACGCATCACAGGCTTGCTTCTGTTGCTTCTTCTTCTTCTTCTTTTGCTGCTGCTGCTGCTCGCACTCGCACACTCACCTCTCATTCTGCTGCCCCCCTTGCCTCACTGCCATTGCGCTCCAGACCCAGCATGATCGGTCCCAGCCTGTACTGCCCCCAGTATAACGCCATGCACTCCTCGTCTCCTGCCCAGTCGCCCGCCGGCTCGACTGGCTCTCCAGTGTAAGTGCTTGTGTTGACGATGTTGTTCCGTCGACGTCGAGATTTTCCCTTTTGGGCCAGCAGTATAGCCTCACCGCCTTGCCGTTTTCGGTTTGCTGACAGGCCGCCCTCTGCCTTCTCTTGGATGGGCTTCTTCTTCTTATAGTGACGGCTACTTCGACACTGCGAACCCAGGCTACATCCGCAAGTATCTGCGGACATACGGACTCACGCCGCCGCGTGCAGAGAGCTACGAGGTGCAGAAGACAAGATGTAAGTGCGCATGAAGCTTCACAGAACGGTGCAGAAGCTGACTGCCGCTACAGGTCTTGCCCAGCTAGCTCTCAAGTCTACCCCCATCGAGAAGTTCCTCTACCTCAGCACAATCCGCAAGAACAGTGTGCATCTGTTCTACCGCCTGGTCATGGACCATCTACAGGTATATGCGTGATCCCGGGCCGTTAGACAAGTGATTGGTGGACGGAAGACTGACAGTTGTGTAGGAGCTTACTCCCCTGATCTACACACCCGTTGTTGGTGAGGCTTGCCAGAAATGGTCCGAGATATATCAGCAGCCCGAAGGTGAGCTTTGTGGTGTGATCCTACGCCTTCTACGAGCTGTGCCGTATTAACTTTCGGTGTAGGAATGTACCTTAGCTATGAAGACCGCGGAAACATTGCTGCAGTTATCCAGAACTGGCCCCAGCCAAATGTTGACATTACCGTCATCACTGATGGCTCGAGAATATTGGGATTGGGCGATCTCGGAATCAACGGAATGGGCATCCCAATTGGCAAGCTTGCCCTCTATACTGCCTGTGCTGGCATCAGGCCTGAAGCTACTCTCCCCCTCACCCTTGACTTGGGAACCAGCAATAAGGCTCTAAGAGAAGATCCCCTGTACATGGGTAGCCGCCGTGGCAAGGTTACTCAGGAGCAGGAGCTTGAGTTCATGGATGAGCTTATGGCTGCATTGACCGAAAGATGGCCAGGGTAAGCAATTATTATGATCGGGCTGAAATATCGTTACCTGGCTGACAATGCGATAGTATTGTTATACAATTTGAAGACTTCAAGAATCCTTTCCCGGCCCTCGAAAAATACCGACACAACTACACTTGTTTCAACGATGATATCCAGGGAACTGGAGCCGTCATTTTGGGCGGTGTGATAAATGCCGTCAAGCGATCTGGCGTTCCACCAAAGGACCACCGTGCTGTGTTCCTCGGCGCCGGAAGCGCAGGAGTAGGTGTTGCTAAGCAGATCGTCGATTTCTTTGTCAAGGAGGGAATGACAGAGGATGAGGCCAAAGGTTGCTTCTACCTTGTTGCTGTCTCTTATACACATCTCCGAGCCCGCGAGACCAGAGAGGATCTCGT
>OJKM01000128.1_pt1 | contig 12629 bp, 8 predicted proteins | sample 1596631 | NCBI WGS metagenome assembly OJKM01 (sample SAMEA3904683, study PRJEB24821) | metagenome | biome: Builtin; feature: hospital; material: surface | place: USA | collected 2013-06-06 | reverse complement strand
ACGAGATCCTCTCTGGTCTCGTGGGCTCGGAGATGTGTATAAGAGACAGGAGTAATGTATCACGGAACATGCTACTTAGAAATTCCTCGGGCGGTTCTAACATTGGGTATTGAAGCCGAAATCAACTTTGTGCTTTCCATGGTACGGAAGATGGGAATGGATATCAAGGCAGAAAGGGATTTTATGAACATTCAAATTTCACATTGCGTTAATCAAAACTTGAGCCAATTTGATTAACAGAATCTCCATGTTATGACTGAATCCCTTTTACAGAGTGTATCAATTTATGCCAACAGTCTAGTTGGGTCATCGTAAAGAGATCAGTACATCAAGTTATACGGGCAATTGAGCACCTGGTTTTGGGAGTAGTCCAATGGCCATCATTGCCTCGTGTAGCTTCTCCAGGTCTCCATCACTGTCGATATAGACGGCACCCATCAATGCCTGGACGGTCCGGGCCGTATAAAGAGGTGTAAGGCTGGTGGTGCCTGACTGCATACCCATCATGCATCGTCCAAGGCCCTTCTTTGTCCCGACATCTGCAAGCTTGCTGTTATCCAAGATATAAGTCAGAAGAGTATTTATGTTTTCTGTCGCGAACAAATGGTCAAATAATTAGCCAACGATCAGTATATGTAAATTTAGACCTATAATTGATAGGGATAAGTGTATTATTTACCTGGGTCCATATCTTTATCATAACCATCCGTGATTAAGAACAGTTCCATGACAGCTTTTCCAACTTGGGCGAGGCCGGTGTTGTCTTTAATCGAAGTAAGACGTCCAGGAAGATTCAAGGCACTTAAAGGTAGGGTTTTGTCCTTGAAGCGGTACTCAAGGAGATCTTCCATAGCCTTGGCCCGCCACATATGCGTCGCCAACAATTTTTTAAGGCCTTCCTCAGCCATCTTCGCGAATTTCAAATTAGTACTCGAAACCAAGAGCTATGGCGAAAAAATCGGCATCGGTCGGCCTTATATTAATAGGGCAACGAAAATAACAATCCAGGAGTAGAGAGGTTCTCATGGAGATATATAATGCTAGATTTGCAGTCGCTAAGGGAGCTTTTTAGTGTCGGAAAATGTTGGTTCACTTTATGGTGGGAAATAGATGGAGGGAATATGATATACGGCAAGATATAAAAGAATCAGTGAAGTTAGGAGACATCCAAGAATATCATTGCTATACGGCTGGACGTCGAAAATGGCCACTTGATGAATTTGAATAGAAGGAATAGGCCCTTCTACTCGATCGTTTCTCATATACTCTGCATTAATCGTATGAAGAGTAACTGATTTCCAGTTACCTGAGGAAAATTCATTAGAAAATGCCATATGAAGGCCTTTCAGTGGCTCGTAGGATATCGATTAATCACTGAAAGACGCTTTAGAGTGATTTGACGTAAGTAGGTCCCCTGGTTTAGGCGGAATCCTCCTCACGATAACTTCTTGAGCAATGACTGCTGATCCCGGGGAGTCACAAATGCCCCCAAAATGAAGAAAGTCAAGTCGTACACCCTCAGGCATGACTGAAAAAGATGGTGATCCGTTGAAATAGGCAATGTCCAAGAATATCGCTCTGGATATCGAAGGAAGGAAAGGATACCTGCATGGAACAGCTCATCAGGCCAGTCGAAAGTATCTCAAAGCAATGAAGATCAACGGAAAATCTTCGGACTCCAGTCTCGTCACTGCCTTGCTGCCTGCTTTATTCCTGCAGGTGTCCGTTTGTTACTCCAGAGATGAAGGCGATATCGGCATGTCAGGAAGAGACAACGAACATGAACAGAGAATTCCCGGTCTCCCTGCATAACCATTCATGCGTGTGCTGCAAGGTTGGAAGATGACAATAATCCTTCGGGTATTCTCATATCCACAAGACCACTTTTCCACTCCTTAGTAACGAGTTAACCCACCCCAGCAGGCAGCACAATAAAGACGGGAACCAACCGAGGACGACAAGAACCCTTCAGTCGGTGTGCAGCCAAGGATGTGCGAGCTTGACAGGCATTGGACCAGTTTTAGTGCCTGCATATCAAGCCACCAAACCGCCCCGGCCAATGGCCTGAGCACTCGCTGTGCTTTATCGATAACTCCAACAACCCGCAGACGAGGGGCACTGGCACTGCTCTCGTGAGCCCTCAACACCGGCCTTTGACGGGCACAGGAAAGCAAGCTACGGCAGCCGGAGATTGAATAACGGGCCAGCATGCGGGCTGTCACCGTGGAGAACGACAAGCCTGCGGGATAAATTCAGTTCAATGGCTGCGCCGGTGGGCCACAGTTATCGATGCAGACGAACGAGCGAAAAGCGGGCTGCAGCGCGAGACGGCATAGGCTAAGTCGACAATTAATAACAGCTTTTTTTTCGAGCAGGGAGCAAGGGCTGGAGAACGCATCCTGATCTGTCCGTCCGTGGGGAAATCTTCTTTTCGTTTCTTTGCTTTTCCCGTGGGCTCTCTCTAAACAGCCGGGAGGACGATGGACGATGGAGGTGGACGGCGGACGTTGGGACCAAGAAAGGATAAATAGGGCCAAAACCGCCCGCCCCCTTTTCCCGCTTTCTCCCTCTTTTCACCACAACCAACAACTTCACCAACTTCACTTTCGGCTTTTATCGACTCCAGCGCCAGCTTCAGATTCACCCTCAAACCCCCAAAAAAGCTCCAGTATAGACCTCTTCGGCTTGCTGAAGACGTCAATCCACCGTTTTTGCTTCCCGCTCGCTCGATCACTTCTTCTCTCTAGAAGCTGATCCGTCAATACCGCCAAGACGTTTTCCAACTTGCTGCCATCGTGAGTGACTCTGCTGCTCGAGATATACAGCCGGGAAGGAGGCCTTGAAGGGGTCTTTTGACGGCGTTGATATACGTTGAATCCGATGGCTAACTAGGAGTCCGCAGGTCGCACCACCCGTTTAACGGAAGCCGACGCTCATCCGCTCGTGGAGGAGCATCGGACGCTCCCCATACCAAGTAAAGGCCATCTGGAAGGCAATTGAACCACTACCAGCTCGGCTTTACTTCGAGAGTCCTCATCCCGCCAATTCTCTATAAAACCATTATTTAGTCCAGTCAAGACAAAGACCACCAGACTGAACAATGGCTCCACATGCGGATGCAGCTGCCAATGGCTCTGTTAACGGGTCGGTCCCCACGCACGGGGCGGATATCTTCAAGGTCGAGTCTCCCAATGTTGTCTACACCGACGATGAGATCAATACCAAGTTTGTCTACCGTACGACTGCTGTGACCAAGTCCGAGGATGGTAAACTCGTTGCAACCCCCAAGGAAACCGTCTATGACTTCAAGGTCGACCGCAAGGTCAGCAAGACCGGTGTCATGCTCATCGGCCTGGGTGGAAACAACGGATCTACCGTCACGGCTGGTATCATTGCCAACCGTCGTGGATTGACTTGGGATACTCGTGAGGGAAAGCGTTCTGCCAACTACTACGGCTCCCTCATCATGGCCTCTACCGTCAAGCTCGGTACTGACGCCAAAACCGGAGAAGAAATCAATATTCCCTTCAACAACATGCTCCCCATGGTCCATCCCAATGACCTTGTTATTGGCGGCTGGGACATCAGCGGCATGAACCTTGCCGATGCCATGGATCGTGCACAGGTGCTTGAGCCCACTCTCAAGGCCCTGGTCCATGACGAGATGGCCGCCATTAAGCCACTTCCAAGTGTCTACTACCCAGACTTCATTGCTGCCAACCAGGAGGAGCGTGCTGATAACGTCCTTCCTGGCTCCAAGGCTTGCTGGGAGCATGTTGAGAAGATCCAAAAGGACATTCGGTGGGTTACCTATACTTAGATGCTTTGACTTGGGTGGTGTGCTAACATACAGACAGTGACTTCAAGGCTGCCAATGGACTCGACAAGGTTCTTGTTATGTGGACTGCTAACACCGAACGTTACGCAGACGTCATTGAAGGTGTCAATGATACCGCTGACAACCTTCTCAAGGCTATCAAGGAAGGACACGAAGAAGTCTCTCCATCAACCATCTTCGCTGTGGCTTCTATTCTTGAGAATGCTCCATTCATCAACGGCTCTCCCCAGAACACCTTTGTGCCTGGAGCCATGGAGCTCGCCCTGAAGAAGGGTGCCTTCATCGGTGGAGACGACTTCAAGTCCGGCCAGACCAAGATGAAGTCTGCCCTCGTTGACTTCTTGATCAGCGCCGGCATCAAGCTCACCTCCATTGCCAGCTACAACCATCTCGGCAACAACGATGGCATGAACCTGAGCTCCCAGAAGCAGTTCCGATCCAAGGAGATCTCCAAGTCTAATGTCGTTGATGACATGGTTGCCGCCAACTCTGTTCTGTACAAGAAGGGCGAGCATCCAGACCACACCGTGGTTATCAAGTACATGCCTGCTGTTGGTGACAACAAGCGTGCCCTCGACGAGTACTATGCCGAGATCTTCATGGGTGGCCACCAGACCATCAGCATCTTCAACGTCTGTGAAGACTCTCTCCTTGCTTCGCCTCTGATCATCGATCTTGTTGTTATCGCAGAGATGATGACTCGTGTCAGCTGGAAGTCTGCCGAGAGTGAGGAATACAAGGGCTTCCACAGCGTCCTTAGCATCCTCAGCTACATGTTAAAGGTGAGTCTTCAATACTTCCCCATCTTATATTAGTTATCAGGCTCCAACTAACGCTCTATAGGCCCCATTGACTCCCCCAGGAACCCCTGTTGTCAACGCTCTAGCTAAGCAGCGTGCTGCCGTCACCAACATCTTCCGTGCCTGTGTTGGTCTCCAGCCAGAGTCTGACATGACTCTCGAACACAAGCTTTACTAGGCAGCTGTCATCAATTGATACCATCATCCTGCGTAAAAGATTACGTTCCCATTTTGAGATAACAACGTTGTCCAATAGATGGTGAAGAGGTGGTTCATGTCTTTCGGGGTTATTCTTTTTCTATGTTAGTTAGTAGTAACTGTTGGCTATGTCCGCTCTCCGCTCCTTTCAGCAGGCCCAACAGCCGTCTTATGCTGGAATTCAACATCCAGCGAATTAAATTGAAATTTCTTTATTTTGACCGTTTTTATCCTTCTCCTTCTCTTGCTTATGTGATCCGTCCCAAAATGGTAATCAACCGATGAGGGGCTTTTTCTGCTCAACCTCAACGTCAACTTCAATCTCAACTTCAAGAAACGACATCATCTTCATTCACTCACAGAAAGACAGAAAGGCCATCACAATGGCTAACTCAAAGATACCTGATTACTTCCGTGTTGCCGGTGCTGGGCCTAAGAGGAAGCACGATACCCCAGACCAAGATGAGAGCGTCAGTTCGAAGAGGTCATCACGGCCATACGATGCCGTATCTTCCCTGAGAGACCTCAAAAAGGGACCTAAGAGAGTCGCTTTTGATGCAAGAATCGTGAATATATACAACCAGCCCAATGCATACTTTGACGACAATGCAGAAAACATCAGCAGATCGAGTAAAAAGAAGAAGCAATCTTCAAAATCGGACAGCAATCTAGTAGCAAGTCAGCAGGCTAGGGGATGCTTGAAACTCATTCTCAGGGATGATACAGGCTATATCCTTGTATGCCTTGCTATCCGGCAAAGTGGATTACTGTTACTGACCTTTTCCTCTAGGTCAAGCTGTGGTATGCTGATACAACCTATGACCTTCGACTGGGGAAGCTTGTCTCCATATGGGTAACACATATCTCCCCATTTAAGCCCCAGTTAAAAGGGCACCCAAAGGCCGATTCATCTTCTACTCCCTCAAAACCAGTCACTCCCCCATCCACACCCCCAGAGAACTTCCCACTGAGTTTGATAGCAAGTATCTTCCCAGAGAAAGACAAAGGAAGCGGTATCAAAATACATGAACGAGGTGATATTGGTATCATAGGCCGTATCCCAATGGGGTACAGATATCCATTTCAAGTGGACTTGCTTGTAGATGCTCCAAAGAAGCACTCAATGGGCAAACCAACGAAAGTCCTAGTATACGTTTATGCAGTTGGGCCAGTCCGTGAGAGTACGTACATATCGTTGCTTCAAGCAGATCAATACATGCTCTAACACAACCATATATTTCAGCAACCAATTCAAATAACCAGACCGTTCCTACCGTTGATGTAGGAGTTACAGATGGACACAGTAGAGCCAGCCTTGGCCTTTTTGGGGAAGCTATGAAATCGGGGATGAAATGGATACCCAACTCCACGGTCCTTTTGATATCCAATGCGAGCTGGAAGCCTGGCTCAAGGCTGTACCTAACCTCCTTTACTCTAATTGACGTTGACCCCGAAAGTATCGAAGCAGAGGAACTGAAAAGACTTGCTGCACGAAGAGCGGAGCAAGTCAATCCCCCGTTTCCCACTGACTGTAAGTTCGGATTGAGATTTTAGATTCAGTGTGCAGGACAAATATGCTAATATTTATATTTATTAGTATTCGATGTTGAGGAGTTTGAAAGCTCAGTTCAGAAAATCAAATTCACTCTCGCGGATATTGAGGAATTGTACGCTTACCTTTCCTCATTCTATGATGAATGCATGTTGTTATACTCACAGCTGACTTCTAGCGCCAATTCCACACGAAGTGGTATGTGATAGCTAGATATTCTCACACAAGCACAAGCTAACCTTCCTTGAGAATTCATGGGATATATGTCGGTGGTGCTGCTTGATATTAACTTGGCTGCCCTCTACAAGCAAAATTGCCTGTTCTGTGCCGAGTGGTGAGCTTCCGGGAATTTATATGGACATGATATACTTAAATTGGCAGGCTTCTGACCTAATACTGGTACAGCTGCAATGTTCCCATCTTCTCCAACTCTAATGAGGCTTTTTGTGGACAGTGCGAATTAGAAGTCAGGCTGAGACTAAACCCGCAAATAGTGAGTTATCCAATTTTTGGATTAACGATGGTATCATTTAGTATCTCGATAAAAATTTCGCCCACTATGGATACAAATCCCTAACTATATGAAGACTGGATTTTCAGAGCCAAGTAATGATACCCCACTGCATGTGCTAATCTCTCATCTCCTAGATTGGCTCAATCGTTGACGAAACGGGGATGATATCATGCTTCCCTCCCATATTCAATCCTACAACCGGAACAGACACTCGCCTCAGCGTAGCTGGACAAATGACAAGGTCTGTTCATATGAAGAGAAAGGGGATTTCTCCTTTGCTATGGTCGGTGGAAGCAATGCAGCAGCTCCTCGGATGTGATGTTTCGGATATACTGACAGACCATGAAAACAATCCTGATGAGATATTGATTTCTTTCCGAATACTGGAGGCGAGACTGATGTATTCTCGTGTCATACTGATGTTTGGCTGGTGTTCTACTGACCAAAGAATAGCAATTTGCAAAGTGATCAAATGAGGTATCGATAACGTCGGATACTAAGATGAGTGATGAGAGCTGATATGCAATGTTACTATATCAATTTACTCTATATAACCCTAAAGGATACATGCTATGAATATTCTTCCTATCGGGGACCACTTTCGGGGTATTCTCTATCCATTTTCCATAATCACCCTTTCTCTTCTTTGCCTTAAGGATAGGCGGCGTCCTGATCTTTTCCAACGCTTCAATCCTCGCAGCAATGCTTAAGAGTGTCTCTTCTTCCCATGGCAAACCCATAATTTCCATACCAATCGGGACCCCAGAAGGTATATTCCGGAATATATCCCTATTTGAATACCCAGCAGGTACAGTGACGACAGGGTTCCCCGTCAGAGCTGCAAGTATTCCATTTCTACCATACTGATTCCGCGAGCCTATCCTAACGGGCAAATTCTGTTGCTGGGGGTATATCAATACATCGAGATTGAGGGATGAGAACGTCCGTTTGACTGACAGTGTCAGAGCGTTGATAGCAAGTTGCTTCTGAGCGTATGAGACGTTCAGAGGAGACGAGACGAGTGCAGACTGAATGAAGGGGTACTGATGTGGGATAACAAGGAACGAGTCTTCCTGGTTATCTATTTCAGAGTACAAACTCGCCATTGTCCGTGGGCTTCTTGATTCTTCCCCATGTAGACCCTGGAGATAAGCGTCCACCATCTCACGGTACTCATACGCTTGAACATCCAAGCCCAATATCGCAGTAGAATTATACATCGAGTCAGTAATGGGTATCACAATCGCGCCGGCCTTCTTAAGCTTACACACCATCGCACACATAGCTTTGTTGACGGGCGTTGTCTCAGAGTTATCAGCGCGGTTCATGAATCCCTCTATCAACCCGAACTTGACACCCAGCAGACTTTCACCACCATACTCCCCCTGGTACTTAGATAGAGAAGCAGTATAATCCAGCCCTCTAACATGCCGCGGTCGTAAAGCAGTCATATTATCCCTTTCATCAAACCACTCCCCCCCCGTCATAACGTTCAAACTCACAGCCAAATCCCACACGCATCTCGCAATCGGCCCAACAGTATCCTGCGTATATGAGACAGGAAGCACACCAGCTCTCGAAATCAAACCACGCGTTGGCCGTAGACTAAACAAGCCATTCGCACTCGCCGGACTACGCAGTGAGTTCACCGTGTCTGTACCCAGGCCTAACACCGCAAAGGAAGACGCCACTGCTGCTCCGGTACCGCCTGAGCTACCGCCGGGCGTTCTGGTGGTGTCATAGGGATTCAGCGTCTGGCCACCGAGAGAAGACACGGTGAGGCCCTCAAGGGCCATTTCATGCATGTTTGTCTTGCCGAGTATCACTGCGCCGGCGTCACGTAGGGCCTTGACGACGGGAGCATCGTGTGCGGGCGGCGGGGAGCCGGATAACGCTGCACATCCTGCGGTGGTGGACAGGTTGGCTGTGTCGATGTTATCTTTTAGTAGCACGGGGATGCAGTACAGTGGCATGAGGGATGTTATATCGCTCCAGCTGTTGCTGTTGTCCTTGGGGGTATCAGAGTCATCCTCTAGGGAATCCTGAAGCCAGGCGTCCAGCTCGTCGGCGACGGAAAGGGAGGTTGCATCCAGGCTTATTATGGCGTTTATACGGGGGTTGTATGTTTCTATCTGGGTGAGAAACGCCGTTACTACCTCGCGGCATGTCAGTCGAGTCTCTGGGCTGGATATATTTGCGAGTAGAGCCCGGTGGACGGATTGGATAGTGGCTTCAGCTGGGTTGAATCGAGGTACGGCTGGGGAGTGGAAGCCGAAGATGTCTGATATTGACTGAATAGCCATCCAGGCCGGGAGAAATGAGCTTTGAAGCATCTGCACCACTCTTATATCCTAAATGGCAGCAAGTTGGCATATCAAGTTGGTGTATCTGGTGTAGCGGAGGTACGATTTTGATGAAGCCCAACTTTCCGAAGTTTGAGAGAAGTCAAAAAATTACAAGTCAAGTCGAAATTTAAACATTAGTACATCTCAATTATGAAAGTATTTAATCGGGTATGTGACTATTTAAAAAATATTATCACTAAGATATACGACGCAGTGGCACGAGAACAATTGTATCTTCATCTGTAGCCGGGGGGAAAAGCAAGATGTAAAACAAGGTAGAATCAAAGGGTCAAAAAAAGTGTAGAAATATTGAAAGGCCAGCCAGGCAAGCAAGAATGAGAATTGGAAATCCGACATGAAGCAAGAAGGTGAAGTGATGTAAGACAAAATCGAAGGACCAAATAGACGCGTATGAAAGGGGGGTAACAAAAAGTGGAAAAGTGAAGCTAAAAAGGGGGGTGTAGAGTGAAGGGACTAACAAAAGAAACGTAGGGAAAGGAAAGGAAGGGAAAAGGAGAGTCAACGGTGGTCATTGAAGACTTCTCGGGACAGGATAGAGATTATTGAAGGAGAGAGTGAGAGATCCGATCCGACCGCCGTTAACGACCAACTGAGAGATACTCCATCATTGAAACGAAATGCTAAACCGGTTCGCCGTGCCGCAGGGTGCCAAATTAAGGAAAAGAAGACGAAACCAAAGAAAAGTAAAGTAAAAGGAGAGAAAAAGTTGAAGAAAAGAGAGAATCCATTAATCATCTGATTTCTTGCCGAGGTGGAAACGCCAGCTCCGTCGCTTGTCCTTCTTGTCGCCCCGAGACGACTCTTCGAGGTCAGACTTATCCGTTGCAGAGAGAGAGTGGGAGTTTGGAGAAGGGGTGCGAGAACGGGGTCTCAGCATGCGGTCGGTGAGAGAGGTGTGGTGGTGAGGAGGCGAGTTGACTTCCAGACTGGTGTGGCTTTGAGACGTAGAGGCGCTACGCACCGGTACGAGAGGAGAGAGAGGCGGATTGGTGACTTTGGGGGTAGAGACGTGGGATTCATCTGCGACGGCGGGGTCTTCTGGGTTGGAAGAGGTTGTTGGTTGAGAGGTTGTTGGCTGCTGCTGTTGTTTCGTGGGAGTTGCCTCGTCGGAGCCAGTCTGGGAGCCATGGGGGAGGGAGGCGGTAGAGCTCTGGGCGCTTTCACTAGCGCTTCCGGGGATGCGTCTTTTCTTCTTGAGCTTGTTGGTGTCTCTCTTCTCGCCGCTGGGGGGACTGGTCCAGGAAAACAGAGAGGCTAGCTTGCGTTCTCTGGTTGGGGTGATGGTGGTTGGCTTGTGTGTTGCCGGGTCCAGCTGTGTTGGAAGAGGTGCGTCAATGTGGTTTGGCCGTTGGGATTTTGAGACAGGATAAGCTGGCTGAGCGGATGGAGCTGGAGAGCTAGGTTGAGCGGGCTGAGATTGCTCGACTGGGGCAAGTTGGGCAGCCGTAGCTGGCTGTGCTGTAGAGTCTGGGCCGGGAGAAGGAGTAGAAGCCGGAGCAGGAGCTGGTGTCGGGACCAGAGCTGGAGAAGGGCCTGGCTCGGGCGCTTTGGTGAATTCAAACGGCTCAGCGAGCTGTGGAGCGCGTGCTGGCTCAGTTGGATGGTCAGACTTGGTAGATTCCACGGGCTGTGCTGGAGCAGCTTCAGTTGTTGCCTTAGCAGGCTCTTCGGGGAGAGCAGCCTCAATGTTCCGAACAGGCAGAGAGATCTGAGCGGCTTCGGTGGCGGGAGCTGTCTCTGCAACTTCAGCAGTCGAAGTAGCACCATTTTCAGGCTGTTTAGTATCAATAGCACCGGTAGTCGGTTCTGGATGCTCGGCCACCTTGGTGATATCCTGTGCTGGGGAACCCTTGACAACGGGTGTCATCTGTAGCTGCGGCGGTGCAGAGAGGCCGGCTGCAGGCGGAGTGGCAGCCTGCTGTCGAGCGAATGTGCTGGAAGGCGAGAAGCCAGGCGCTCTCTTTGACGGCACGGTGTTGCTACGCTGCAGTCCACCGCCCTTTGAGTTTGAATTGGGAGTGCTGGGACCCGTAACGTTGCCATTGGAGTTCCTAGAGGAGACAGACATGTTTCGTCGGAGGGCTTCGTACTTTCTGAGGCTGTCTGCACCTCCGCTGGCGTTGGAAGCAGAGCGTCTGATGGTAGTCTTCTGCAAGGGAGGAGGAGGGTACATGCCGCCCTGGATGTTCTGGACGGTCTGGGCATCGGCTGCGGTGCCCGTCATGCCGAACAGGAAGTTGTCCTGGTTTTCGATGAGGAAAACAAGCACGTCCTGGCTGAGCTTGTAGTCCTGGGGGGACATGTCGTGGGAAGGGTGGGAGAGCATTCCGGGCTGGAAGATGGCGGCCAAGTTGGCGGCGGTCATGCGGTTGAGGTCGGACTTGGAGGCAAAGACGGTCAGGAGGTCGAGAATGTAGAGCAGCAGCTGTCTGTTGAGCGGCGGGAGCTCCTTGATGAGCTGCTGGTAGGCAATGACTGCAGCCTCCCTGTCAAACCCACGTTCCCGGTCGACCTGGATGGCGGCCTCTTCCCCGTCCGGACGCCCATGACGATGTCTCAGTGGCTCCCTGAAGCGCTCGTAGAACTCCAGAGGCACAATGGGCTCAGGCAGCTGGTTGAGGTAGCGGCGCAGGATGTTGGCGGCGTCGTGGACGGTGTAGCCGGTCCAGTCGAGTCCCTTTCCGAAGCGGTCTGGGGAGTTGAATATCTCCTGGAGGTCCTTGATGCGCTTTGCAGAGCCGCTCAGCCGGAAGATGCCTTCGACGTCGGTGGCTGCAAGTCAATTAGAATCAATCGCCATCATGTCAATAGCATTATCAAGAAATGATATCAAATAAGAAAAAGCAATGGATGTCAGTCTCTCACCTTTCTCCTTCAAGAACACCCCGCACTTTGACACTACTATAGGCACGTAGCCGTAGATGAAGCTCTTGCCGTCATCGCCAGTAAGGGAGATGGCTACATTAGCGTACTTGATGCTCACATTCAGGGGGATGCCAAAGATGCCAGAGGGGGCTTGGGGGGCTAGCGCTAGACAGATCAGTAACAGACACTAACAGAGAGCAGAGCGTAGAAGTCAGAGAGAAGCCAGTGAAATAAACCTACCTGCGTCCTTCTTTGTGCTGCGCTTGAACTGCCTCCACCAGCTGGCCAGGTCTCTCTTTGAGGGAGGGGAGTGAGCAGCAGTGCTGCTGTTCACCAGGCCAGAGGCCGCTGGGGATGGCGTAGATGTAGCTGAAGCCTCCTGCGCCTGGGACTGTGACTGTGACTGCGAGTGCGCCATCATGGACTGGGCCGGACCAGACAGTAACACGCTGTATCTCTGTCTCTTATACACATCTGACGCTGCCGACGACTCCTT
>OJKM01000127.1_pt1 | contig 12657 bp, 13 predicted proteins | sample 1596631 | NCBI WGS metagenome assembly OJKM01 (sample SAMEA3904683, study PRJEB24821) | metagenome | biome: Builtin; feature: hospital; material: surface | place: USA | collected 2013-06-06 | reverse complement strand
TAAGGAGTCGTCGGCAGCGTCAGATGTGTATAAGAGACAGAATATGGACTGGACTGGGGGGTGGGTTGGAGTTTGGCTCTGTTGAATGATATCTCCTGTTTATTGAATAGTTACCTGGCTGGTGAAAGATGAGTCAACAGGGAATGGGATCACCAGCCATCATTGGACGGAGATAACAGCAGCTATTCTGACACATGTTTTGTTAATCTGAAATCAACCTGTCTTCTTATTTTGAACATCGCGGCTGTAAGTGATAAGGACAATGGCTATCCATTTAGTTTAGCTACCCCTGCATATCAGCATCCCCTCCATCAAACCCCATATCCATCCCCCCTTCACCAGTAACAGACATGTCATCCTCCAACCCCTCGAAAACCATAAACTTCTCGTTCTTCGCATCCGTATCAGCAGGCACAATGTTCCCATTCTGTACCTCGCAGTCCTTCAACACGCAGTCGCGACCAAGCTTACTTCTTCTCCCGATGATACAACCTACAAGCTGGCAGCGTTCACCAACCACAGCGCCATCCATAAGTAGACATCTAGTTAGCCTTGCACCGGACGCGATGTGGCAGTTTGCGCCGATGACAGATTCTTTGATGATGCATTTCTCCTCCACCGTGACATTTTCTGCAAGTAGGCAGTCTGCTTTTGAGACCGTGCAGCGTTGTGCGATGCCGGGCGGGTAAGCGATTTTGCTGGCGTGAGCTAAGGGGGAAAGCGTAGCAGTGTTGGGAGGATGTGTGTCGTTGCTAGCATCAAGCTTTGCCAGACGGAGTGATATTGATAGAAGTAGAGCGGAATTATCCACTCGCCGGATAAGAGGCATTGATGGCTGTGATGGAGCTACGTAGCCGAGGAGTGGAGGCGTGTTTATCTTTTCTGCGGTTGCTGCAGAAGAGCTATCAGCCTGGTCATCGGCGGCATGGAAGCTGCTTGCAAGGCTTGCAGGGATAGTGCGTGATGGTATGTCGAATTCGCGCGGGAGTTTGGTTGTGCTCATGCCCAAAAGGTCGATTTCCTCCTCGATACGGCTATTAGCACGGCCCTCTGCTTTCGCCTCGTCGCTCCTCTTCTGTGACTGAAAGAGATCCTGAATATTGAGTTTGGCAGCCAACCCTTTCTGCCAGCCTGCCTTCGCCCACCAGCCAAGCAGGTCTTCGCTAATACTCTGGAACTTCTCATTCCGTTGAGCCATCACCTTTACCCAGTATGGGAAGAAGTAAATGTGGGCGTCGCGGTAGCCATTGAGAATCTTGACCCGCCCATGCTTCTTGAGCAGTGAGTATCGAATAAGCAGTGCCTTTTTCTCCTCTATTGAGTCCTTTAACGAGTCCATGGGCATGGTATATGCAATTTTATGCAAGCCCGCACGAACAGACGCGGGAGTGGCAGGCGATCCTTTAACAGCAGGGGCTTCATCTCCACTCAATGGAGCAGTAACCAAGAAGTCAGGCACTTCATCCTTGATTTTCTCCTCGCCTGTGGGCAATGGGTACCAGACACCAAGTCCACCTCTTCGTCCGGCCTTCTCCCCTGCAAATCCTAGCAGACTAGATGATCCAGGTAATATGGACGAGCCATCTGACGTCCCGTCGAGCGAGCCCTGTGTCATCATCCATGCTTCGAGAAGTGATTGCCCGGGCATATCACATATTAAATCACAGGGAAGAACTATAAAGTCCGTTTTTATGCATGCTTGGACCTCGGGTAGTCGAAGGAGCTCTGCAGTTCCAGTAGTAGGAGAAAGGTCCGCGGGGGCCAGCAGCGTTGGTGTGGGGAACTGGATGGATGTGAGATGAGGATTTTGTGATAGAGCAGTCTTCATGACTGACTGGCTGGTTGGTGAGGTGATGAGGGTGATATCTACACCGACGGGTAAGCAGGCAAACATGAGAATATGCGGGTGCAACACGCTACAAATCAAACATTTTTACAACCAATCTGTTTAACAATAACAATGGAAAATACATGTGATAAACGTCACCCAAACTAATAGCAACACGCAGCAATAAACAATGTTCAGTACCAAGGGAGGGACATACTGGTAATTCCTAGACGATAGCACCAGTCCATGGGGTACCACACCATCGGCCGATTTGCAACCGGCACCAATGCCTTCGGGAACTCCTCCGGGATGGATGTGAATGTGTTCAACGAGGCTCCTGGTCCACAAAGGATCAGGGCCTGGAAGCCCGTCTGTGGCAGGCCTAGGTGCGGCATGGTAGCAGGTGTTTATTCTTCTGCTCGGCGGGGTATCTTTCTGTGATAAACCGAGATGTATGTTGCTTGTTTATACCGTCTTCGCTTATGCTCCCCCTTAGTGTCCTGGTCAAGGAGGTATTGCGTGAGGTATGTCTCAGGCCAGAGTGAATCTCTCCCGGTGAAGCAGTTATGCGGTGGAACTGACGCTCCCGATGGATGTAACAGCGAGTCCAGCTTGATATTGGCGATGTTTGATGCAAATGCGGGATGTCGAGGTTAAACCGTCCATGTCTTTCTCCTTTTCTAGACTTAATGTAGCCGTCTAAATAGAAACAGAGTCCATGCCGGGTTTAATATGCTAATCCTCTTTGTTCTTCGGTCTTTTTACTATAAAATGTTTCTTCTTCCTCTTCCGTTTCTCCTGCGTTTCTTCCTCGCCTTTTGAGTCACCTTTTTTTTTTTGGTGGTACTTGCTTTGTAATAAATTATATAATCTTCATTACTAATATATTATTAAGCTTAGTCACATGCTTTGAGATGACATAAGCAAAGTCCCGAGGTTGGGACGTCGCATCTTTCGTTCGGATCTTGTTTATTTACTTACTCCGTGACTCCGGCTTCAACCTAACAACGTCGACAGGCAGACAAACATCAACGGTGTCGCTTGTTGTCACGGAGCGACACAGACACTACTCGCTGCATTGATTAGTGGACCGTGATGTTTAGGTGACACAGCTAGCTTCACGAGAAAAGCGACTGTTGACACCACATGTCGGACTACAACCGCCAGCGCTCCTCTGGACGGTCAGCTCTGGGGTACTGGGTGCCGCTGGTGATCACCGTTGGAGTTGCGACGGCCGGACTCGCTGCTTGGGTATTGAGTGAGCGCCAGAGCGATGATGACGATGAGGGGCTGAGCTACCATGATGATAATGCACCCATCACCATGGACCCCGGGTCCGGGGATAGCTTCTCGAGGGCCGTCACAACCGCCACTGATGATGGGAGCGTGATGTCTCGTTTCCAAGGTGCCTGGCGCCGAACTCCCAGCCCTAAACAACTGTTCGATGGCGCTAGTCGCTCGGTCGTTGCAGGTGTGACTGCGGCGGGCGCAATGGTTGGAGGCGCCTTATCATCTATACGTGAAGAGGGGAGAAGCGAGTATTACGACCACGACCAGCAACAGCAGCAGCAGGCGCGCGAAGACGAGGAGCTGGCTGTTCGTGATGCACCTCGTCAGAGCCAGTCTACTCCTGGTGCATTGCCTGCAGATACCACGGGCGCCTCTCAGTCACGTCAGGGGCCGAAGAGGGTCAAGACAGTCGCCATCGTGGTATCTTCCGTTCTGCCAGATTTAGAGGTCGACGAGCAGATTTCTGGCCATGCTGTAAGTTTCTAGATATAATACCAGTTAAACATCTGCTAACTTTGCTCATTAATAGTCAATTCTAGCGCATCTACCTGAGTATATTGAACCTGAAACGTCTCGTATCTTCGTCCTCATCTATGCGCCGGGCGTGCAGCCCTCTGCTGCAGGCACATCTAAGCCAACACTGTCAATTACATCCTCATACTCCAACATTGCATCTGAGGAGGCCACTGGTGCAGAGTCCACTGAGGTTATGCCCCTCACCACCGTTGACCCCGACCCAACAACATCCGATGAAACCCAGCAACCCACTGCTCTCTACCATACTCTATACTCTCAGGCCCAGGCAATTGTGGATAATGAGACAATGATTATGCCCTTCAGCACTCCTGGTGGCCACGTCCACATTCTCCGCCACCTTTCTCCAGAGATCGTATATATTCAGGAGAGCCTGACTGGCAATAATGGAGAGAGTGTCAACCAGATCTCCGGATGGGTCCGCCAGGTAGTTGTTGTTATTGGTGATGAAGGTGGACGAGGTGGTCTCATTGATAGTGACGATGAATCTGCCCTTGCTGACAAGGGAGAACGGTGGTGGCAGAAAGAGGGCGTCACTGGCCTCGGCAAACGAATTACTGTCGTTGACGGAGTTCGGATTGGCGAGGAGTGGAAACGACGTGTTTGCGGTCACGAATGATCCCAGTATGACGGAACGGTGGTAACTCTTTCTCTCGGTTTTTGCGGCGTTCATCTTTTACGATATCTCTTTGCCTTCTTTTCCTCCCATCTTCCCCTACGCTTCCTCTTTGACTTAACCCTCGGTCGTATTTTCAGGTCCCTCTCTCGATGAGCTCCGGCATCCATTCCATTTATGTCTGGGCTAAACTGACTGCACATAATCCGTACATAGTCTGCGTGCACTTCAGCAAGTCTTTTGGTGAGGATATTCTTTGTATACCTTTAGCAGCTATCTACTAGCTATTTATCTATAAATAATTTGTTCAACGAACATATTTCCCTAGCCAACCAAGCATTATGCTGATTCATTCACAGATGCATCCATCTTCCCCTGAGCCTATCCCAAAATTCCCGGTTCTTCCATAAGGGCAACTCTACCTATGGAATTCTACTCATCACGTGTTATTGAATGAAGCTGTCCTCCTTTTTTCACGCCTCGACAATAACATACACTACTATATACCCAGCATTTATTATGATCAAAGGAGAAAATCCATACCAAACAGTCTTCATATAGCTTCTACAGCGTTAGCTATCCTCGGCAGAGGATGCAGGCTGCTAATTACACATAAGCTTCAAGTATATACAGACAAACAATCCAGCTCCGCGCCTGAACCCGGGGAATAAACGATCTGAGAAATGAAAGAGATGAATGAAAAGGCTGGCATCGGTACTGTGCCAATGCATCTAGTTAGGCTGAGCTGCGCTGGAGCCGTTACCCGGAGCAACGACTTCGCAGATCTGGTCAATGATAGGGAGCTTCACTTGGCCCTTGTTGACTTCCTCATAGCACTTGCAGGCCTATCATGAGAAGCAGCATAGTCAGCATCCTGCACTAGAAATACCTCTCCAAGACAAAGGAATGAAGTACATACCGTTGGAGCATTAGTGCTGGCACAGAGGAGGATCTGGACAATTTCACCCTTCGCGGCGCAGGTAGCGATAGCACCGAGCAGCTTGTCGCATTCAGGGGCAGAGCCAGGTGGAGGGAGACCAGGAAGGCCAGGAAGGCCGGGAAGACCGGAGCTGGCGGCAGCGCTTGGAACGTCTGGGGCAGTTGGGCTGCCGGAGCCGGGAGTGGTCTTGGTGTTGCTGCTAGCAGGAGCAGCCATGGCAGCTCCGGCCATGATGGCAGAGAGGATGATGGACTTGAACTGCATATTGATGGGATGTCCTTGACTTGATATAGGAACTGAACAGAGATGGAAATCTGGAAAGATGAATGAAAGCTGGCTGAAGCGTGGGTGAATGAGATCAAAAGACGGGAAAGAAAATGACCAACTTCGAGGATGCAGCAGCCCTTTTATGCCATTTCCTCGAACTCTTTGCCCATGGGGCTCCCTCCATCTTCCGTCTTGCTGAGGGTATCTTCATCCTCCTGTATGGGGTGCAGACCTTGGCTACGGGGCATCCAACCCGGCTCCAGCTTCACCTCCACAGTTTGATATATCCCTCATATCTAACCTCTAGATACAAGCAAGAAGGGGGGCCGTATTCACATGTCGGACAGACGGAGGTCAAGAGTGATCTCCAGATTTTGATAGCTGACCCTGACCTGTGCTGAGCCTATCGCCGGTGCCATGTGTAGGGCACGTCACAGATTATATGAACTCGATTGGCTTAACCGGATACTTCCTCACAGTCCTGACCCGCTAACCAGAGACGAGATCTAGCGGATAACCAGTAGCTATGCCCTACTTTGCCGCGGAGTACCAGTTTTCACGGCGGTTGTGCATATGATAACGGGCATAAAATTGAGTTTGCGCGGCAAAAAAGGGGCTCTGTGGGTGTACGACATCCCTTTCCATGGCTCAGATTGATCCTTCCCGACCACCACGGATGTTGTTTCGGGTTGCTCACTAGTCAGTTAACTAGTATAGCGTCCTCGCAGCATTGGCCTGTCTGGGTATGCAAGGGCCGACGAACCTGCTCTCTCCACAGCCGCAACACCCTCTATCGGGGGAATCAGAGCGATGTTGCTATCTCAGCCAGTATCTTTGAAACGCATCCATTTCATGGAAACGAATAGCTACCAACGGTTCATGAGTTATCTGGAGTCGCCACAAAACGTGGAACGGACGTTTATTGTCTCCTATCTTGATGCTCCATTTTTGACATCAAGTTCCCCTGAACACTCACGGGTATTTTGCGGTATGCAGCACCTCGCCCGGCACAGAAGGATGGGAGTTTCATATCTAGCTCAAAGGACGATGATCTGTCCAGTTTCATCATGATGACGCGCAAACATCAGAACGACTCGCTCGTATAACTCGCCAATCATCCGATGTGCAAACCCCGACTCCACTCAAGCGATGAGCCCCATGCATCTCGGAGCACTTGGCCATCTTATTCATCATCTTACCAACATCGGGGGGTATTCTCGATTCAGAGAATAATATGCACCTCACATCACTCTTTGCCATAGCCTTCTTGCGCATATCACCACTTACTGGCGATACTCTGATGTTTCTTTCAGAGCATCTGGACAATTCAAAGTTTCAATGATGTTAATGACTGGTTAACTACGAGCTAGTTAACCAGCGAGTTAACTAACTTGTTATCTAACTACATGTTTGAATGTACTGGGATATCATTCGCTGTATCCCAAGCACCTTTCTTTATCACCAGACAGAAACCATTTGATCGGCTTCAAGCATATCCCGAGCCCGGTATCTCCACTTCCTTTTGTGCGAAGATGCTTAAAAACTAGTTGACGAATAACTAATTAATGCCAGGGATGCAATAATTCAAGTCTCAGGGAGACAGGATATATTTAAGGTTAGTCCCGAGATTGCGACAAATGAATCCCTGTCGCTTCAGTTGTTATCATTGTCTTATTTGTCTAGCCGATATATTGCACGAGATACCTTAAACATACCTCGGCCAGCTTTTTATGGTTTTCAATACGACGGAGCTGTTTTCAGCACATATCTCGACCTCCTTGTTTATGCCACCCCTATGCATACCCCATACCCGGGAAGCAGATTATCACAGCTCTCAGATCCCGCTGCCGGATTCCACTGGAGAAAGTTGCTCAAAGTAATTCCTGTAAACTTCAGGATTATACTACATGTTTCTGACCTGTACAAACCGTTCGATGGAATTTTCAACCAAGTCAGAGATACGGGAAACTTTACTCGGAAACGAGCCAACGCTTACGGCAGTTCGATGGGAATCCTGACTGCGTTGGATTGGTGGAAGTCGGGCTCGCTGGGGCCGACAGGGTCCGGGATCGTGGTGTCCCCGGAACTGCAACGCAATACCAGTACCCTTCCTATACCCGTGTTCAGCATGGTTAGGCCAGCCTCGGAGAGTTGAGATTACAGAATAAACAAAAAGGCCAACCTGGATTTTCGAACAATCCTCCTTAACTGCTGTATCTCCCTTTTCGACGGTGTGCCATCTGTTACAATTCCGAGCAGTCCTATCCTAGGTTTCGTAGGACCAGCTGGCGTCGTCTCTCCGGGTATACTAGGCTTTTGACCAGAGGTGGTTTGGCTCACAGCCTGGCCTCCAAGGGCTATGCATACCCATAAGAGGAGTATAAACTCGAGACGAGTCATCCTAACAACCCAGCTATGAATAGGACTTGACTTGATGCCGAAGCGGATACAGGTAAGTGCACTTATTGTTTTCCCTCCCTCAGGGCTATCCTATGCCTGATATTCTGTAAGACGATCTTGGTCATCTTTCGACCGGCTCAGATCTCCTTGTCGATGCCCATATACGAGATTAGAAACTTCATCAATAACTGGCACAGACCAGCATTGGCCACCGAAAAACCTGCCTTTACAGAGTAGACTCAACGTACCCGCACTTATTCGGCTTGGTAAGAGCTTAAGAAATACAAACTGTATATATGACAAGAAAGTATGAGCGGCGAATGATTGTACGTAGGGCTATTTAACCACCTATAGGCTATATATTTAAAGGCTTAATGAACGACGAGTTAACAACCTTCGCCTTCCAAAGAGCTTTATTTTATACCATAGTCCACAACAGGATTTTACCCACAGTTTTCCGTCTTCCCTTCTTTGCCTAATTTTCTCTGACTGGTATATAATGTCTTGCCGGGACACTACGACCAACTCTACGTGCCAGCCCTCAGCTAAGTCAATCGTTGCGAAAGCAACCGTCAACTACCATTCAAGCGAGTCATCGGCCGAGTCCCAAGCTCCAACTTCCTTGACTGAAAGTACGTCGATAGAAATGGCCTCCAGTCCCTCAGTCAACTCGTCCTCCCCGATCACTTCAGTAGTGACTCCAGGAAAGAATTCCCCCAGCCGGCTCGAGAAAATGCTCGAGGAGATGAAAAAGAAGAGCCCTGAGGAGATCACTGCGCATATACAGAAGTATGGCCCAAAGAGTAAGTCTTCCTCGTGTCCTAGGATGGTATTTATTTGTTTTGCTGAAAGACAATAGTCACTCGCGAGGGTGACCCCATCCCTTGGGATACGGATGACGATATAAAATATGCCACAGGAGAAGGCCGCTAAGTCAACAACGTCCTCCTCGCTTTCCCCAAAAAGGCTTTGTGCAGTTTCGCTGCCCGGCCAACCTACCTCAGGCACTCATCTATGATTATCACTCTGATCTTCAAACGCGTTCAAACTCGGACATTTACAGCGGAAGACTTGTTTCCGCTTTGGAAAGATGGTAAAGGGTTATGTACTTCTTTTGCCACTTATGTTGCTTCCCGTCTCGAGAACAGTGTTCACCCTACACTATTTCAATTGAACGAAACCCATCGTGCATGTTTTATTAGAGATGGTGTCGTAATTGACTCCTCGGCAAGAAATATCCTCGAATCCAAGGATGAAAAGCCCGTCTCCGGCCATAAGGGGCCTTGGAAGTTTGACAAATCCTCTAATGATGTCACCCTTATATTTCAGGTATGGCTGTCCTATTTGTTTATTTTTGTTATTTTTTGTTAATATACAATAGGCGTCTAAGAGTTCTAAATTCATAGCTTTCAGCCCTTACCGAGCTATATTAAAGCAATGCATAACTGTCTACTGCAGCTCTGCGGTCAGAAATCCTTTATTTGCCTCTTCCGGTAAGGCTCCTACCAGATATCTATACTTTGAATAAACCAATATTAACTATCTATAGAATTAAATCAGATGCCCAGCTTCGATTCAACGGGAAGATTACATGGAAGCCATACCAACGTTGTATCTCACGGAGCGAGCTGCTACTAAACAAGGCATCAAATAAGATCCAAATATCCGAGCATTTTTTCGTTATTATGGGGCCGCGATTTTGGTTGCCAAATGCATAGTAATAAAGGCTCGCTGTACTACCTCATAGACAAACAAAGGAGACTCGTTGAAAGTCGTGGTATCTGGTATCCTCATCAGTTGTATCGTATATAAGCCCAACTGCAAACGAGAATAAGCAGTTTAAACCAACAGGCCATAGCTTCAGCTATGGTAGCTATAACAGCGTCTAATAGATAATGCAGGCTATAACCAATACACTTGATATTATAGACATATCTACTTTTTCTTTTCTTTTCCTTGGTACAAATGATACCAAAGATGTTAGGGATAAATGCCAAACAACATGATGGGTTTGAGTCGAGGCTCTGATATTCTCGAGAAACACAAGACCAACAGTATTGCTCGTAACTCTCGCGACAGTCATTTGGTTCCTCCAAGCGGTAAATACTTTAGGGTTTAAGCCGTATACCTACCTCATAGTCTTCATATTCACCGTAGGAGGTAAACTACTTAGCCTGTTTTGCGCTACAATCATCCGCAAGATGGACAAGGTTGCATTGGCTAACATAACAATTACAAGCATAGTTAATGGCTTTGCGATAAAAAGCCATAGCTATGATCGAACAGTCATTGAGCCGAAATCCCCTCTATCATCTCGAAGCATCAAGGATGCTGCGGATTTCGGATGGGTGAAAAGATGGGTGGCTATCGGTGATAGCTTCACCGCAGGCATTGGCGCAGGAAGGCCATACTCGCAAAGCAAGAGTGACCGGAGTTGTTCTCGATATGACCTCGCATACCCTGCGGTCCTCAATAGACTCTTCGGGTCTGTAGTTCAGGACTCTCAATACATTGCATGTAGTGGCGATCGATCGGTTCAGATATATGAGCAAGCAAAAGCGCTGAAGGGGGACTTAAACTTGGTAGTCCTGACGGCTGGGGGAAATGACCTGTGTCTGGTAAATTTTTCAATGAAGAGATCCGTGAAGGAAAATTTCTTCGAACTAACAAGTAGTAACAGTCAAAAACAATCACTACCTGCATATTTCTGCCGAACTACTCAGAAGAATAGTCCCAGGCAGTTCTCGAGAAGGCACAAACGAACATTGACACGATCCTAAAGCGAAATCTGAAAAGCACCCTTAAGGCGCTGAATGGTAAAATGAAAAAGGATGGAATTGTCGTTTTCAACAATATGCCCAGTTTTTTAATACTGAAGATGAAGGGGGCACAAAGGACCAATCTTGATCATTTCCACAAATACCATCGGCATTTTGGTTTCCGGGGTTGTTTCTCAAGCCTTCACCCCTGACCATCGAAAGACGGAAGAAATTCAGAACTCTGGTGCAGCATATCAACAAGGCAACCCAAGAGGTTGTTGAAGAGATATCGAAAGACCCAGGAATTGGCTATTCCATTGCAACTTCAGACTGGGACCCGTGGTTAATAAGAGTTTCTAGACAATTCTGCCAGCCGGGTTCTATGGGGTACTATCCTGACCCAAAAACGAAGGAGCTTCAGTTTTTCAAACCTGACACACATAAACGATCATTTCTCGAATATCTCATAACCAAGCGTGAGGAACCCGACGCAAATGAGATTGAGAGACGGCAAAGTTAGAATCGGAAAGTATATATAACTCCTTGTTATACAACCAGCCGATCCGCGAAACGAGGTATTGCATAAACTTGGGGCAAGGGCTCCTGACCCCCCGGGCTGCCCGGGAGACGGCAGCTTTGACTGGACGTTTGGATTTGGATTACCAGATCGGTGTGGAAGATTCTTCCACCCAAATGAAAAGGGTTCATGAGACGATTAGTGCGTTCACGCTTGAGACGATAGTATACTTACGGTCAAAACAGCTCGGGTTGCTACAGGGCTTTTGCTCTGCCAAATCTGAGTTCAAGTACTGGCAGAAGGAGGGCCGTAAAGCTTATGCGAACCCAGAAAGAATGAATGAGAATTACAAATCATTCTGCGATGGCATAAAGGCACTTGACAATACCATCAACTGGAGCAAGTCTCAGACTTTTCTTGAGGGCACTCCAAACGAGCAGACATTTCATCTAAGGTTGTCGAATGATGCTCGGGAATACGTTAAAGAAGACTGCTTGTTTTCATTCAACCGGATTATCAACGGGCGTGATGGTAATGATGCCAACAACCCGATGAACTGGAAATTCGGAGGCAGATGGGTGAGGGAGGATATACCTATGGGATCAATGTCAAGCGAGAAAACAGACCATGGCCACCGATCAAAAAACCGCACGGAAGCTGTGAGGGGTGGTACAAAGCCGTGTACTCCGACTATAAACTTCATGGTGCCGGCTGGTCTACATACGACTCTGGGCGGCAGACTATCCTGCCTAGCATAAAGGGTTGCCTTGGGCTAGGGGTTACCGCCTTCAAGTTCAAGTACTTTGACGAGCCGGACAAAGATGGAATGGAATGGGAGTTGAAGTTCCACACGCCTATATGGGTTCGAGCAAGGTGCTTTGGTAACAACGAGGTGGCGTTTTCTTCCGGCAGTTTCACTAATGGATGCGTGGGTAACGATTAGATGTCTAGCCACTTGGGATGGTCATTCCAGGTTGCATCCTTGGTTGCCTTCATCATTGCTGTTTTTATTTTCAAGAGAATAGAATATGGTCTCGTAGTGTTCGCAGTGGCTTTCGTTCCAGAAATGGGTATCGACGGTATATCCTAGCTAGTCAAGTGCCTCAGAAAGCACCCGCCCCTCGACTCAACTTCCCCCTAGGCTCCATCTCTCAGCATCTTCACTCCCGTTCGTTGTCTCTTGATGTAGTTGTTGTCCTCTTGTTGTCTTCAACTTTTCTTTGACGTCAAAATAGAAACACCAGCTTACTAATAGCATTAGTCACATTTCTTACTAATAAGTATCACATGACTGCTTATTAAGCATCGAGACAACGACAGAGAAACGAAAGATAGAAAGATCGAAATCTCACGAACTTCGCATGACTTCATCCTGACCGGCGGCCCGTTCAACTCGCCATCAGCGCTGCGTCAGTATCTTCGCTGGCTGTTTCTCTGGACGATCTGAGTCTCCGATTTGGTACCCGCGTACTGCCCGGTTTGCCCGTCCTGCGAACGGCGTCTTCT
>OJKM01000126.1_pt1 | contig 12665 bp, 14 predicted proteins | sample 1596631 | NCBI WGS metagenome assembly OJKM01 (sample SAMEA3904683, study PRJEB24821) | metagenome | biome: Builtin; feature: hospital; material: surface | place: USA | collected 2013-06-06 | reverse complement strand
GATCTACACGTAAGGAGTCGTCGGCAGCGTCAGATGTGTATAAGAGACAGAAATACATCGTCTGATATATTCACTCGCTAACCTCAGTTCTAACCGCTGAAGGACAGAGTGATGAAACTGCCTGAGTACAAAGTAGCGGTTGATTGATCCCTCTTCCCCCTTCCACCTTTGTTTTTCTGTTTCCGCCTTTCTACACCGTGCGCACCACTACTGAGTTACGGGGTAGATCACAGAGATAATTCATTCTTGTCGTAGTATTATTATTATTTCAAATATATCGTTCGCTCCATCTTTCCGTTCTATCCATCTCTGTCACGCGGCCGGCACAGTTTTTTCATATCTCTCGAACCTCCACATCGAAGTGTAATCGTAAATCGAAAAACGTTTCGCTTGTCATCCCTATGGCCCACTGCGTCGAACCCACCTGCGTAGGTATCCCCCTTCCGTTCCATGGATCATATCGTGAGCTTGCAGCATTTATTTTTACAACAACCTTGCTTTTTTCTTTTCTCCCTTGCTGCCTTCTTCTTCTTCTTTCTTTTTTTTTTTTCACCTTTTCTGCAAAATTGATCCTGAAGCTAGGATTCCAAAGCTGGGATTCCAGCCAAACCCTGAGAGCTGCATTACCCAAATTTTAGTGGTCAATTTGCCATGTCCATAGCCGCTGCCTGGGATTCAGATGGATGTTCGGTTCTTCCCTCCCCAGTTACCTTGGCGGGGATTTTGAGCCTTCTCAGTAATGCCTAACCATGTCTTGATGATGATGGAAGCAGTCTTACATGTACCTTGCCATCCAGGAGTTCTCATTCCTGGTCTGACGCATCAGCCAATCTAAATTTAACTTACTTAACTTACCTACCGTAGCATGGCAATTACTTGTCGGATATTCCCTCGCTGCCTCGTGTAAACGGAGGACATCGTCCTGCGACATGTCTTCCCTGTGTGCGCCTGGGGTTTTTGGGTTAAGGCGCAGGGGCTTCGTTGCTTTCTTGTTGCGCCCTTTTGCGAGAAAACCAGGCAGCCAAGCAGGCTTTCTGTTTGGTCTTTGTGAGCGAGGGAGCGAGCGACATTTCAATTCCAACTTAGTCTTTTGATATGCACTCCCATCGATGGTGATATCACGGGCTAGTTTAAGATAGTCGTCATGGAGTTGTGACTCACCTTTCGCTCTGCTTGCTTCTCTTCCTTCCCTTGAGGCATCATGCAAGCTGCTTTGTTTTCTTTTTTGTCGTCTTGTATTGCTAGCTGGGCATATACATGCAACCTTTTTTATGTCGACACATACGGAGTACGTATTCCGTATATGATCATAAAAGATGTGCATATACACCAGCTGGAGGCACAGTGTTCACACCTATACCTTGCAAGCATAGTATGTCTGTAATGCAATCAGATGATAGTTCATCCCCTTGCCCTTCACGCAGCTCTCTTGGGTGGCGGAATTAGCTCCATAAGTAAGTAGAAGGAGAGTCGCAGAAACCAATCAAAAGGCCAGTTACCCCTACCCAAAGGGTCAACATAATTAGTCCTGCGTATTATAAGTATTCTTTGTCTGTGTACGGAGTACCATTATTAGTCCCACTCTGGTGTTTCCATTCGAGAACCTCCCGCCATTTGGCTCAACACATTCGAAAAGAGAAAGTCACATCCCCATCTCTCTCACCCCTCCTTAGTCCTGGACGTGGATGGATAAGATGGCTACCCTGGCGGGCAAGCAAATTATCGAACTCCCTCGGTCCAGGAGTTAAGCAAGCCGCCTGATTGGCTTTGACGGAGCTGCCGGTGACTTTTTATATACTTATGGAGTATATAAGTATATACCTTCATGCTATTGCTTGTCCTGTGAAGGAACTCTAATATCGACCGAAGATCTTTCTCCTTCACGCATCTTAGCATGGCGGTAAAGTATTAGTGACTGTCTGTCCGCTTTGCCCAGGTCCCGCGGACGTTTCATCGCCAGAGACTCCCTTCATTCTCGTTCATATCCAATAATAATAATAATAATAATACCCTTCAGGAGGAGCCATGTTTCTCTGCTTGCAGTGGAGATTATCCCGGCTTGTCCAGGCATCCAGCACCATGGCCAGTACCCAACACCAACTCTCTGCATCCTTTACCACGCACCAGGATTCTCCGTGATAGACAATTTGGAGCAAACCGATGCCGCACAAGGCCACACCTTCTGAGTCTCGAAAGTTTAAAACCCCACGGACCGCAAGATCTGAGGTAGTCCTCCCTTTATTTTCCTTTTCGCTTTCTTGTTCACCGCATGTTTTTTGCTTCCTTCCCTTGTCCATCCTTTCGGCCTTTTTGGCTGATAGTGAAGAAGGCGGACCAGAGACAAACGGCCAATTTCAGGGCTATCACGCACACAGCTGACTACTCTGTCTTTCGTTGCTTTCCTATTTTCGTACTTTCTTTCCTTTTTCCTCTTTGACTCTCGCTTCGATCTGTGTTGTTTCTTTCCTCGCCTCTCTGTTGCAAGTGTAACTCCGCCAACACGTTGGGCACCTGGATACTCATCTGGCAATCCCCCTCCCTCGATCCCTGCCTGCTTCCTCACGAGTTGACTTTTTTTTTTCCTTGCGATGAAACCTTCAATAATATTATTTCCCATGGGGTCTCCACGGTCATCTCACAGCTTGAACGCTGTTGATACACCGACCCCACCAGTCACCCAGCTCATCAAGGTTTGGCTGGGTAATTTTTGAGTGTTTCCATGCACGTAAGTCAAACCATACAGGACACATAAAAGTACTGTTATGTCCTTGCGTGACTCTTCGTCGATCAAAGTCGTCTGGTCCAAGGCGCGTTTGCTGATACCATACCAATATGGAAAAGGCTGGCTGGAGTGTGTTCAACGCGATGCCAGATTGATTCACAATCCACTATCGTGGCCCAAGGGAATGGCCATCATGTGCAACCTGACCGAGTCGATGACCCTTTGAAGTCAATAAGAGGAGGAAAACAAACTGACGAATTTTTAATATAATATAATGAATGTGGTTAGCCCTCAGAGAGAATGCAGATTCCAGTAATCACGTTAGACTTCCTGCAGTCACCACGTAAGGGACTTTGGGCTTCATGTTACTCGACATGCTTGAGCTGCGATGCGGCCGAGATAGATATTTCTGGTCAGATCGTCTTCTCTTTTTCCCGCTTTTCTTTCTTCCTTTCCTTTTTCCTTGTCTTTTTTTTTTTTTTTTTTTTTTTTTTTGCTAGACCAAACAGGCAAGAAAAGAAAATATAATAAAATAAAAACACGGCCCGCCTGCAAGATTTATTCGTCATAATGCTTTCTTTCCATTAAAACCGTTGCACTTATGTGGATGCTTCGCAGGAGCATGACGCTTTCGAGCATAGATTGATTCGGTGATGGAGGCGATAATGATACCACACACACACACACACACACACACACACACACACACACACACACGGACGGATCATACTTGACATCGAGTTTGGCAGCCCAAATCAATATATCTTGCTGCTGCCACAAGGGAGCTGATCTAACTGGGCATCTCGCTTGAATGGGCCACACATGGAAAGGATGTTCTGGCCGACCTTTACACCCATATGAGGTGAGTGAATAAGATGGCACATTTGTCATATAGGAGAAATATAGGAGAGGGCTGAGCAGGCACGGGTGCCAACTTGGAATCTGGGGTTGCATCCGGTATTGTGTAATCCTCCTACTGAGTATGTGAAGATCTCGGATGAACACAGAAGCGAAGCTACAAGTCAACATGCGTGTATTCCTTTCCTTGACTCCGTGAGTCTCCGTTGGCTTTCATTGCCAGTGCTTGTTTGACTCTATCGATCTCGTGCCAGGGTATGCCACGGAGAGATGGTGCATCTCAACGCATTTATGCTCTTACGAGCTTTGTCCAAGTGGCCTAACCAGGCAGCTGTTGCAACACTGAGCAAGATTGGTGCTGTATATCGTATAACTAGGCCTGCCTTGCTATGGAGGATTTGGGATGAGGCTGTAGGCTATCCTGCGCCCTGTGGTGTTTTTGTGCTCTAAACCCGCAAACGTTGTAGATTCCACAGCATGTCGACAAGGCCTATGGCAACACAGCATCTCCTATCCATTCAGCACGCGTATTATCTATCATAACACCCCTCGCCAGGGTTGACTTTGTGCTTCTTGCTTGCGCTAAATCGCGATGCTCAGTGTTGTACGTAAGTGTATATAGACCCGACCTTGCTGACTTTGGTCCTCCTGTCTCTTTCGATATACCCACCCGTCCGTTCCCGACGGGAATCGTGTCCGTGTATTCCGCAGGGAGTAAGCAGCCTTTGTTCGGAGATCAAGCTGCTGATCGCTGGTGCTGCTGTTGTTGCCCTTGTTTGCCAAAAACATTCTAATAATATTAATCGTCGTCGTCGTTACTTGTATGTTTGTTGTGGTCATCGAAATAAGGCCGAGGCTAAAAACCTTCTTTGGACTTCCTTGGTCTCAAGCTAGTCCAACCATCAAGAAATGCTGTCATAAGCCGAGAGAACCAGCTCAGATACACCAACTAGGTAACCCGAAGCTCTCAAGATGCAAGCTGTACAGTTTCCCTGCTCTAGATAGTCTCACAACACCCGCAGAATCTCATGGAGGATCATGCCGAGATTCGCCATCACCTGGAGGTAGGTACTATGTCTGTGCTATGCTCCCCCGCAGGCACTAACATAAAAGAAAAAAAGCGCTACATCTGCCATTTCCTGGCTGTTGCAGGCCAGACTTGACCTATCCTGTTCGATATGCAATGCGGAACTGCTAACGCAACCCCCTTCTTGCAGGTAGTGTTTGAGTCTGACAGTGGTCATCGCCGCAAATCCTCGTTTGTCTCTCCCGATACCCCGCGCCTTGCCCGTCGACACGAAACGCAGCCTTCAGACCAGGCAGCTTGCTTCGTGCACTCCCTGCTAGGGCAACCTCGAGCTGTCCAGCTCGATAATATCGACGAGCACGGCAAAGCTGTGACGCCGTCGGTTGGCCAGCAGTTCGAAGATGGTGGCGACAATACCTCTGGGCCGTCAAGGCTCCTAACGAAGAGAGAGCTCTCTGATATGGCTTGGAATGTGCGTGCATTGTCGAAAAAACTGGGCAGTCTGAAGCTGAAGCTCAATGTCCACAGCATATTCATCTTGACGAAGCCTCAAGATCAGAGTCTGGCTCGGTTAACCAAAGAGGTTACAAGCTGGCTTCTCGGACCAGAGCAGAGAGTTCCTTACACAGTCTACGTGGAAAAGAGGCTGGAAAATGATTCTCAATTCGATGCAGAGAGCATATGCAAGGAAGAACCGACCGCAAAACAGAGACTGAAGTATTGGGACAACTGTCTCATCGAAGATCACCATCACCTGGTCGATTTCGTTATCACCCTTGGCGGAGATGGGACAGTATTATATGCGAGCTGGCTCTTCCAACGTGTCGTACCCCCGGTTTTATCATTCTCTCTTGGGTCACTGGGATTTTTAACGAAATTCGATTTCGATGACTACAAGGAAACACTACAGCGAGCCTTTACTGAAGGCGTCACTGTCAGCTTACGGCTACGATTTGAATGCACCGTGATGCGGAGCAGGCGGAGGTCCTCTGGCCAACCTCAAATAGAAAGAGATCTTGCCGAGGAGCTGATCGGGGAAGAATCAGATGACAACGTTACGCATTCCCCTGACAAAATGTTTCAAATCCTTAATGAGATTGTCGTTGATCGTGGTCCAAATCCAAGTATGTCATAATTTACTGCCCTTTCATTCACTTTTTGGTCTATATACGTGGCCTAACTGTCATACTTTCTAGCAATGTCTTCTCTCGAGATATTTGGAGATGATGAGCATTTTACATCCGTCCAGGCTGACGGTGTCTGCGTTGCCACTCCAACGGGATCTACAGCATATAACCTTGCCGCTGGCGGCTCCCTATCACACCCCGAAAACCCCGTTATCCTTCTTACAGCAATTTGTGCTCATACACTCAACTTCCGGCCGATAATACTTCCGGATACTATAGTTCTACGTATAGGGGTTCCTTATGATGCCCGAACAAGCTCCTGGGCGAGTTTCGATGGTCGTGAAAGGTACGTACTTAGCTTTTCAGCATTCAAACTGCATCCCAGTTAACAGTTCATGCTTGTAGAATTGAACTACATCCTGGAGACTACGTTACAATTTCTGCATCCAGGTTCCCATTTGCCAACGTGATACCTTCAGGTCACCGCAGCTATGAATGGATCCAAAATATTTCCCGCACGTTGAACTGGAATAGTAGGCATAGACAACAGAAGCCATATGACAGCAAGTACTTGGAGCAGCCCAAGGCCCCTTAGCGTCTTTTTGGTTGCGGTCTGAATCGGCCTAGCTATGAATAGGATTATACTATATAGTTGGTTGCATTGCGGTATAGATATTTCTCTGTATCGGTATCTGTTTCTTTGAGAAAGCATGAGGAGCGTCCAAGTTGGTATAAGAACCTATGGATAATAACATGGAATATATCCCACCCAACACGTCAGGCTACAGATAGACCGCTAACCGAGGATCTTCTTATTTACATAATACAAGAAATAATCAAATCAAAACTGTCAACGGCTTGCTTGCTGCAGTTCATGGCGTAGTGGGTAACGAGCTACCTGTACAAGCAGACGCTTGATCTCGGCTTGGCGATGTTCACGGGAGCTTTCTTAGTTAACCAACTTAACGTCCTCCACAACACAAACATCGCAAAGGATCAAATAACAACCAATTGACTGGAGAATACGTCCTGACGCTAAGAAACCGTTCCCTATCTGCTAAATCAGTGGCCACGAAGGTCTATTACACTCACGACGCTGCGACCAAACCACCAGATTTGTCCGCGTAACGGACAGGGCTCGGTTATCCCACCCTGTTGACGAAGTCTGGACATTATCCCCTCACAATAAGTTACAATGAGCGCACCTCCAAGGGCCCATGGGCACGCCTCTTCTGCAAGTGCGATTGCAGGTACTGGGTTGGGTGGACCGGGGGGACAGACAGCCCCCCCGCGTTCGCCGCAGCCGTCGCAGAGCCAACCCTCAACAGGACTACGGGTTCCCTCTAATCGCAAGACTATATATGACCGGAACCTAAACCGTACGCGAAATGCAGAGCTTAGCAAGGCCAGCTTTGGTTATATCTTTTCTGAGATGGTGGTATATGCCCAAAGAAGAGTTACAGGGATTCAAGACCTAGAAAGACGGTAAAGCAATTGCATCTTGCTAGAAATACATCGAAGTACCTTTATTTTACTAATAATCGACTACATAGGCTTAACGAACAAGGCTACCCTCTTGGACTCCGTCTACTTGACCTGCTTCTATATCGATCCTTGACTGGCTCGTCGACAACGAGTACCTTGACGTCCCAGTCGTCCTCAAGTAACCAACCTGTCAGGCCGCTCCGCATTCTTCCACTCCTCCAGCTGATTCATGGACCCCTATGGAAGCTCCTATTTTCACGTCCAGCGGATGCTCTTGAACATTCTGTCTCTCCAAATACACCTAACGAATATATGATCACGGACAACGACCCATTAACGAATACATACATATCTGTGCCAAAAGAAATGAATATGTTGAATTGTGCGGCCTTTGTTGCCGGTATTATTGAAGGTGTATGCGATGGCTGCGGGTTCGAAGCTTCTGTGACCGCTCATAATCAAGGAAATGATATTTGGCCCAGTCGAACTGTATTTCTAGTGAAATTTGGAGACTCTGTTATGGAAAGAGAAAAGACTTTGGAGCGTGCTGGGATTAAATGATTGCTCCTCAATTTATTGCCATAAGGGTTCCATTTCAGCTATTGATCGAAAGTAGATTTCTTTCCGGTCATGCATTTCTGGGGCATTTATGCGTTATCCTGAGTTTCAGAGCGCGGCGTTCACGGTTAGGGAACCTACCTTTAGAAAGGAGGAGGGTCGACTTTGGGAGGTAGGTTGCTTATTCAAATATACAGAGCTCTTGAAGTTCAACTATTACACGTACCGGGTCACATTTCGATTTCAGCGTATAATGAGATGATGTTGGGCATTGGCCTCTAGTCAAGACGGGTGATTGATGTTGCTGCTAGATGATATTCATTTTGAGAACACCTCCGTAAAAACATGCTAAAAATACATTTTAGACCCAGGCTCCCAAAGATGCATAAAATGAAACTAGTGCTATGAAACAAATAATTGAAAGGTATATGCTACGATACGGAGTCTACTCTCCGTCTTTTATCACGATCGTGGTATGGCGAAGGGCTGCGTTTCCTTCGGCTTCTGTCATTATCATCACGATACCGATCTCTTCGCGGAGGAGATCTTGATCTTGACCTCGAGTGGTCTCGTCGACGGGGAGGCGAATGAGATCTAGAGCGAGGAAGGCGGCGTTCTTTAACTTCACTTGCATTTGCTCCGGATGGCCCGGATGGCCTCCTGAAGTCTCCATCTCTATTATCGGGAAGGAATCGTTCGTCCTTAATACCGAATCGAGCAGCACTGCTTGCAGGCGCATTTGACCGATAATAGTTTTCGACCCCCCATCTTCCAGTATCTTCTGTCTTCAAGTCACGATACTTCGTTCGGCCTTTGCGTCCAATTTTGGTTGCATCCCTTACTTGGAGGTACTCTGGCAAAGCCTCGCGGTTCTTAATTTCGTCCACGTAATGGCCACCCATAAGGTCGCGTTCAGTGAGACCATGTTTCTCCGAGTCAGGCTGAAAGAATGCACCCTTGTGGAAATATCGTTGCATGAACCCAGCCTTTCCTCTTCCGGCCTCGCGTTCCTCCTTTTGCTTGTCAATGAATTCACGATCTTCACGCTCTCGTTCCTCAGTAGTTAGGTTACGACGGCGTTCGATCTCTTCTCGTTCCTTTTCGGCAATCTCAATGGCTTCCCGTTCGCGCTTAACACGCTTGAGCTCGCGGAGTTTCCAAGCGGCTAATTCAGCAGCTGGGTCAATGCCGTCTGTATCGTCAATATTGTTCTCATCAACCCCTGCACCGGATTCGTCAATGTCATCATCCCACGTCTTTCTACCAGCTATCCGAGCGGCAGCATCCCTTTCTAACTGATCACGAATCAGCAAGTCTATTTTATCTTTCCGCCGTTTGAGTTCTTCAGCTTCCGCGTCGGGGTCCGGGGCAGATGAGGAGGTCGCAAGATGACCACCATTGCTTAAAGCTGCTGTGGCTTTACGATCGCCTTTTTTTATAAACGTTGGACGAAGTAGTAGCCTCTTTGGGCCATCATCCTCTGAACTGGACTCTTCTTCTTCTGATTCCTCCTCTGAACCTGATTCTTCCTCTGACTCATCCTCGATTTCTGATTTTTCCGCTTCTTCTTTCTTTAGCAACACTGAACTATCGGAAGGTCTATCGGAAGTAGCGTGTGCTTGGGGCTTAGAGGGGGTATCGTCAACATTTTCCTCCTCTTCAGTTACAAACCCTTCTTCATCTTCTGCCTCCTCTTCCTCCTCCAATTTGACTTGCCGAACGCCTGAAGTAATGTTCCTAGAGCTTGGAGGAGGCCGAATTTGCGGTACTTGTTCTGGTTGCTCCTCTTCTTCCTCCTCTTCTTCCTCTTCGGACGATTCAACTTCATCTGCGATAGGCTTGCCGGGTCTATAACGTTTTGCCGGTTGCATGCGCTTCGCGGCTGTGCCACGGCCAAAACTCGGAAATGAAGGAGGAGCCATGCTTATTGATATAGATATATATTTATATAGCTATATGACTATAAACATGGTAGTGAAGGAGAGATAGCTGTAGTGGGTGTGTTTTTTTGAACTGACTTGAGGTCTTTTTCTTCGTATCAGAAAGCTGAAGCTTGGACCACGTAACTAGTTTATCGATAACCGTCATGATTAGTAATCAGATATTCATTAGATAAGCTTCCCATTTACCCGGATTAACATTACATAATCTATGATCCGGATTCGGTTACCGTCTACATAGGACGTCTTCACGTGATACGCCTTTTTATAGTTTCAGTGATTTGCAGCCGATAAAGTGTGATAAAGTGTCTTTCCGGGCGAGAGAGGAGAAGGCCTTTTCTTTTTGGCCACTGATGAGGTTGCCAAGTGAAGCGAGCGATATAGCCTGCCTTGTGGCGGAATGGGCGGCCTCAGGCAAAAGAGTTTCAGCCGAAATTTGCCAGTCCTTTGCCTGTTTGACGAGGCAGCAAGGGGGTAAAGGAAAGTCTAGGGATGGAGCCAGGAATTCATGACGATCTATGCGTGGATTATCGATTAGTTACAGAGTACTCTGGATGCTCTGTGATGAGCTGTGTGACTTTGAGCATTTCTGAAGGCCCTGGACGTGATTGCTCCATTTATTCGACATCCATCTTGCAGACGATCTCAGGGGGTCTCTGCAGAAAATAAGGCCTGCACCCCTTTTTTGCTCTCCAAAAATAGCCTATCTTTGTTCCTTGAATTTCAACCACTTCTGGGGGTACTAGCTGCAGAGGGCTTAGTGGTCAGGTCCCAGTTGCAAACTAATGCCAAGTGGATCCACCGTAGACCAACCAGCATGAGGCAGTCGGGTGCTGTTTCATGGTCCGAAAGCCCCCGTCATATAATAATAACGATGGGAAGGGGGTGCCATCGAAGTTCGATCGTTCGACGTTCGACGTTCGACATCGAGTTCCTTCTCTCATATTCATCATAACCACCAGTTGCCATCAGTCTTTCCCCCTCCGAGGGGCGTGACCTATTGTCTCTCATTCATGTCCTTTTGGTCGCACTGATTCATGATAGCGTCCTCTCGTTAAAAAGAAAAAAAAAAGGAGCCTCCACGGCAAATCCGCAGACGTCTTTTCATTCTTTTGTGCACCTCTCTGCTGCCATTATTCTAACGAACGTCGTATAACGTCTCACAATGATGGCTTCTCGAAGAATCTCCCTCCTAGCGTCGTTGGGGCTTTTAGCCTGTCTCCTATCTCCCGTGGTCGCCCAGACCTTCACGTACTGCAATCCCCTGGAGAAAGATGATTGCCCTAATGCCCCAGCTTTAGGCCAGAACTATACCACCTATCTCAACAGCTCACTGAATCCTGATGTCTGGAATACTACCAACGGCCTTGTCGAAATCTCTGATGTTGGTGCCAACTTCACAATCCACAAGACGCTCGATTCGCCGACTATTCAGTCATTCTTCTATATCTTTTTTGGTAGCGTCGAAGTCCACATGAAGGCTGCAACTGGACGAGGAGTTGTCAGTAGTATTGTCATTCAATCAGAAGTGTTGGATGAAATCGATTGGGAATGGGTTGGCTCGGAACCAGACAAAGTTCAAACCAACTACTTCGGCAAAGGAAACACGACTTCTTATGATCGCGGTAAGACCTTCGACATTAAAGGAGCCATGGACGACTTCCATAACTATACCGTCAACTGGACACCGGAGAAGATTGAATGGTATATCGATACCGCACTTGTCCGAACCTTGAAGTACGAAGAAGCTCTTGGAGGGAAAAACTTTCCTCAAACTCCCTCCACTGTGCGATTGGGTATCTGGCCTGGTGGAGATCCGCATAACAAGAAAGGAGTTATTGAGTGGGCAGGCGGTGAAATCGACTATGAGAAAACGCCGTATATTATGAGCGTCAAGGAGTTGAAGGTTGTTGACGCACATAAAGGGACGGAATATTCATACTCTAACAGGTCAGGCGATTGGCAGAGCATTAAAGTGATAGAGTAAGTTGCTGCTTCTTTGCCTCAGTTGCTTCGATAACAGTGGTCATGTTTTTATACGGTCGATACTAACGACTCTGTCTAGTGGTGTTTCCGACATCGCAAATGAGATCAACAAGCCCCCACCTAAGTCTCTGGCACAGAGATGGCGAGAACTACCCGCCGCGGCCAAAATCGCTATTTTTGCTTCAATTGGCGGACTAGTCATTCTGGGTATGGCAATCATAGCATTTTGCTGCGTCAAGCAACGCAGAGCGGGACGACGAGAGTTCTCCATGGAAAACAGCAAGTTTGTTGAAGACCAAAACAACATCATGGCCATGAGGACTCAGTGGAACCACAAATATAAGCCGGTCGGTAGTTGATAACCCATTCTACTCCTTTTCAAATTGCTGGCTTTCAATTCCCACACGATCCCCTGTTTGGCTGGTCCAAAACTCCCAACTGTCATATACGTGTTCCGCCCAACTCTGCGCTATTAGTGCGGAGATTATTCCCCCCTCCAAATCCCTCCTACCTCACCTTTCTCGAGTATCTTGAACCTCCATTTTCTCCTGTATTTCTTGGTCCTGTTTGTTGCGGGGTGCCCCTCGATTGAGTTTTGGTCCATGTCACAAGATTGCTTTGGTGAATATGTTGTTGGTTACTTCTTTTCTGAGTACAGTTATGAAAGCTGAATGCTTGCATAATGGAGGGGAGCTTGTGTATAGCAAATAGCTTGTCTAATACTATTTCAAAGACCTTCTCAACGGTCACCTAACTGTCTCGAGTATGTGTCTTTTTGTGAGTGTTTGGGAGTTCCCGTTGTTATACCTAACCTTAAGGTTCAGCCTCATCCAATTTCGGCTTAAATATAATCCTACTCCGTGATGACTAATCTTAGTCAACGACGCGTGAGACGCGTCAGGTTCGTCTGCATCTGTCTCTTATACACATCTCCGAGCCCACGAGACCAGAGAGGATCTCGT
>OJKM01000125.1_pt1 | contig 12694 bp, 15 predicted proteins | sample 1596631 | NCBI WGS metagenome assembly OJKM01 (sample SAMEA3904683, study PRJEB24821) | metagenome | biome: Builtin; feature: hospital; material: surface | place: USA | collected 2013-06-06 | reverse complement strand
ACGAGATCCTCTCTGGTCTCGTGGGCTCGGAGATGTGTATAAGAGACAGCTTCAAGTTATTGTAGGGAAATCGCGAATATTGGCCAGGGAGGTCAGCTTAGCATTTGTTCATGGTTTTGATAAAAGTTGGCGTTATTTCAAGGACAAACCAGTTAAAGATGAGAAACCATGTTGCCTCCAGGACTCGACTTTAGCTTCGGCCCCCCTGCGCTTGCTCGTACCGAAGAAACTGATAGATCGCAATATGCTTTTTGTATCAGCTTTGCCAGCGTATCGGTGTACGGTGTGGATGTTCACTCGTTACAGGCGTCTTCGATGTAACGTTTAGACCTTTAGTGTCATGATGAAGAGACAAGATAGGCATCAGCGGGAGGGGAGGGGATGGACGTATGTACAACTCATGCAATGGCCGGCAGTGTCTGTGAATATAAATGCCACGAGTAACCGGGAGAAACTGGTTGACGTGCAAGGGGGAGAAGCCGTGGCCCATGGTTGCTTAACTAAGGCGCGGAATCACAAGCTGGTGAAAAATGGCTTTTTTGCTCCCCCCTTTCGCTCCTTCGGGTTCCCTTCCCTGGCGCAGGAACAAAAGCGGGCCTGAGCAACCGATCCATGGGAAATAAAAACGCTTCTCTCGTTCCGTAACCGTAAACTGCATCATAATGCTTGAAGATTTGTTCTCTTAGCGGATGTATAAACGTACCTCGGGTCATTAGCTCCAGGTATCTGCACAGTCAGTACAGAGTACCTATATCACTCCTCCATTCAACATGCAAAGAAACATGAAGCCAGGGTGATCTCGTCACCTTTGTAAGTACTCCGTAAGGGAAGGGAAAAACTCTTCCTCCGTGGCAGCAGGGAGAAAAAAAAAAGAGGAGTCAAAACCTTTGCCCCCGGTGGACGAACCGGCACACACAGAAAGCGGATCTTGGGACATACTTTGAACGGCGTATCAGGTGCCTGTCGCTTAATCCACCAAGTAGCCACTTCTGCAGACAAGCAAAGTGCTGGGTCCACGCTAAATATTTCTGCGGTTCCGCACATGCTAAAAGTAGGGGGAAAAGTTACCTGCATAGCCAGTACGGAGTAGTGCCTGGTTGGAAGGGTGGAATACGGCGCCAGGTCGACCCAGAGGAACTGAAAAAGGGCCTTCGCAAATCTGGTCCTGGTCCTGGTTGAACTGGTGCTGATGCTGGAGAACGGACCTTCCCCCCCTCTGGTGGCTTTCCCTAGTCATGTACGGAGTACGGAGTAGTCCTGTAAGTAGATAGCATACGTTTGCTTTCTCCTTCGTGGGGAAAGCAAGGTGAGAACCACATTTCGTTTGCTCCGAACGGCATTGAGCATGGTTCTGGGGTGATCGAATGCTCTTTTTGGTCCCCTTGCCATCAGGAGCTATAAAGTGGTAAAATCGATCCGACCGCAGGTAACCCTTCGCAAGGCCCGTCGTCCGTTGATCTGCTCGCCCGTTTTAGGCCCTTCTTCAAGTGATTCTTTGCTCTCTCCCGGGTGTATCTCAGCGGATCTTTCATATAACCACTGAACTAATTGTCCGGATTCCCATTTCTTTTTCTTCAGCCGGGTAAGCCAATTATACGGCCGTCCTACCCAGCTCATAACGGGCTTCTGACGAAGAACGAAGAAAAATCACGGCTCCTTGACAGAAGGTCACTTTTTCCTTTTAATTCCTGTCATCTTTTCTTTTGCGAACAGTTTTTGGCTGCCTTCTCATCGAAACTCCAACATATCTTGCTTGACTCAAGAATAACTCTGGACCTCAGACTTCATCCCCGAGCACCAGCGACCCCTGTGAGTGCCCAGGAGCCTTTTAGTGTATGCAGCCAGCACGGAGTAGTCCTATTCGACTGTGTTTCTGTTACCTGATTGCCCACGCTGCCTGCGATTTTATGCGCCCGGGCTATTTTGCTGTTATCACTATCACTGTCATTGCACCGTCGTGGGTGAGAACTGCTTAAGGCCTGCGAAAGGAATAGCAACTAGCCAGCATCCTTCTTCCTTACTGTCGCTCGACCACTTTCGTCATCTTCCATTCTCATGCGGAGGCATCGCTCTTCGCTCCAGCCTGATCCCGACCCCCAAGGCAGGTCGTCCTCCTTTAGCCTGTTTCGCTCTCGGCCATCATCTCGTGGTATGTCAAGAAGCCTACCCTCTCTGAGTCTTGCTATTTTAGTGCTTCAAAGCCCAAACAAGCCACCAGTGGAGCTCTCACCGTATCAGTCAAGTTTGTTCCATAACGCTGCAGCTAGCCTTTCTCCTGGGTTTACCCTTTTGTTTTCGCTGTTAATTCACTGCACCTGGCGCTGCGCCAACATTTTGGTGACCAAAAACGACTGACTTGATTTTCTCTTCCTCCCCTTTCATTCCTTCTGAATAGCCGATTTATCAACTCGGCCAGGTTCTTCAGCAGGCCGCTATCCGTTTAACCGACTGCATAGAGCAACCCCTAACAGTACAGCCAATAAAATTATTAGCAGCTCCAACACTTCCTCCACCAATCGCTCGAATTCCACCGTCACTTCGCTGTTTAGCAGCTCTGGCGGGGGCACAATGGATGTCGACCGGTCCCGGAACAGGAGAGATCGAACCTTTGCTGGTAGCGCATGCGCCGTTTGTGAAGAACCATTAGAACATACCCTCCGTGGCGAGCGTATTCTGCAGTTTTCTTGCGCTCACGTTGCCCATGAGGCATGCTTTTACGAATTTATTCGGGATGTCGAGCCACAGTATTGTCCGATATGCTCTGCGCCCCTAGGACTAGATGCCAGCAGAAGTGGAAATGTCCTCGACCTAGGTAAGCTTCCAACAATGATTGTTCGTTGCTTGATCGTGAATGTTGACGTGCTGGAAACAGAAAAAATAAGCAACCTCGTACGGTCTGTGTCTGTAGCCGAGTCTCAGACGAATCGCAGCGGCCATGCACCAGCAGCGTCGTGGGATAATGCGAGCAACAGAGCTGGTTCGATGAACCAGGACTATTCCAATCGGCCTTTCAGCAACAGCCGTGATGTTAGAGAACATTCTCGTCTTGACAGTAGGGACACCAACAGCCACCGTGAGAGGCTCGAGAGGCTGACGCTGGGCTCGCGAAATGAAATTCTCCGTCCTGAGACCGGGACCGTTGGAGGCCAAACTGCGTCAGAGTACCAGCACGATGCCCACCAGTCATCAGTGTCGAGACGCCACGACTACGATGTACAGGCTATGGAGGCTGAAGTTGGCCTTCGTCCAGGCATCAGCAAGAACCTCATTCCGGCACCTATAGTGACAGTCCGCAGCGAATTCCCGTCCCTGAATCGTTCCCGCCAACAGCAGCCCCTCACTTGTTTGGTCACAGTCGAAGTTCCTGGAGAGAAATGGTCGCCAGACTCGGAGCAGATACGCCAGAGCCCCGGTACCATCCTTCCCGCAGAAGATGCTCAGTCTTTGGCGGTAAAAGGACAGGGTCTCTCCAGCTCCGATGCGCATGCGCAGGAGCATCCCCTGACCGAGTCTGAAGATATGCTCAGCACCATTGCAGAAGACCTTCGTCTTCGGGTTGATAACTGGCACGGTTTGGAATTCTCAAGGTATGTGTTGATGATGTTGACCTCGCCGTCGTCGTTTCTCTTGTGGTGTCGTCGATACAAGCTCGTACTTTCTGCTAGTTCTGACCGCATTCCAGATTCGGCAAGCTCAACCTCCACGGAACAATCCGCGTGGGCAAAGACAAAAACTCATGGCAAGAGCTGGAGTGCTACCTTTTCTCCGACATGCTCATCTGCGTGAAGGAGAAAAAGACCCGACAGCCCAGCCAGAACCAGAACATGTTTGAGGACTCAGTAACGCAGCGCACAAGCACGAGATTCACTCTGAAGGGATCGATTCTCATCAAGAAGCATCTTAAAGATCTGGAGACCGTCCCTGGTAAGTATTAGTTTTCGGCCTGCTTTAAGAAAGCTGAAGGGAAGCTGATTCATGTATAGATGATCTTGTTTTGACTCTAAACCTATCCGTGAACGAACTACCCAGGTTCCACCTGAGATTCCCAACCCTTCACCAGCTAGATATCTGGAAGAGGGCTTTAGGGGAGTTACGGAACGGGGGCGTGGTAACTCGTACTGATCCCGAGGTAGAAGTTCCCGCATCAGAAGAGGATGACTACCGAATCTCAAAGACACCCAGTAAACGGGAGTCGTCCGGCTATTCGTCTTCTTACGGCGCTGGGAAGTCTAGCAATACTGCAATGACGGATTATACTAGCCCAGGGCGGGAGCCTATGCCTGTATCCGCATTTCATGTACCACTCGACATTGTCGTTGTCATACCCGTTTCTTCCTCTATGCAAGGCCTCAAAATCTCCTTGCTTCGTGACACTCTACGTTTCCTCGTCCAGAACCTTGGACCTCGAGATCGCATGGGTCTGGTTACTTTTGGTTCATCTGGTGGAGGCGTCCCCGTTGTTGGAATGACTTCAAAGACGTGGAACGGTTGGGGAAAGATATTCAATTCAATCCGGCCCGTAGGTCAAAAGAGCTTACGTGCGGATGTTGTTGAGGGTGCAAACGTAGCCATGGATTTGCTTATGCAACGCAAATCGTTCAATCCTGTGTCTACGATATTGCTGATTAGCGATTCTCAAACAACTGACCCAGAAAGTGGTGACTTTGTCGTCTCTCGCGCTGAGGCAGCAAAGTAAGTATTAGGTCTTATTAACACCCGATATACATGGGTACTAATGTTCCTTCCAATGATAGGGTTGGCATTCACACCTTTGGCCTCGGACTTACCCATAAACCAGATGTTATGATTGAACTCTCAAGCCGAACCAAAGCATCTTACACATACGTCAAAGATTGGATGATGCTACGAGAGTGCATTGCCGGGTGTCTTGGAGCATTACAGTCAACATCACATCAAAACGTCAAGTTGAAGCTGCGTTTGCCAGAAGGCTCTCCGGCACGATTTGTTAAGATCAGCGGTGCCATGCATACTACTAAGCGTGCAACGGGAAGAGATGCAGAAGCTATCTTGGGTGACTTGAGGTTCGGAGACAAACGAGGTAAGTACTTTGTACATCAGCTATAACTGCCTGCCATCGCTAGATTCTATTTCACTAATTTACTCCACCGATTGTAGATGTTCTTATTCAGCTCGCAATTACTCCAGACACCTCTGCCCCTGAGCATGTCCCCCAAGATCCTTGGGAAAGCATAGTTTCTGGGTTAGAAGCACTTGGTGGGCCAATTGATGGTGATGACCAGCGGGTAGCGAGTATAGAAGAGGTACCATTAATTCAAGCTGACGTTACATACGGCGACATTTTACGTGAAGGCCACCTAACCCACTCACCCAGGCCATCCCTTTTGGCTATCACAATGTTCCCACAAAACCAGAAATTAAAGAATGTCGGACGGCCCATCAGCCCTCCAATCCCGCCTCATCCTTCGATTGTTCAACGTCGCATGGAATTGCTTACATCCGATATGTTGATGAGGTCGCTTACTTTAGTGACTCGCGGTCAGCATGACCGCGCTCACCACCTTCTCACCGAAACTAGGAGTATTCTCAAGGGTCTCGGGAAGGGAGGTTTGCCGCCGCTACCCCCGGGGGCTATCCCAACACCAAACCCGCGAGCCACTCTCACCCCCACGCTCACTCCAGCATCCGAAGCACACTCACCTGGAAACTACTCTCCTCATTTCCCTGATGCTCTTGATTGTCGTGCTTCCTCCCACTCACCTGAAGCGCCAACCATTACCCCTGTGGCTGCTGTTGATTCTGCAATTATATCAGCATTGGATGCCGATCTTGAGGCTGCTCTAAAATGGATCACCCACCCTGCTGTTTTCAGCCGCGATTCACGCAAGGCAGTTCTTCAAGCTATTGGTGTCATTTCCTCCCAACGAGGATACACTTTCCGAACCCCCTCTGAATCACTATGGGCAGAGCGCATCCCAGGTGTGAAGCGCCTGACTGAGAAGTCTCGAGAGTGGCGTGAGGTTGGTGATGAATCCTTGGCCGAAGAATAAGCAGGAAGCGGATTATACCTACCAACTCCGAAATAGGTGCGGAGCACCACTATATCCTCACTGCCCTTTACGTTATATACAACACATACACTTCCCACTATCTAATGCGTAATGTTGCCCTCTACTCTCCTTTCGTACTACACCTTACCTCACCCTATATCATGGGTGTAGGTACATTTTCAATTGCTTATTATACCCAACCTTTATACAATTATATTCTACGACGTTTATTCTGGATATATCTGACGGTGATGCCCCTTGATTTTATGTTTTCTATCTTTCGTTCTTAATGTCGAGAACTGGTTAATTGTCTTTCGGGTCTTGAGGTTGAATGTGGCTTTTTGTCTATAGCTCGTTATTCATTATATATATTTGCATGGTTTTGGGGTATAGCTTATGTGGCGTTGGTTTGCAATCTGCTTATAGAACGAATCAATTCTGATACTTTAGATTTGGCCCCATTTTCATACGTTAATTGGTCTAGTGAAAAGTTCACTCTGGCAGCCGATTTCTATTTCAGTGCTACAAGTGTAAATTCTAACGTAGATTATAAGGATTCTTGCCAATGTCATATTGTACATAAGAAGAGACTTCGAAACAACCAACTGCCTCTTAGCCCTGTCTTCTTAGAACACCTGCTTCCCATACTCTACATAACAACTTGGGAAAGCAAAGCAAATAAATAAAAACACGGTGGGCCTAGTAATACAAGCAGCGAGCCAGCCTAAAGCAAAGGTATAGGAAGCCACCTGTCCTGCTTTTACTCCATGGAAGCAACGGCACCCAGAGCCTTCAACGAAGCAACAATCTTCTCAGCCTCCTCCTTGGGGACAGACTCCTTGATAACTTTGGGAACACTTTCGACAAACTTCTTGCTCTCCACGAGGGAGAGTCCAAGCATGGACTTGACTTCCTTGATAATCTTGGCCTTGGAGGCAGCATCAAAGGACTCGAGCTTGAGGTTGAACAAGGTCTTCTCTTGCGCGGCTGGGGCAGCCTCTTCTTCTTCTGCGGCAGCAGCCGGAGCAGCGGCTCCTCCAGGGGCGGCAGCAGCGAAACCTCCAACGGGAAGGTCAGGAATGTTAAGGCGGGTCTAATAAAGGGAAAGCTTGAGTTAGCAGGTAGAATTTCGGAGTGGGAGTGCCTTCTATCATTTTCCATTCTAATAGGTAAAAATAGCACCAGTGGGTGAAAAATGCGCATATATGACCGAGCAATCTCACCTTCAAGCTTGAAACTAAATCAGCGGTCTCAAGGAGTGTCAATTGGCTTATTTGGTCGACGATTTTGGTTATTTTTTCACTGGTTGGTGCCGCTGGCTCGGTGGTCGTGGACTCATATCTTCTTCGCTGTGAGATGTATGATGTGCTAGCGTTCAATCGAGTAATCTGAGAGGAAGAGCGAACAGAGGCAGAGGCAGAGGAGGAGAGGCGGGCCGCGTTTCGGCAGCATCGAGTTGCGAAAGACATTTTTGGAGGAGTTTGTCGAAACTTGAAGAGTGAAAGAAAAAAATTCTACTGAAGGCGGAAGAGAGTCAAGTGTCCGAACCGGGCAAAAACAAGAGCTTGATGATATGGGAATGGCTCCAATAGACGGGTTGGATGTGAGTAGAGGCGCCGCAAGAAGGCTGTGTAGCTCAATTGCCGTTTTCTGCGTCTTCAGGATAGAGAATATTTGACCTTTCTTGATAATAATTTGATGCTGCGAGCGAAAGTCTGCTAAAGTGTCACGTGACTGAGTTCGAGCTCTTATGGCTGTTAGACCTAAAAAAGTAACATTAGAACCAACCTACAACTGACAACATTCGAGGTAGATTGCTGGATTCAAGGAATTAGAGGTTTACAAGTTTACAGGTTTTTATCTACACAGGGGCATAGGTCCCAGGGAGTCACTGTACAAATTCTCATTTCTGCATCATACGAATCATAGACTTTTTATTCGTGAATGGCCAATTAACTAAGGTGAGGAAGAGGGCCATTCGATTAATTAAGATATCTATTGGACGCAAACATTGCCCGCCTTGGCGAAGATGCTCGCTCTATTTTCAACGAGCGATACTGCACCATATGCCTCGTATGTCAGTAGTTTAATCTTCATCCCAGTTAGGGTTTTGGCCCGGTGGCTTGGGACCACCGGCCTGTCTGGCGACAATAATCTGGTCCACGCTGAGAATTGTTCGAGCAGACTCAGAACCTAGCCGGATTGCCCATGACTTGGAAACAAGAAGGTCAAGAATCTCCTCCTCCACGGCATCAATGGTTCCGGATGGGGATGAGGCAAGAACGTCAACTCCAGTGGTCCAGCTGGGGTCTTCTTCTTCAGAGCTCTCATCCTCTTCCTCGTCATTCTCCTCTTCCTCCTCCTCCGATTCCTTAGCTGTCTCTTGGTGAGCGGTATACAACCTAGAGAGAACTTCAGTGGCATTGAGACCGGCTGATTCGGCGAGGGTTCGTGGGATGACCTCAAAGGCTTCAGCATACTTTCTAATGGCATGCTGGGCGAGTCCAGGGGTTCTATCCGCAAACTGCGTGAGCCGTTCAATCAGCTGCATCTCTGTGGCCCCGGCTCCAGGTACCAATCGTGGATCCTTAGCCACAGCCTTCACCGCATTCACGCCATCATCAATGGCACGCTCAACGTCTTCCAGGTAGTTTTGTGTTGCTCCTCGAAGGATGATAGTAGAGGTGCGACTAACAGATCCGGCATCTTCTTGTCTGAAAATCGTTACACGGTCACCCCCAATCTCCATAGTCTCAACAACATCAACATTTCCCATCTCATCGGGCATAGGGGCACCAAGGCGGGCCAGGGGGGTGGCTCCGATGACACGGCATAATCTGCGTAGTTCAAACTTGGACATGACCTTTATCACAAGAATATTGAATCGGTTCAGGTAGTGAAGGGCCAGTTCTCCAATGGTGGAGCCAGCAACGACGACGCGGAGGCCTGAATCGTAAAGTTCCTTGATAGCAGCTTCAAGGCGACTCTCTTCTCCTTTTGTGAAGTCAAGCATTTCCTTTGCATTGTGTAGAAGGACTGTTCCCTTGGTTTCTGTTTGGGATATATCGATTGGACAGCTGAAGACACCAACTTTCGCCTTCTTGGCCTTCTTAATGGAACCTTCTGGTTCACGGGCGAAGACCATACCCTTAACAACACGCGATTGTTCCAAACTTCCTCCCATAATTTTGACCACACGGACATTGTCGACATTAAAGTTAGCGGGATTCTTTGGGAGAACACCCAAAACGGCCTCGGCCACCAGGGGGGCAAGGATTTCCTCAGACCCAGACTGTTTGCTTCCAATAACCGTCTTTAGGGCCTTCCCGAGCTCAGGGGCAGAGCGCATTTCCTTTAATCTATCCACTTCGAGTTCTATGTAGAGATTGTAGCGTTAGCAAACAGGCAGCCGGCGGGTCCAAGGCGGGAAGGATCATAGAGCACAGAAAACAACGGATGTCCACGCCCGAGGAGGAGCCTGCAGAGCTTACCTTCTAAAGTACTGAGAGCAAAACCCTGTGCAACCTCGTACCCCTGAACGATATCACTCGTCTTCAACCCCATCCGTAGGAGATCCTCCGCCTTTCGTAGAAGCTCGCCAGCGAGGATAATAACCATATTTGTAGCATCTCCCATCTCCGCTTCTTGCTGCTGACTGGCCATAACCAGGAGTTTAGCAGCAGGGTGGACGACATCCAGCTCTCGCAGGATTGTGGCAGCATCAGATGTAAGAATCATCTTCTGCAAGTGGTTGATAACAATCTTATTCCGGCCATGAGGCCCGAGAGATGTCTGGACAGTCTGGGAAATAGCTCTGCATGCCTCGATATTTCGAATAACGGCGCCATCTTCGGAGTCGTGGCTGTATAAACAGTTAGTGGGCATGCTACCTTGACGCACATATCCAGCCAAAGCTCTCAAACAAAAAAAAAATTAAGATAAAATAAATGAGAATTCAAAGACTGAAGCGAAAGTACCTCTGATAGCCCTGCTTAAACAGGCCAGCATTGGGCGCCTTGGGAATCGTCAACGACATCGCTCGTGTGTCTCTGGGTGTCAAGCCGTGGGATGCTGCTTCGTCTTGTCTGTCTGCTTGCTGCTGCTGGCTGGCTTGCCCCCCTCGTCCCTCTTTTTGACGCTTGTCGCTGGGCGCTCTCCTAAGCTCCGTCTGGGAAAGTTTGCACTGTTTGGCCAATCTGATGACATAAGCAGGAAAAAACGGCCCAACAACTTTCTGCGGCCGAAACAAACTGGAACGACCTCAACAAGTCCTCTGCGCTGCCTTCTCTCGACCATCTCCAATCTTCCCGTTGCTGCCTGCTGCTCGTCGACACAGCAGTATCCAATCGTCAATTGAGATGTTCTCGAGACTTATCCGGGCCCGTGGCGTCGCCCAAGTTGGCAGACAGCCCTCGACACAGCTGTTTCGCCGCTCTGTGACCACCGACGCTGCCTCCGCCCATGCGGAGGATATTCCAGTTGTACGCCTCCCAGGCCTACCAATTGAGCGGATATATGCCGGTAGAAAGAGTGCTAACCATTCATTTGCGAGGTTGCAGGAAGATGACAAGCCCTTCTCAGTCAAGCTCTCCGACGAGAGCTTCGAGACTTACGAGCTCGACCCTCCTCCATACACCTTGAAGACAACCAAGAAGGAGCTCAAGCAGATGTACTACGACATGGTATCGATAAGGTAAAGATGCATCAGCTCCTTTTGTGCGCTATATATGGGGCATGTCTAACCTTTAACTTCTTTCCCCAGACGTATGGAGATGGCCGCAGATCGACTTTACAAGGAGAAGAAGATCCGGGGATTCTGCCACTTGTCGACTGGCCAGGAAGCCGTCGCTACTGGTATTGAGCATGCCATTACCCCAGATGACAAGCTCATTACTGCCTACAGATGCCACGGATTTGCCATGATGCGCGGTGGTACCGTTCGCTCGATTATCGGCGAGCTGCTTGGTCGCCGTGAGGGAATTGCCTACGGGAAGGGAGGATCGATGCATATGTTTGCTAAAAACTTCTTCGGTGGCAACGGAATCGTCGGTGCTCAGGTACCCGTTGGCGCTGGTCTTGCCTTTGCACAGCAGTATAATGGCGAGGCAAATACCACCGTCTGTTTGTACGGTGATGGAGCATCCAATCAGGGCCAAGTTTTCGAAGCTTTCAACATGGCTAAGCTCTGGAACCTCCCCGTCATGTTTGGCTGCGAGAGTACGTTTCAGATCGTGTTTTATCCATTCTTTAGTATGTTGTGTTGTGGCCGTATTAACACTTTTGACTTATAGACAACAAATACGGAATGGGAACCGCTGCCAACCGCTCTTCCGCTCTAACCGACTACTACAAGCGAGGACAGTATATCCCCGGTATCAAGATCAACGGAATGGATGTTCTTGCTATCAAGGCTGCCGTCCAGTATGGCCGCGAGTACACTGTCAGCGGCCAGGGTCCTCTTGTCTTCGAATATGTCACCTACAGATACGGTGGTCACTCCATGTCTGACCCTGGCACCACCTACCGTACCCGTGAGGAAATTCAGCGCATGCGCAGCACCAATGACCCCATTGCGGGACTCAAGCAGAAGCTTCTTGACTGGAACATCACCTCCGAAGATGAGCTCAAGGCCATTGACAAGGACGCCAGATCGATGGTTGACGAAGAAGTTGCTATTGCCGAGAAGATGCCTGTTCCAGATGCTACTCCGCGTATCTTGTTCGAAGACATCTACGTCCGTGGCAGCGAGCCCAAATGGATGCGTGGCCGCACCGCTGACGAGACCTTCTACTACTAAATTACGCACCTCCTCACCCTCACACAGCGACTTCTTCCGCTTCCTTTCCTACTTCTCAATTCCCTTCCCGACCTTCCCTCTATACACATTGGGTTGTCGTGGTTCATCCTGCCTTCTCTCTGTGCTGTATCACTGATTCATTTCTTTAAGTGTGTAATTTAGATTCAAAATAGCGCCCTATGAACCTTTCCCCGTTTCCTTCCTCACCATCCAACTACCCCTTTCCCACTTTCTCTATGCCCCGTTTTTACATCTTCACCACCATGATATATACATCTACCATCTCATTACCGTGTACTTTTTTGATTCTTGACTACCACATAGCTGCTCAAATGGGGATTAGAGCAGGAACAAATGCTGAATCAGATCCTTCCTTGATCGCTCTTCAAATCTATTTCAACCCTAATCCTAACCCTGTCCCATCCAGACCAACCAAGCCACCAGCCAAACCGCTCGCTAACAATCAACTAATGTTCCGACAAACAACAAGAGGGTCAAGAATAAGAGAGAAGAAACGATGGTAGAAGTGGGCCACAATACTAAATTTCCCTGGTCCAATCTACTCCATCTGAGCCTGTTCCAATTCCAGTTCCAATATACAAAGAAAAACATGATATAGAAGGGGAATAAGGAAAGCAAGGAGGAAAGGAAGCATGACGCAGGAAGCTAGCAAGAAAACAAGGTCTAATATCGTCCCCCATTTTGGCACACGATCGCAATCGTGGAAAGCAGTGGTGTGTAGTTTTATAGGTACAGTTATCCATCATGATTTTTCATGGCGTTAGAATGAAAAAAAACAAGTATGGAAGTGGAGAGGAAACGGTCGCTAGAAGAACGAGACAAAGCAATTTGATCGTAAGATATCAAA
>OJKM01000124.1_pt1 | contig 12740 bp, 10 predicted proteins | sample 1596631 | NCBI WGS metagenome assembly OJKM01 (sample SAMEA3904683, study PRJEB24821) | metagenome | biome: Builtin; feature: hospital; material: surface | place: USA | collected 2013-06-06 | reverse complement strand
CCCTTACATCCCTCCCAAAAATCTCATCGGCCGCCTCTTCACTCGGTGTCCTCCGCATATCTCAAAAGACTTGGGACTACTACAAATCTCCCCCCAAAGGCATCAAAACCCACTCCCTCGTTCTCTCGGATGCGGACGCTGCCCGCGGATGCCTCCGCCTGGCAGAGGATGAGAAGATCCTTGTTGAACTCGCCTGCGGTGTCTCTGTTGAGGCTGCCTTTGGACCCCATCACCAACCGGAAACCGATGCACCGCCCGCAAAGAAAGTCAAGCTCAGTTCTGAGGGTAGCGCACCAGCCACCAACGGAGAGACAGTCGTACCAGGATTAAACAAGACATTCCTTCAGCAGCTCATCCCCAACTTTGGACCCCAGACCAGAGTTGTCATTGTTGTTTGTGGAGGAAGCAATGTCTCCCTCAGTATGGCTGCTGAGTGGAGAGAGAAGCTCGATGCTGGCTGGGGAAGCGATGATCCAGGCAGCATTGCTGTCCCACCCCCTTCTGCAGCATAGACATTATACCAATTTTTCTGCTTAATTATTTTTGCCTCTTTTTTGTTTCTACAAGCCTGGTGTATATATGACAGGCTTTAATGATGGCTTGACATGACGGGGTTATGGCGTTGGCGGGAGTTTCAAAAATATATCCGGGGACACGGGACTGTCTTACTACACACCCTTTTGCATCGTTTTTTGTGATTATATAAGCCGTTGTTTTTTTTTTTTTTTTTTTTTTTTTTTTTTTTTTTAATTACGCCCCTACCCCTTTTCTACCATCACTGTGTATAGATAACAGTGTGTCATTTCTATCCCTCGTCCTTATCTTTTATTTGACCTTCGGTGTTGATACAAAAACATCCGCACATATCTTCGCAAGAGAGAGATAGAAAATAGAGACTGAATACATAATTTCACTGCTACCTTCTCCATTCCCTACTTGTCCATTGACCTAATCCGGTATTCCCAGTAATTCCTCCTGATTGGATCATATTTATCCTTCAAAAGCGTAAACATCTGCACCGCGCTGTGCTTTGCCTCAGCCTCATGCGCCTGCTCGGCATATATGTCGCCTAGCCACTCCAACGCATGGCTGCTCTTGACCAAGAACTCACCCTGACCCTCTTCAACGACTTCTTTAACGATGAACCGCTCTGCAAATCCCTTGAGGTCCTCCAAGCCTCTGCCTGCAGCCTTAAGCACACCTCGCAGATAGGCCCATGGGCTTCGGTTCTCAGGAGCCAACACAATCTTCTTTTTTGCATACTCAACCTCCCCATCAACCATTTCTTCGTCCACAACGACCATCTTGCCTGCACCGGCGCCACCAATACCGCCTGGGATTCCCACCCCGGGCAGCCCGCTGTCAAATCCCTCCCGCGGCGCAAATCGCATAACCCACCGATGGTTCCAGGCCGAATTGTTCATCACATCCTCGTCAATCATTCTTTCTATATCCTCCAACTCAGCAGGGGAGTCCCACAGCTTGAAATGCCGCAGAAGCCAGTGTCTGTATGTCCAGACATGATAGTTCTTGGAGTCTAGAGCAAACATCTTCGCTAGAAACTCCAGTTCTCCTTCAGGTAAGGTAGGGAATACAGATTCATTGGACATTATCACTTGGCGATGGTGCCTATAGGTATGTTGTTAGCGGTATATATCCTTGTTTGGCGAAATATGAGAATAGGATATTCGCTACCATATCTGATAGCTCTTTAGATACTGAGTGGATAGCTGGTTGAGCCAGGCAAGCTCAGCATTTAGATCCTTTCCTAGAGCATTGAGTATTTGTGCTCTGTACAGCCTGTAACAATGGCACACGGTCGTCAGCAAAAATCCCACGTCAAACCTTTTATATGAACAGCTACTAAACGTACCAGACGGTATAATGGGCTGGGTTTGATCGAATCACATCTTCGGTCAAAGCAAGAGCTCGGTCTGACATCTCGTTTGCAGCCATCACAGCTCGCAGATACGCTGTGGCCTCGGCATAGCCCTCTGAATAGGCGATCGTTGCAAGCGGCAACGCCTCGCTAGCCACATTAGCAGTAGTCACAGCATCATCGCCAGCAGCATTTTCTCTGTCTGCTTGGGTAAAGCGGTTTGATCCATCATCCAGAGGGATGGGAGTAACTGATGCCCACGCGGGGTCGGAGGAGTACTTTGACATGGCAGGGTATTGGGTTTTTATTTATTTCTTTGCATATTCCAGCCAGTAGCAACGGAGATGGACTTGGGCATCTGCCAGGCAGACGGCGTAGGCTGAAGAGGCGGTTCGTGTTATTTTATATCCAAAGCCGCACTCCAAGGCTCATGGGATGAATTGATGTTTTTGTATTGTTCGAACAAAGAAGCTGGACGGCACAATAGGCTGATTAGGTAATCAACTATAAAAGACATCCAGACAGAAGAAGCAGAAGAAGCAAAGATTGGAAGAGATCGAAGCAGTAGAAAAAGGATATTGATTATGTGGAGATGGACGATAGATTGTATTGGTAGCTACTGTGAAGTACTGGTCTAAAGAAAGGCAAAATCAGGGCCTGAAATGAAGCAAGAATTGAACGTCGTCTTCACTTCGTACACGGCTAGTTATTAGAAAGGCATAGGAGTATCAAGTATCAAGATGTCAGAAGGAAGAAGCATGCCAAAATAAAAGGCATTAGAGAGCTCGCAAGACTCCGAACCAATAGAAAATAGTCGAGCAAGCGTGGTGTTGACCGAAAACGTAGGGAAGAAAAGAAGTAGTCCATCTCCGTCGTCCACGGAGTCTATTCAACTCCCCCCCTTTTTGTATCCAGCATCAAGCGTATATCAATCAGGTCGAAGTTCCGCGTCTCCAGAACTTCCAGCCTTCCCTCTTCTCTCGTCCGCCAACACCGACGAGCTGTTCGATACCGCTGATGCCAACGGCATTCTCGAACTTGATCTGGTCTATTTCCTCGCCGCCCTCTTCGTCGGTGCCATTCTGGAGGACGGCGGGCCAGAGAACGCCCACCCCGTCTCCTCCTAGATAGGTTTCGTAACGATCATAGCCCTCGTCGTTGAGCTGTTCCTCCAGATGTTCAATTGCTTCCTCGTTCCACTTGGCCTTGAATAAAGTGATGGTACACCCTCCTCCACCAGCGCCCGTCAACTTAGTCCAACCGATATCAGCATGGTCGACCAACTCTCGGATCCGCTCTAGGCGAGGGTGAGAAACTCCCAGAGACACGAGCAGGCCATGGTTGATGCGGAATAGCTCTCCGAGGTGATTTATCTTCTCACTGCAGTGTTCGTCAAAATCGTCTGAGGCGATGAGGCGGTATGCACTCTCAGTGGTATGGTCGATGCTATCCAGGATCGACTCTGTCACGACTGGGTGTGCTTTCTTCAGCGCGGCAACCTTTGCAACTTCGACAGCTGTGGACCGAGGCTGGCGCGAGTTGATCAGGAGAAGCTTCATTTGCGGGAAGTCTAGCATTGGGGTGACGGTTGGTGGCTTGGAGTAGTCCCCTCTCCTGAATATGACAGCTTTGCCGCCGGTAGACACAGTGTTATCAACACCACTTGGGTTGCCGTGTATACACAACTCGCCCACAAATGCCCACCGGTTAATACGCTCGAGCTGCACTTCTGCCTCGTCCGGCGGCTGATCCTGGTGTGGTCCGGCCAGGATGCGGACCTGCAGCAGCAACGCTGTGCTCAAGCAGACGGAGACACTCGCGCTGCTCCCTAGTCCGGCTCCCACTGGTATCGTGGACCGTAGCGTGTAGATGGCAGCATGGGTCTTGGGCGACCCGAGCGAGAGGAAGAGGTAAAGGAACTGGTTGGCCGAGTGCTGGTGTATTTTTCGTACTTCTTCCGGCTTGTCCGACGAAACCATAGCAACATGGGGCTTGAGGGCCTCTAGTAGCTCGGGGTCCAGCTCGGTGACAGAATCATAGTAAAATTTCTTCTTGGACGGGTGATGGAAGACATCCCAGGGCAACGAGTCGATATCCCACGTAAAATCCAGCCCTATATCACGGAAATTCAGCGTAACCGTCCGGTGCGACTTCGACAACGTCGTGACAAGCAAGTAAGACCGCAGAGATATTGCGGCAGCCATTGCCTTTCTCCCATGCACGACTGCATGCTCTCCAAACACGATGACCTTTCCGGGCGCCGACACCATGAAGGGCGGCGCCATTGGCGACGACATCTTCCTGCCCATCCTCGACTTGACGCTGAGTCTGCCTGGAGGGAGCCCTTCTATTCCCGATCGTACCGGTGAGGGCGTGATGGCCCCGTCCGAGCTGTCTACGGATTCATCGTCTGGCATGGTCATCTTCAGGCTGTGGCGGCCGTTGCGCTTCGATCGTACGGGTATATTGCTTTCAAACCGCTCAACCATGGTTGGCATAAAGCCTTTTTTTCTTTCTTTGCTCCTCCCCTCAAATCCAATTAAAGCTCTCTGTGTTCCGCCCCCCTTTTTTGTGACCCTTTTGTTGCTGTGCTTTGCTCGACGGATTTACCGCGCGGATGTTTTATCTGATGTTTCGGTTTCTTCTCAACGTCGCATGTTAGCGCGGGGGAGCGTCAGGCAAGACAGATGTATTTCGGAGGCCGCGGCAGCTTTCTATTTATCTAGTTGTTCGTGTACGTTAGATATTCGCCGAATTGTTCGTATATAATAGTTTGACGGTCAGCTTGCGGTGGTACGCTGAGTAGCTAGCTGGCGAGGGGGTCAGCGAGGGAACCGAATGGAATCAGGGAATTTGACACCAACGCTGCATTTAACAGGCTGACGTCTGCGCTCTGCAGGCCTCGTTTTTGTCCAAGGAATTGATAACGAGTCAAAATAGTTAAACGGTGGCGAGCAGCTGAAAGATGAGCTTCAGGCTTTGGGTTGAGGATGTTTTCTTTTTCCTCGTCTGGGATCGTCTGGCTGATAAATTGATAATGATAAAACCAAATGATTAAACGACGATGATATCAAAAAAAGGCCAATTTATTTGATCTACCGAAATGAATACATAGAAAATAAACAAACGCTGTATAGATATATGCTGGAAGGTTATGCAAAGACGTTACGGCAAAGGACTACGGAACTAGGAATATACCGATCACAGATTCATGGTAACAGTCACGCTGTTGCTGTGGACGAGGAGACATGGAGGAAGACCGTCGCAGAGCACCTCGAGGTCGTTGACGTACGCTTCACAGGAGGCCTTGTCATGGGAGACGCCTTCAACGGGGGTCGGCAAGGTGGTGAACACAACCGCAGTGTCCTTGCTCTGCGATTTGATCAGCTCGTTCAGTATCAGATGCTGGGCACGGCCTGGCAGGTCGTTGAACGATAGAGGGACTGCCGCTTGGGAGGGATATCCAGATGCCCGTGGTTGGTTCTCCGTGTCTCCTTCAGCTGAAGTGACGGCGGGCTGACTGGCGGTGCCAGAATTGCGGTTGTATATCGATTCAAGGCCTGCCGCTGTGGCGCTTCCGCGGCGTGGAGGTGATGAATCTGCAAACATGATCGAGGGCCCGGTACCTTCTTCTGATACCACCTTTGTTGTCGGTATGGGGGCAGAGGAGAATTTGGCACTGGACGCAACCCGGCCTTTCTTCATAAACATTACACGGGGTGAAGGTGTGGCCGTAGTAGCTGCTGCTGTGGTTCCTTCTGTGGTTTCTTCTGGCTGATTGATTGTTGGAACGTCAGAGGCTGTCATTGGGTCGTTACCTTCTGGTTCGTTCTCATTCTCGTTCTCGCTCAGGTAAGAATCAATATCGCTCTCTTCAGAGGACGACTCGTTTCCGTCGGAATTGTACTCTACCATAGAATCCAGTAGTCGATGGGTCTGCATTCCGAGACTGACTCCAGGCCCAATTGACCGTCTTCGAGATGACTCAATAACCCTCTTGAGACCTTCTAACCCTGCACGTCGTCTGCCTCCTTCACGCGGAGTCGTAGATCCAGATCCCGTTGGAGTCTGCCGCTGTGATCTGCTAGATCTAGAAGTCGTCCTATACCGTCCGAGTTCATTCCACCAATCCTCCTCTTCCAACACTTGTTCAACAGCGTCAAGCACAACCTTGTCCACGTTATTTCTGTCTCCATTGACGATTATGCGGTAAGTTTGTAGATCCCCACTGGCAAGCCAGAATACCAGCACTTCGGCACATATTCGGAGCTTTTCGAGTAGAGTCATCACTCTTCGTCTTTCTTCCTCCACATCTGTCTCGTACTCTACAAACACAGCCACTCGCAAACGGCATGATCGTTTCCAGGATGGGACAGTGTTCAGGATACAGCCAAGCTGTAGTATTAATGTGTATGTATCAAAATTGGTTGTGAGATAGTTGGTACACTTTCGCCCTCCATCTGACGATATCTCTCCAGACATCTGGATTGGCCATAGGTCTATGAACTTGGCCGGTGATTCATCATTCGTACCAGGAAGCTCAATATTCTCGAATCCTCTAGCAACTGCAACATTCATGCGTAACTGGAATAGTAGATCCTCCAGGACCGTCAGGTAGCTCTGGACATTCATTGGGGGGTCTCTTTCGAACGAATCCGTTCTTGTTTTTCGGAGAGGGTCCCCTTCACCATCACTGAGGTTTGAAGACGTACGTCTCGTCGGCCGTACTAGTGGAAGCCCAGGGTCGAGTGAAGCATCAGAGTTGTCCTTGCGGAATTGGTCTATTACCACCACATTGGGTCGCATTCCTCCAAGTCCGGCACTTAAGACAACATTCCTGACACCCCATTCTATATTTGGGGCTGCTGTTATATTTATAAAAGCTTTGACTTTTGAGAACTCAATGAACTTATTCCACGCCGTTTGCTCCTTTCTAACAACGGGAACAGCAGTTGCAAAGTCGTCCGTGACTAGAACACGCCCAAGCACGAAAAGAGCGCCTTTCTTCAACGAATTGCAAAAATGGATCATCTTATACTGCGATTCGAAATTGTTCACGAATAAGAGAATCTGTGGTCGCCAGAACTTGACATGCTCAGGTCGAAGGCGGAGCAGATATTTGCGGACCTGGTGGTAAATGAGACTTTGACTGACATCTCCCCACGTCTTCGGGGGAGCCATATAGTGGATTAGGAGGAAGAGTGTCACCAGAACGCAAACACATCCTGTAGCGTACACCCCATCGGTGAAAAACATACTGGCTCCACTGATAATTGTCCCAACAAATGCAGTTGTGGAATTGAAGTAGTGAAACGAGGGCCTGAAGTTCGGGGCGGATCCAATTTTGAGCAAGAAACAAGCCAGGTTAGTGACCAGGAAGGTCATCAAGTATGCCATGGAAACGAAAGAGGCGATCTGGTTGATATCGAAGAATATAGTAATCTGAGCTATTGCAAGGGTGATGAGAATAGAGGTGATGGGGTCGTCATTTTTCTTGGTCCCCTTTGCAAAGATTGATAACCCGGGTAGAAGGGCATCCCGTGAGATGGCCTGGAGTACTTTTGCAGCACCAATAATGCCCATAAGAGACGAGAAAAATGAGGTTGAAAACTCTCCGAGAACAATAAGGAACCCGGACATATTTGTCTACAGTCGGAGTTAATAAGAAAACTCATCCAAAAATGATAGATGGTATATGATATGACTGACATCTTGGATAATGTTAACGTCTCTATAGAGTGACTCCCTCGTAACGCTTGCTGCCAAGGTGAGAATAACGATCGTATAGGTGGAGAACGTGAGGGCTAGACCATAAAGTGTTCCTTTCGGGATGGATCTGCTTGGGTTCTTAAGGTCACCGGACATGCTCGTACCACTGTAAAGCATGAAGTTAGCAAATATCAGATACCAGAAATGAGAGGTCCAGCGGCAGAACGAACGCAAATATTCCAGATGTTGCAGGGAAGAGAATCCCGAACAGATCTTGAAAGTTTTCTCGCCTCTTAATCTGACTTCCTGCGGCACCTTTAGTAAGGCGTGGGTATAGATTATCGAAGAATGATACGCTGCTAAATCCGGTAAATTCAATGCCTAGACGCTCGTTTCTAAATGGCTGCCTGATACACGCTGATAGCGGAATGCTAAAGGTTGATACCAGAAGAACAATAAGCAACCCATTGCTGGCACGGGAGAAAACCGAACTCCCTGCCAAACAGATAGCTGTGCAGAGTAGGAGGATGATGGATGCCCAAAGGTACTCCCACCAAAAGCCTTCATAAAGAAAGTGGGACTTGCTGCCAGAAACAACACCAAAATTTTGCTTAAAGCAGTCAACCAGACCGACTGCGTTCATTCCTGTGTTCAAAACGCAGCCAAGGTAGAACACAATGCCAATTGAACCTCCGAACTCGGTACCTAGGGAACGGCTGATGAGGTAATAAGCGCCTCCACCTCTTACGGTACCATTCGTAGCAATTGCGGAAATCGACATGGCGGTTATCAAGTCAATGGCATATGATATTATAAGCATGGCTGTTCTCCCTCTTAGCATATAGTTAAACGTAAAGGTAACAAACAGTGTAAAAAGATATTACTAACCCATCATGCCTAGAACACCGCTCTGGCCTAGAAGAAAGCCGAAGCGAAGGAACATGAGAATGCTCAGAACGTTGAGAGTCGTCGGGACAAAAACGCCTGAGAAGGACCCCAGCTTTTGGGCCTCATTGCCCTCATCCTGGGCCAACTTTTCTCTTTCATCTGAAAAGCCAAGCTTGGTAGGTAGTGGCCCAGCTAAGGAAGTCCTCTGAAGACGGGAAACACTTCGACTCCTGTGTCGAACAACTCCATGGTGATCTTCATTGCTTGTTCTTCTCGCGTTACCGAGTACGGGTAAGCTCCTAGAGAGCGAGTTAGACATGGGTTTGTTTATCGCTGCAGCTCTATGGGGAGTATTCTAACCAGCTGATTCCATGTCCTGTTTCCTGCGTAGTATTCTCGTCATTGGCAGAGCCATTTAGTGGGCGATTCATGGTTGATGAAGTTATCTGTCCGCAACTAGGAAACCCGGCAAGGTCTTTGTGCAGCAGCCAGCAGCACCCCTGTCGGACGCTTAAACAAGCGGACTATCAAAGCATGTCCCTGCTGAGTGAGTGAGTTGTAAGTATTTAAAGCGCGCCGTCGGACCTCTCGCGTGGAATCCCACTGCTCCAATGTCTAAACACGCTGGTCAGCCACTTGAAGTGAGGTTGATGTTGACGTCGCCGCAGTTGGCGCTGACGTCGAATATCCCAACTTTTAGAACCTTGGGAGGCGTCATAGCACGTGACCAATCTAAGACAAGCTTTCGACCAGGAACAAACCTTATTACTAAGATACTCAAGACACTAAGCTCGTCACATGACCCTATTCCCGCGTCAAGAGCGAACGCGCTAACCACTTTAGGACAGTTGATGATATAAGCAATGCATCATTGACTCGCTGGGCCAATCAGCGCGCTGCTTATTTTTAACAAGCAACTTCTTCCCGCTCAAACCTCAATCGTCACCGTCACGCCGACTTCTTAGCTGACACCCAGAAGCTGATGACCGTTTCTCAGCCTGCGGACAGCCTGCATATTTAAAAAGCATCCCCCGTCTCATTTCTGCTGGAGCTGGCGAGGCCGGACTCCCTGTCCTACAAGTCAAGTTTGGTACCGGCCAGCTGAATATTGGTTGACTACACTGGGTTCTTGTTACCTTCATTGCCGCGGTGTGACCACAATACGCCCATTCCGTCTGCCTATATCCATTTCACAGAAGTGTGCCGGCGAGACAGTCCTGATAGATGACCGAAACAACTTCCGGCGAGATGCAACAGGGGAAGGATATACCGGCAGCGTCGACGCTGCGTGAAGAGTCTCCTCGTGGTCGAGCTGTCAGCGGCACCTCTCCGGCAGAGGGCCTGGCACCAGGATCGCTCCCGAGACACATAACTACAGCCCGACTGGCCTCTCCTATCCCTTCGTCGTCATACACAGACACAGGAGACCTGCAGCTGAGGCGTGTACCTACTCCTCGACAAGCTGCTCCGTCTGATATCGCTACTGACTTCAAATCGTCATCCGTTGTGCCATCTTCGCTCGAGACTGCTCGTCCATCTGCGTTGACAAGCGCTCTACAGGACGATAATGGCTCCAGTGGGGCCAATACGACTTCCTCCAATGGTGCACCCATAGAAGATCCTGAAGTCGTTAAACGACATCTGGTGCGACCACCAGCCGAGTCAGCCGACTCCACTGAGACAAATGGCAAAAAGGCCGAGTCCACGAAATCAGGTGGAAGCGGAGTCAAAGACGGAGAGGAGTTTTCCAGCTTACAACTTCAGGGCGGTGATATCACTCGACCGATCTATAGATGGGCCGAAGCAGAGGCCCAAGGACAACAAGGCCCCAAGAGACGAAAGAGCTTCGATCTCGCAAGGCCGGAACCGGAAACTGAAACTTTGGATATCAACACAATCAGAGTTCCTGGTGGCTTCCGCCGAGACTTCATACGCCGAACCGGAGGAGAGCAGAACACTCTCACCGCCCCCGCAGATCCCGAACAGGCGCTCGCCCAGCCCAAGTTAGCAACCAACAGCTTTTTGGAGTTCTTGACCTTGTTCGGTCATTTCGCTGGTGAGGAGCTTCAGGAAGATGACGAAGTCTTGGGTCCCGGCGAGTTCTTTACACGGAAGCCTGGTCCTGGAGAAGAAGAGCCCTCAGAGGAGACATCTCTGCTTCGTCCAGGAAGCGCTGGAGGCCGTGTGCCTAAGGAACGAGCTGCCAAAGCTACAAACACTTCTATGGGTGCCATTCTCCTCTTGTTGAAATCGTTCGTCGGAACTGGTGTCCTCTTCCTTCCAAGAGCTTTCTTAAATGGCGGAATGCTATTCAGTTCCATCGTACTAGTAGCTATTTCAGCCCTAAGCTATTTCTGTTTCATTCTTCTTGTCAACACCCGGAATAAGATCAATGGCTCCTTCGGTGATATGGGAGGAATTCTATATGGAGATAAGATGAGGAAAATCATCTTATTCTCCGTTGCTCTCAGCCAGCTTGGCTTCGTTGCCGCCTATATCGTCTTTGTCTCGCAAAATCTCCAAGCCTTCATAGTGTCTGTCAGCAACTGTGAGGCGTTTTTGAGCATCCAATACGTAATTCTGATGCAGCTCGTCATCTTCCTGCCTCTCTCCCTTGTTCGTGACATTTCAAAACTCGCCTTCACAGCCCTAATTGCGGATGTGTTTATCTTACTTGGTTTGATCTACCTGTACGGATTTGGAATCAGCACCATCATGGAAAAGGGCGTTGCCGACATCCAGCCATTCAACCCCAAATCATATACCCTGCTTATCGGGACTGCTATCTTCACCTTTGAAGGAATTGGCCTCATTATCCCTATCCAGGAATCCATGAAACGTCCCGAGAAGTTCCCCGCTGCACTAGGCCTGGTCATGGTCATCATTACTGTAATCTTTCTTTCCATGGGAGTTGTTGGCTACGCTACCTTTGGCTCCAAGACTGAGACCGTTGTTATCCTCAATCTTCCACAGCAGGATAACTTCGTCAGGTCAATTCAGTTCCTATATGCTGCTGCTATCCTATTGAGCACTCCCCTTCAGCTTTTCCCCGCGATCAGAATTTTGGAGAACGGCCTCTTTACCCGTAGCGGCAAATACAACCCTGGGATCAAATGGAAGAAGAACATTTTCCGCTTCTTCCTTGTCTTGGTATGTGCCGCCATTGCCTGGGGTGGAGCTGGAGACTTGGACAAGTTTGTCTCCCTCATCGGCAGCTTCGCATGTGTGCCACTCGTCTTCGTCTATCCGGTATGTTTCCTCATCCGTGCTACTCTCCAGCCCGCATGTGATTTGAAACTAACTTTGATATGTCTAGCCATTGCTTCACTACAAGGGCGTCGCAATCACCTATCTACAGAAGACTCTAGACATCTGCCTTATCATCTTTGGACTACTATGCTGCGTTTATACTACCGCTTTAGCCATCTCCAACTGGGGAGATGGCGGTGGTGGTGCCAAACTCCCCGGATTCTGCAACAAATAGTACTTTGCATTTTTGACCTTTTAAGCGCCGTTGTTCATAACCGTCATTTTTTATTTCACTATCTCTCGAGTATCATATTTCGGTGACACCTGTTTAAGGCTCTGGAATTTTGGTAAATTGCGCCCTTACCTCCCTCGGAACAGGTACTACGTAACCATTTTTCGCTACTTTATGGCATAGGTTCCATCTACTACCCGCTAACCAACACCCTTACCCTTACCCATGTTTCCCTTTGCTAAATTGATGCCCTCTTTACCGGTTTCTCTTTCGACTCTTTGCATCTAAGACTCGGTTCTTCTCTCGGAACCTGCTGGTTTAGATGTGCTTGATAATCTCATGTTTCTTACCTTTAGGTCGGTCTTCCAGGAGAATTAGATATGCGGGTAGTATTTGATAGATACCCGTTGTATGCGGCCTAGCAATATCATTATTGATCCCATCGTATCTCTTTTCTATGTTGACTTCTTCATATTGTACATGAGACATAATTGGCATATATTTGACAGATGCACTCGTGGGTTTATTCAAATCCATACGAAAATATAAATTCATCTTCACTTCTTGAAAGTAGCTAATTTCGGAAAAAAGAGAAATATATATCTTTATTAAAACAGATGACCAAAGATAACAAAACCGTGTATGCCTAATACGTACAATCCGATTAAATCCGGCGCAGCAAGTATATGCCAATGAAGGATAAAAGGAAGAAAAGAAAATAACCGACAAACCCACTAAGCGCGTTTATGAAGAAGTACTAGGTTCGGCGGCAGCCTTTCCTGC
>OJKM01000123.1_pt1 | contig 12808 bp, 14 predicted proteins | sample 1596631 | NCBI WGS metagenome assembly OJKM01 (sample SAMEA3904683, study PRJEB24821) | metagenome | biome: Builtin; feature: hospital; material: surface | place: USA | collected 2013-06-06 | reverse complement strand
AGGACCAGAAAGGCCTGTCGTCGTCAAGGTACGGCTCTAAAGAAGAGTCCACTGTCCTCCCCACGCCGGGTTTCAGCGTCGCCGGTGCTCCTGTTTGCCGATATCTACTTTATTTGCATGTGTATCTACGCTGTCTAACTGTCTGTCTAGGCCTCCTGTCGCCTGTCGCCTGTCAAGCGTCTGTCACTCTCTGGCTCGCGGTCTGTCGGCTTTCCCAGGTGCCAACTTCGTCTCTCTTCGCCTTCGTCCCAGGCCCAGGTCGAGGACAGCTCAGGGCAGGCCTATCAGATCAGCGAGGACTGCATGAAGGGAAAAAAAGAGAAGAAGAAGAAGAAAAGAAAAAGGCGAGGAGCTACATAACTAGTCGGGAAGCTTGCTGGGGGAGATGCTGGGATGATGCTGCGTGTCCATGTTTGCTTTTTCAGCGAGAGACAATCGCATTGAAAAATAAAAAAAAAGAAGAGACGGACGCATGAAGAATCGACGAGAAGGAAGACGGAGAAGCAGACGAAGACGACGAACTGAGATCGTCGGTCGTGGTCGGTGATAGTCTGGCTGGCTGTGTCACGGCTTGCTGGTGGTGATGGTGGTGATGGTGATAGTTGACGCTGATATACGGCTCCCCTACGTGTCTCCAGTGACGGCGGCGACGAGTGACAGCGAGGACAGGCAGAAGGTAAACAGAAGACGAAGACGAAGAAGAAGAAGGTCAAGGTTGATGTCAGAGTTTGAAAGGGGCGCCCATGGATCAGCGAGTCGTAGTTGTCAACCAGATGTCAACTCTGCTACGTACATAAAAGTAGAGTTACAGGACAAAAAGTAAGAAGAATGAGTGAAAGTCTCTACATGGTGTGCGCATTCAGGCCTCCGATCAGAGCTACTCCGGCAGGCGGCTGGACGGCAACGATGTTGAAGCATGCAAAGGCCATCACCTTGCGCAGCGCCGGACAGGCCTTGAACAGTCGGCGCATCACCACGTCGTCGATGCGCGTGTGGAAGGACAGGTCGATCTCGCGCAGGTGAGGGTACGTCTGGCCCTCGCCAAAGACTTCCTCCAGTGCCTTGAAGCCCACCTGGCGGCAGGACGAGATGGTCAGATGCTCGAGCTTCTCGCCGGAGTGGGACATCATGGCTCGGAAGCCGTCACTGCCCAGGCCGGGATTGTCGTTGTTGTTAGAATTGCTATTGGAATCGGAATTGTCACCATTACCAGCACCAGGCATCAGAAATAGAGGCTCGAGGGAGCGGTTGCTGGCAAAGTCGATAAAGGTCAGCGGCGGGTTTGGCCAGTCCGTGAAGAGAGATGCCAGTGCAGCGTCAGTAAAGGTCTCGTTGTGGGATAGACGCAGCTTGCTCAGGTGCCGGGCAGTCTCATGGATGATTGCCAGGCTGGAATTGTCCATCGGCTTGAAGTGCTTGAGTGAGAGCGTGCGAAGACCGCCGCATCTCGCTTTCAACAGTGCATTGATGCTCTCCAGGTCTCGTTCATTCACCACCCTGTAGTCGGGGTGGCCCTCCTCATGGCGATGTCGCATGTCCAGAGATAGATACTCCAGCTTGTCCAGCTTGGCTATAGACTTGAGACAGTCATATGTCAATTTCCAGCAGTCCGTCAGCTTCAGACGGCGTAGATTGGGGCAGTTCGAGACCATCACCTCGACAGTCTCGTCGTTGAAGGCGCAGTCCAGGTACGATAGCTTGACGGTCTCCAGCTTTGAGCCGCACGTCTGGAAGAACCGCCGCCAGCAGTCTTCTGTCACAAGATTGGTGGCATCCAGGATCAGATGCTTGATGTGGCTCTCGCGGCTCATCACATACTCCAGCACACCGTCCTTGAGCTGTCCTGCACAGCATAGGTTGACTCGCTCCAGGAACGGCATCGTCGCAAACACCCTGTGAAAGTCCTCTTCCTCCAGTTCTACCACAGTCAGCACACTCCATACCACCGATAGTATCATACCGTAGTTATATCTACTTACTAGCTGCATCGAAGATATCAATCGTGTTGACGTCACTGCGCAGAAAGAGTCCCAGGGTCCGCGGCGTGAGCATCCGCCGCTTGCTCAGAATCTGGCTGAGCCGCAACCGCAGTTCCCCAGGCAGATCCCCAAACTCCTCCACATCGTTGATATTGTTTGCCACTTGCTATAGCATCGTCAGTTATACCTGTTCCTGAAACTCTGGAGCTGGAGCTGGAGTAAGGGGGAGGGGAGGAGAGGAGAAACAAAGTACCCACCCTGATACACATCTCCAGCAAGCTAAATGCCCCCCGCTGCGCAATGCCGTCCAGCAGGTTACTGTTCATCTGTCTCGTCGCCCTGGCTCTCTGCCTCTTCGGCTTGGGTTTGGCCTTCTTCTCGTCAGCCGCCATCTGCTTGCCGCAAGGGGTGCACAGGAGCCCGCCGTCGGGTCCCGTCTTGCTGTACGCGGTCACCGTGAACCGCTTATCACACAGCTCGCAGTTGGCCAGCTGGCCCGGCGCGGGTACGCGTGCCTGGTTAAACGCCTCCTCGTAGTCCTCATCATCGTCGTCGTCAGAGACATCCTGTCCTCGACGTCTCGCTTTGGCCTTTGCCATTGCCTTGGCTTTGGCTGTTGCTGCTGCCGTGGCTGCGGTGCGTTTGCGTTTCCTGGCTTTGGCCTGCTGGGCTGCTGCTTCAGCTGCTGCCTCAGCTTCGGCCTCAGCTTCAGCTTCATTGTCTGCTAGTGCTTCCTGCGCTGCATCTCCTGCTAGCCTGGCTTCTTCCTGTTCTTCCTGGGCCCGGACTGCCTGGTTCTGGCGCTGGGCCTGGCTGGCTCTCTGGTTGGCTGTCTGCCTGATATCAGCTGCAGAGATGTTATGTGCCTGCTCCTGTCAGCTCTATCGCACGTTTATAGATGTAGAGAGACACCTACAGCTAGGAAATCAGTTAATGCAGAGCGTCTACATCATTCTATTAGCTCTTCTTTCTCTTCATCTAAGATCTTCATGGTATATAGCAGACTCACGGCCCCTGGATGCGGCGTCTCGGATTTGACCTACAGTTAGTTAGCAATAGAAGAAGCAGTGCATGTTCACTCGAGGCACACTCACATCTTCTCGCCCCTTTTTCTTAACTTGTCTTCTTCTTATCATCTACTCTCTGATTTATGTCTTCTAGAAGTCCTTTTTATGTCCTTCATGGATGTCTTTAAGTGGTTTTTGCATTCACGTGATCACGTGCCGCGATTTTACTTTTCTTACGCGTTTCAGAGACTTAGCAGGTTACGAGATGGCAAGACAGAAAGATATTATAGGATAGAAGAGGAAGAAGAAGACATAAAAAGGTGAAGAAGAAGAGAAGAAGAAGAGAATAAGCAGAAAAGGGATAAAGAAAAGGATAGAGAGGAGATAAAAGACTAACAAGAAGTCTCAGTGCGATGGCGGATGGCAAAAGTAGGTACTCCTTCTCCATGGCTGGATCCATGCTAAATCTCTGCCAGAAACCCCCCTTGGCCAGGCAGCAACCCGCCGCAGCTCCAGAGTAGCCTCTGCATCCAAGAGAGAGGAGCCAGAGACGCCCATGTCTATGCCAAAGAGACAGGTAAACATCATGGTGGCCATCCCAGTGAAAAAGGGCAGCCTCTCGGCCTCAGCCTCAGCCTCAACCACCTCGACCTCGGCCTCGTCCTCCACGGCCGGCCAGAGTCCCGTTGGGTACAGCACGCCCGCTACTACGGCCACTGCAACGCCGAACAATGAGCCAGAGTCGAGCACTAGAGCCTCGAGAAGAGTCAATGCTACTGCTCGTGCTCTAGAGTTGAGGAACAGCTCCCTCAGCTTGAACAGCAGGAAGAGAACAGCCAACGCCAGCAGCAGCAGACCAAATACGATTGACGATGAGAAACTGGCTGCTGCACTCCAGGCTGAAGAGTACAATGCCAGACCTACTGCGAAGAAACAGAAGATCACCCGTGGCAGCTCAAAAGCTAGGCCTGTCATACCTGATTCTGAGTCTGACTCTGAGCAAGAGTCAGAGTCAGAGTCAGAGCCAGAGTCAGATTCAGAAGAGTGGTTCAGCATAAATGAGGAGGTTATCAAAAATACTCCCAAGAAGCCATCTAAGAGAACGGCCAGGGGCTATCGAGAAGACTCACCCTCAGACGCCGACCAGAATAGCGTGGTGGGCATGGTGACTGACTCCATGGACTCGAGCCAGCTGTCAGACATAAGCTCAATCTCAGACTCAGAAGACTCAGATGATTTAGCCCCGAGTTTAGACCGGAGTGCCCGCTTTCGTCGCCTGCAACGTTCATTAGAAGCAAGCAAACCTACAAGGGTAAGGTCATCTTCCTGGGATTCTAATGTCAGTCAAGTCATACTAACCTTCTGCCAGGCTCAGAAGGAACGGATCAAGCTTGAGAGACAACATCCCCAAATTATAGATATGTGGGAGAAGCTAGATCAGAAACCTATCCTGACGCCCCCTCCTGCTGCTCAGCCAGAAGGCATTAATAGGAAGTTGAAGCCCTTCCAGCTCGAGGGACTTAGCTGGATGCTAGCCCAGGAGGAGTCGGAGTGGAAGGGAGGCTTGCTTGGAGACGAGATGGGCATGGGCAAAACTATTCAGGCTGTCTCTCTGCTGATGTCAGACTATCCTGTTGGAAAGCCCTCGTTGGTCGTCGTCCCTCCTGTGGCCTTGATGCAATGGCAGGCCGAAATAGAGGTAAGCACCACTTCTTGAATATTCCATACTAGACAAGATCAAGCTGACATTTCATTAGTCCTATACCGACGGCAAGCTGAAAGTGTTTGTCTACCATAACGCCAATTCCAAGGTCAAGGACGTCAAAGCTAAAGAACTCAAGACCTACGACGTCATCATGGTATCATGTATGTTCTCCTGGCCTGCAAGTTGGATCAACTCATCTTTTAACCCCCTTTTTTTAGATTCCGGTTTAGAATCAATGTATCGCAAGGAAACCAAGGGCTGGAAACGAGACGGTGGACTGGTTAAAGGCACCAGCATGCTTCACTCCATTGAATTCCACCGCCTCATCCTCGATGAAGCCCATAATATCAAGCAGCGTACCACCAGCGTGGCCAAGGCCTGCTTCGCGCTAAAGTCAACGTACAAGTGGTGTCTGTCTGGAACCCCCGTGCAGAATCGAATCGGCGAGTTCTTCTCTCTTCTTCGCTTCTTGGAAATCAAACCGTTTGCATGCTATTTCTGCAAGAATTGTCCCTGCGAGGCTCTCCATTGGACGCAGGACACACAAAAGAAGTGCACTCTTTGCAATCATAGGTATGTCACCATCACACTCAGCTTAAAGTCAAGAAGATACTGACATATCTCGACTATCAGTGGATTCAACCATGTCTCCGTATTCAACCAAGAGATTCTCAACCCAAGTAAGTTGATGTTATGAGATGCTTTTTTCCTTGGTAGATGCCAGACTAACGGATAGTAGTTACCGAGACTCGAGGCAACGATGAAAAGCGCAAGGACGCCTTGAAGAAACTGCGCCTTCTCACTGACAGAATCATGCTTCGACGAGTAAAGAGAGACCATACTTCGTCCATGGAACTTCCCCCAAAGAGGTAAGTATCTTCAGAGCCACTCTGCCAAAGTATGACTCTAACCTCCGCAGAATCGAAATTCACCGCGAGTTCTTTGGAGAGATAGAGCAAGATTTCTCCCGAAGCATCATGACCAACACTACCCGCCAGTTCGACCGCTACGTCAGCCGCGGAGTCATGCTCAACAACTATGCCAATATTTTCGGCCTAATCATGCAGATGCGCCAGGTAGCTAATCATCCAGACCTGATCCTCAAGAAACACGCAGAAGGCGGCCAGAACATCCTGGTCTGCTGCATCTGCGACGAGCCCGCCGAGGAACCAATTCGTTCCCGATGTAAACACGAATTCTGCCGCCAGTGCGCAAAGGAGTACATGGCCTCGGTCCAGTACGGCTCCGAGCCAGACTGTCCACGCTGCCACCTGCCGCTCTCCATCGACTTTGAACAGCCCGATATCGAACAAGATGAAAGCGGCGTCAAGAAGAACTCCATCATCAACCGCATCAAAATGGAGAACTGGACCTCTTCAACCAAGATCGAGATGCTGGTCTTCGACCTGTGTCAACTACGAAACAAGAAACGCACCAACAAGTCCATCGTCTTCTCGCAGTTCACCTCCATGCTGCAGCTGGTTGAATGGCGACTACACAGAGCAGGTATCAGCACCGTCATGCTAGACGGCAGCATGTCGCCTGTCCAACGACAGCGGTCCATCGACTATTTCATGAAAAACGTCGATACAGAGGTATTCCTCGTCTCTCTCAAGGCCGGTGGTGTCGCTCTCAACCTCACCGAAGCCTCACGGGTATTCATCGTCGATCCGTACGTCGTTTCTCTCCCTTAAAATCCCCCTTTCAACATAAAAGTTACGTCCCACTAACTAACCAATGGCATAGATGGTGGAACCCAGCTGCAGAATGGCAATCCGCCGACCGATGCCATCGAATCGGCCAACGACGCCCCTGCGTGATCACCCGTCTGTGCATCGAAGATTCCGTCGAGTCTCGCATGGTCCTGCTGCAGGAGAAAAAAGCCAACATGATCAACGGCACGATTAACAAGGACCAAAGCGAGGCGCTAGAGAGGTTGACGCCAGAGGACATGCAGTTCCTCTTCCGCGGAAACTAATCTCTCCCCATAACCAATTTAGATGACTTTGTATGTGTACATATATGAAACTGAAACGTTTGATATGTTTGGTTCAGGAACAGCAAGCTTTAGGTTGTTCCTGAAAGTTGTCCACTCAACCTTGGGACCTGGCTAGAGGTGGCGAAGTCCAAACGTGGTGAAGTTGACCTGTTGAGCCCCTGAAGAGAATGGCCGACCTGGTTAGTGAGGATGGGCACGCCCGCCGTCGATCAGCGGCAGCAAGTAGACACCGTGTCTATCCCCCGATAAGGTGCCATGGCGGAGGGATCAGGATCAGACGGCTAGATAGACGGGCTAGATGATGTAACTACCGCTGCTAGGTCCTCCATTAGTCTCAAGTCCTGATAGTTCCTGTTGTTAAGTCCATCTTTTCATCCCTTGAGAGCAGCCAAGAAGCAGTTCAGGAGAATAACACGGGGTGGCCAGTGCGTCCTCACATCCAACTAACGACTCCTCCTAACTGCGACTCCTTTGACATCACCAACATCCATCGTGCAACGACAGGAATAGCCACTCTTACGACTGCAGCTGAGCCACCCAACACTCAATCGTCTATCCAACAGAGTAACCTAACGCGCAATGCGACGGCCAGCGGATGACCCCGCCAGAAAATTATTCGACTCCATCAGCCTGACACGCACCTCCTGTAACCACAGAAACCGCTGGCACCCTCTGCCGGCCTTCTTCTCATTGCATATGCGCGCAGCCGGCAAACTAACTCGTAACGCGCATGCACTTGCTCATATATTCACTGGCTAGTGAAAATCGGAGCTGAAGCGAGCCGGGGTCAAGGGGATCAAGGGGACAGCCCTCCCAGCCACCAGCCTTACACCACCTTGCACCCACATCTACCGCACCATGCACTACTGAACAGGCGTCTAATCGAATGAGCGATGGCAGAGAAGCGAAAACTGTGGCTAGTGACGGGCCAGGGAGAACACGCCATGCTCCACTACGGCCTTTGCTGTGCGAACTCTGACTGGCGCAGGAAGTGAACAAGCATTTAGGGGGGCTGATGCCCTCATTGCCGGCTCGCTTCTCTTGAGATTGCTACTGATTCTTAGCGGGTGTGCAATATATCCCCTCGTTTGGCGTCGTTTCTCTTCCTCTCCTCTCCCTTCCTCGCCTATTCTCACATACAATCATATTCTTCGCATACTTACACTGCTTGATAGGCATAAGTACGTTGAGACGTGGCTCTGGTGGGTATACTAGATACACACCACCATGGCAGCCCTAGGCGCAGAACAGACAAACGGGAATACCACCAATGGAACAAACGCAAACTCACGCCAGAGACGGGCTTCAGAATCTCATCTGCCATCGGCAAACCACACAGGCCCAGCAGGAGGCTATGATGTCACCCCCATGCCTCCCGCGCCGCCAGGATGGACGCTCAAGTTCACCTTCCACCGCGCAGAGCACCTGCCCATAGGTGACCTCAGCACCATGGCCTCCGACCCTTACATCAACGCCATACTCGAGACCGGTCTGCCCACCCGCCATCCAAAACAAGATCCTATTTTCTCCTTCCGCACACCCACGGTGAGACGTACCATCAACCCTGAATGGAACTGCGAGTGGATAGTTGCAAACGTTCCCTCCTCCGGCTTCCACTTAAAATGTCGTATCTACGATGAGGATCTAGCCGATAGCGATGACCGGCTGGGAAGCGCCTATGTCGAAGTCAGGGATACCATTTCAGAATCCTGGCCAGGTATAAAGCAGCAGGGTTTCAAGATCAGGAAGCGCATGGGTAGTCAGAGAGCTTACTTGCTACGAACCATTGCCTCGGCATTCTCTAAGCATGTCGATAATGAAGGAATGCTGTACATGAGCGTTGAGTGTCTGGGTAGAACACCCGGAAATGAAGGAGCTCACTTATACACTGTTGGACCAAACCACTGGACCAAGCATTTCTCTCCGCTGATCGGCAGATTAGCAGGCACAAAAGACAAGGTCAAGAGCAAGGATGGCAAGCCGTCTGTTTCCCGGTACAAGTAAGTTGACCCATGCCTTAAGACGTTACCTAAATATCAAATGAAATGGTATGATGCTGACGGGAATAGCTTCCAAGCGGTGCAGATACAGCTGACTGGACCCGTGCCGACACCACTGTATCATCGTTACGTTGAATTCCGTCCCTTCGTGGCTGGCATGTTCACTGCGAAAAGCCTCAGGGGCCGTTTGCTCAATCATGCATTGCACCACCAGCATGAACGCATTTACACATACGATCACAGCACTGTCTACGGTGTCTTCCCCGAGCCCTGCATCGATCTGACAAAGCTCTTCCTCGAGTTTGTCCAGTACGGCCAGGGCGGGCGTATTTTCACCTACGTCATCACTCTAGACGGCCAATGGCGCTTTACAGAGACTGGCAAGGAGTTTGGAATCGACCTGCTCAGCAAACATACCATGCACAGCGATGTATCAATCTACATCGCTTACTCCGGTGAATTCTTCGTTCGCAAGATCTCAGGCGATAAGTCTTCTTCCCATGATAATCACCGGCACCGTCGTTCCACCTCTGCCGAAACAGAAGCCTCAGAATCTGAACACGAACCATCTACCGACCCAGCACATTACGAACTCATCATCGACAACGACAGTGGTACTTATCGGCCCAATGGTAGACTCTTGCCTCTCTTACAAGAGTTTCTAACTCACAATCTACCCGGCCTAAAGATATCTACCCTAGATTCCCAGACTGATGCCACGCGCATGGCCAAACTCAAGGGCAAGCGGCGTGAGATAAAGAACAAGTCTAGCCATAGAATGATGTACCTGCAAAAGAGCTCATCTTCCCTCTCTCTCTCATCTCTATCAAGTTCAGATGAAGAGGATATCAATGAAAGAGAGAATGGCATAAACTCGAATAACAACCCGGCCAAGACTAAACGGTTTATGAATGGTCTAAAGAATCCTAAGGGCAGATACAAGCGGTGGCTGGAAGCAGACTACGAACATACGAATGGTCGAAAAGAAGAACGGCCCTCCACTGCCCATAATTGATTTCTCGGTATTTACTTTTCTGCTGCTCCGTTTTAGCAAGAGATGTATTCCGGCTTTCTCATCTTTCGTTGTTCAGTTATTTCGTTGTTTTGGACTTGGAGCTTCTTGATACCCCTGGAGGAAGCTGGATTGGTCAATCTCGGGCCACACATGAATGCATCACGCTGTTATGATAATGACCAGATAAGCTACACCGTATAGAGATGTTTCTTAATGAGACAAATGATTAGGGTATATTGATACAAAGGGTATATCTGCTAGTCACACACACATATATATAGGCTTTCAAAGGTCATTACTATCATCCCCGTAAAGGCAATATCTTCGACGCAATAGCTTCCTGTCTGCATAAAGGACACTCCGGCTTCTCCTGCACCCAGTCCCGTATACACGTCCAGCAAAAGACATGCCCACACGTCGATACACTTGGGTCTTTAAACGGGTCAAGACAGAGAGTACACTTCCTCTGTGGCCCGGCAGGTATCCATGACATGGCCAGAGCATCTTTCTCAACAGACATATCATACCTCGCTTCCTCCGGTGCCAGCAATGTCATTCCGTCCGGCATGCTGATACTCTTCAATCCAGGTGTTCCCGCACCCTTAGCCGCCCAGTCCGTGGCAGATACCTGCCCTGCCTCCTCCAGCTGAATCGACTCGATAACTTCCTTCGCGTGCACGATCGCCTGCACAGCAATTTGCAATACAAGCAGTACTCCCAAGACTTCATACCCGATCCTCTCCTCGCTATCGCCGATGCGTTTGGTAAATACGTATCGTAACCCCCATACCCGTTTGGATAGATGATAATATGCCCCCGAGAAGTAAAACGCTGCCAAATTCACAGCAAAGAAAGGTGAAAGAGATGTAATCGAGTTCAAATGTTCAAGGATATATCGCTGAACCCGTAACGAAAAGCCTGCTTCTTTTCTCTTCTTGGTATTCCCCTTCTCCAACTCAAGCCTAGCCTGTCTCCGCGCAATGCTTCGTTCAAGCTTAATTCGTAACTTTCGTCGAAACGAAGGTAGTAAGCGCTGTAAAATAGAAGGCACCAGTATCGAGCTAACGATATATCCTGCCCTTCGACCTAGGCTCGGAAGCTGTAGCGTATCGTCTTCAAGCTGTACTACATCGCAGTATTCTTCGCCTAGGGTCCTGTTGCCCAGCAGCGTTGTGAGGGAGAGGTAGAGTACTTCAATGGCATGCTTGATGGCGTCAGAATGAGCATGGGCGTATTGTTGGCCTCGGAGGGTGCGGATGATGGACTGGGCTTGTGTGGAGAGCGTGCTGGTGATGTAGTTGTCTTTCTCGTGCGCGCGGATGATATCCGGGGATGTCGCCCAAGGGAAGAAGTAGGATGGTTTGGGCGTCTTGCTGAGCGCCGCATCCGCCATGGACGAGTCAAACAGGCTATCCGACGACATCTTGTCTGTTGATATTGGTATTCTCCGCCGTCTGCAGCAACCCTTATTTCTCGTTATCATCTCGTCTTCTCGCTGGCGTTTCTTTCTGATGTCAAAACTTACCTCGGCCTGTGATAAGCTTTCACGTGACTTCCCGTGACGATTTTGCGGCTCAAAAAATTAAAAAGCGTCAAAAAGTTGGAGAAACCAAGAAGAATCAACAAAAGACGAAACAAACTGGTTGGTGGTTCAACGTCTTCTTGTTTCCTGTCTTTGCGCTTTTGTCTTTCCTTTCGTTTTGTTTCCTTTTTGGCCCAGCCAGTGGTTTTCGATGGAATATGGAGTCTGGCACTCTAGAGTCCCCCAAGCTAGACGGGTTCAGTCTTGTCTTGCCTCTGCCTTATCGTGTTGCCGTTATATTAGTCGCTGGTATGTTGAACTAAGAGCCGAAACGCCCCAGTGGACTAGCCATCTAATACCCGTCTAGGCGTGTGGGGATGGGGATTGAACGTCCAGTACCTCACGGCTGTCAAAATAGTACGTCATCTATTCTGCTCTTGCTTGCCCACACCAGGGGCTAATTCTTCCTAGGATGTCCCGGCTTTAATACGATATCCATCTCGACCTAATACCGCCGGCACCGTTACCGTTCACCGGTCGACATACCACCTTGCAACCCTCCTTTCCATTCCGCTAGCTATCTCCCTTCTCGCATTCTGGTTCATTACGTACGGCGACCCAGCACGAGTCATTGCTTGGGAGGTTTTGCCGCAATCATACCTGTTCCTTTTTATTGTACTACTTGCGTTCCCGCTCCATCGTCTCTCGCGTGGAGGAAGATACAGATTCTTGACCACGCTCAAACGTGTCAGCTTAGGGGGACTTGCTGAATCCCAGGATGGCAAATTCGGCGATATCATACTTGCTGATGTGCTTACCAGCTACTCCAAAGTGATCGGAGACCTTTTCGTGAGCTCGTGCATGTTCATCTCGAGTGATGCCTCCAGCACCAGCATACCTGATAGAGCTTGTGGTGGCCATATAGCGGTACCTTTACTCATCGCTGTTCCGAGCATCATCCGGCTACGACAATGCTTGATCGAATTCTTCCGAGTATATAGACGTGGGAATCGCCGTGTTGATGGCTGGGGTGGTCAGCATCTTGCCAATGCTGCTAAATACGCTACAGCACTGCCTGTGATTGCTTTGACTATGCTACAGCGCAATTATGATGCGTCCATCATCGGAGTGAGCGAAGAAACGTTGCATAAACTATGGTATGCTCATTTTTACTCTACGCTCCCCTTAAGCCTGCTTCTAACTTCAAGCAGGATACTCTCTGCCATCATCAACTCCTCATATACTTTCTATTGGGATATCGACAAGGATTGGGACCTCTGTCTTTTCTCCGATATCGTGGGCCAGTTCCGTCCTACTTCTACTCTGAGAGAGGAAAACCCGCACCCATTTGGGCTTCGCGCAAATCGTTTCTTCCACGCCAATGCCATCTACTACTCTGCCATTGTGATTGACCTGGTCCTACGATTTACCTGGCTCAGCCGACTAACCACACGATTGAACTGGGTCAACGATCTGGAGAGCGGAGTGTTTGCTCTTATGTTTTTAGAAGTTATCAGACGATGGCTTTGGATCTGTCTCTTATACACATCTCCGAGCCCACGAGACCAGAGAGGATCTCGT
>OJKM01000122.1_pt1 | contig 12820 bp, 14 predicted proteins | sample 1596631 | NCBI WGS metagenome assembly OJKM01 (sample SAMEA3904683, study PRJEB24821) | metagenome | biome: Builtin; feature: hospital; material: surface | place: USA | collected 2013-06-06 | reverse complement strand
CGCTTTTTTTTATTTATTTTGTCCAATACCAGAAGAGGGTATACCTCTTTTTAAACCATTTCAACCTATGGGGGTATCCTTTCCATCAAACATCAAAAACAACATAACGCAATTCAAATTTCTCATGGTCGGGCATTATTGTATGCTGTAAGATTATAGCCTGCATTACCGCTCATTATCTCCTCTCCTCGAACATCCACGGACGTACGAACGTTGATCTCCATCAAGTTCTGGTCAGAGGAATACCCCTCAGTCGTAGTAGTGTTGTCTGTTCCGTTACGATGGTACGGGCTTTTTTTTGCCCACGCAGAACCGTAGGAATATCCGCTACCTCCGCTGAAGCCTGCTCCTTCGCGATTGTTATATGAAGGTTTAGGTTCGGTTGAACCACCAAAGTGTCGTAGAAGTGGGCGGAGAGAGGGTAGACATGCTAGAAAGTAGAGTCAATATGGCATAACTACTGTCAGAGTTGGATAGGGAAACATACCTGACACCACTCCGATGTTCGTCTCGACAGCAGTCCAAGTGGACGGGCCGATGAACACCCATGTAACGTCAATTGAAGGCACTTTGTAGGCATCCAGCATGATAGTAAGTCGGATAATTGATATTATGCATATACTAGAGAACTCCAGGGTTAGTTATTGGCATGATAACTAGATCATTACTATAAAGAGAGAGGGACTACTCACAATCCACCAAGTAGGAACGTTGCATAAATTGCAAGCTTCTGGACAGTGTTTCTGTGTAAACGCCAGATATATGGAAGAGGTAAGAGCAACAAAGCCCAATCGGTCACAATATTTGGTACCGCATTGCCTATAAAGAAGCTGTTCACATCAACTCCACAAACTGCTGGAATTGTCTTGTCCCAGAAGCCTTGGATTGGCAGGCATTGGAAAATGGTTGTACCAATCTGTATTTGTTCTGTTAGCTGTGCCATGCTCAATTGGTAGACTCTTTGTCAACCTACCACCCCGATACCCCATCCGGTGACCAGACTGGTGATAAGATATATTGGGATACGAATGCTAGTAGCATTGAAAATCCGCCAGTAGAATAAAAGAATAGAGTACTTCGTGAAGCATATAGACAGAGTATAGAGAATTTCAATGACGAAGAGGTTAAGGAAGAAGTCTCCGAATCCTTTAAGTCCATATGGATATATATGCTTTCCAAGTCCCCTGGGTATCCCTATATGTCACCCAATCAGTTTTGGAACGTTAGTGCTGATTGAGAGCTACATACATATTATCATGGCCACGAAATTCCCCGCTGTCATAAGCTGGGCAAGCGATTAGAATAATTGCCTAATCCAAAGAGGCAGGATTGTAATCATTCTTTCATCTCATACCAAGGAAGCACATATCATGTAGTCATCCCACCATAGTCCCGGCCGCAGGTGGCCAAGCCTGCAAATCAGACGAAGGCCAACAGCAACGACTGACAAGCAGAATGTGGAGATAAACGCAGCATACAGCTGTGGTTGTCTTGATTCAGACAGATCAATTCCCGGCGGAGGGGTGAAGTCCAGCGACATCGCTCCGTATGGTGTCAGGCGGGGAGCACACCGGAATTGACAAGCAAACAGGGTTCACTGGCTGTTTTGGAAGACGAACGGCAGAATAGGTGAACAATGAGAATCGAAGGGAGTGTCAAGCATTTAAGATGGCGTTTAACAGCATTGAAGCGGGTAGATTTGAGACCCTGTATGAGGCAGAAACCGTCGGGATCAAGGGCATCAAGGAGAGAAATGAAGCTGAACGGTTGCAAGCCCTCAATTAAATGAAATTGTGCCTCAACTCCGCCGGGCCCCATGTTTATCGGAAGGGTTTTTCACTCACTCTCTGAGCCCTCGTAATGCGGCGATATTAGCAACGATGTTTTGAAGGGCATGATGTACCCTGCGAAAAACGGGTAGATCCCCTGGCGACTTCGACACCTTGAGCTAGGCCTCCGAGACGGCAGGATAATATCCGCATGATGTTAGGAGGGGTCTAAATGCCACAGCCAGCGCCTCGTTTGTTTACGAGCTCGGATCCCGTATAGAACCCTGTCAATAGGAATGTGTAATATGGTATCATTTTCGGGATGCAACCTAGTTAGGTAGTAGGATGGCTATATAGTCGGGGGCGGAGGACGTCTGGCTTGGGCTTGAAACCCATTAAATATCACAATTTGAGCCATTTTTCTATACACCAGCTTATCTGCGTGTAGATTTCGAACATGACGAAGCCTACTATTGCTGTCGTTCCAGGTGCCTGGATTCCAGAGAATTTCTACTCTCCGTACATCCATACGCTAGAAAAGGCCGGGTTCGAAACTCGCTACGCCGAATATCCGTCTCTGGAGCCCCAGGATCCTTTAACGGCCGATTGCGCAACAGACGCCAAAGCTGTACGCTCCATTCTGGAGCCTCTCGTGGAGACCGAAGGTAAAGATGTAGTTCTTGTCATGCATTCCTACGGGAGTATGCCCGGTTGTGCAGCTGCCAAAGGATTATCAAAGACCGAACGGCTTCGATCAGGGAAACTAGGAGGCATCCTCGGCATGATATTGTTCAGTGCTTTCCTTGTGCCCGAGGGTTTGAGCTGTGCTGGTATTCAGGGGGGCGTGCTTCCCCCTTGGATAATGCTCGATAACGTATGTCGGCTCCCTGCCTATAAGACCTTCAAATTTATCCCTATGCTCATGCACAACATCTATAGCCTGCACCCGGTCTCAACGTCCCAAAGGACCCCATCAACGTGTTTGCCGCCGACTTCGACCATGGTCTCGCCAAGAAAACTGAACAGGAACTGAAGCCTCATTCCTCGCTGGCCTTCTTTTCTCCCCAACCACCAACGGCCTGCTCAGACCCTGCATTCAAGGACCGACTGGCGTATGTCGTGGCTACCAATGACCTTGCAGTCCCGAAAGACGCACAGTATGCTATGATAGCAGGAACCGGGCAGGAATGGAAGATCAAGGAGGTTCCTCAGAGCCACTGTGCCCCGTTCAAGGTCAATCTTGACGAGAGCGTGAAAATCATGGGGGAATTCATTGAGGCATTTCAAGGCGTCTAATCGTACATAGATATAAGTGCAGGTATGAGTGCATGATCATTTTATGCAGCGCCATTTCATGTGACTATTCCTCTCTAGTAGCGACGAAATTGATTCCCATCCTGTCTTGTGGCATCCATTCTACATCCTCGTCCTCCATCCCCCATTCATGTAAATCCACGAGCTGCGCAGTCACACTCCAGCGTGTCCCCGTTTCTTGCTGCACAATCTCCCACATCTCGTGAAATGATTCAACGTTGTGGTAAAACATCATGCCCCAGGGCCTGATATATTCCCTTGCTTGCAGTCTAGCCTGCTGGTATCCAATGAGCATTGTTCCCAGCCTTGAAAGTGTCACAACTCGTTTCATAGCCTTGATCTGGTTCTCCCATCCAAACAGATGTAGGAATTGGCAGGCGATAATGATATCAGTTTTACCATCTAGGCAGGACAGCGCGGAGTTATCCTGAAGAAAGTCGCCCTCAAGAAAAGTGGCCTTCATTCGGTCTGCGTCTTTGAATAACTCATAACCCAGATCCCAGAGCGACGAATTGATATCGAGAGCGTACATAGTCTCCGTTGGTGCTCCATAAGCAGCAAGGCGACGTAGGTCCTGCCCAAAACAACACCCAATGTCCAGGATTGTAGCACCCTTCTTTGCACGATGTACAATCTCCGGGAACTGTTTGAAGGCTGAAATGCTAGGGAGTAGGAAAATCCATTCACCCACGCATGGGTATTCGCCCAGTGGCCAAGCTTTATCACGCTAGATGGGTGTCAGTATACTCCGTAAATGCGCGTGCTTTTTCCTCCGCGGATATTGAGACGTCTCACGATTGAATGCAGATGAGCAATGAGTTCTTTGCCAGATACTCCACTCCATTTCTCAAACACATATCGTGTAGGGGCCTTGAGCCGCCGTCCGATCAGCGGCTTGTACCATACGGATGTGTCAATGGCCATATTTCGAGGTTGATGATTGATATGAAGTGCGTGGAATTAAACAGGGGAGCTGAACAATCGCTGTCGAGTTTCTGACAAGGTGGAAGCCCCCAGCCATAATATATTACGCGCGCTGTACTTCGTACAGTGTAGTAAAATAAAGAAACCTTCCAGCAGCTGCCTTTCTCGAGTGAAATTCAGTGGCTACCACACGATCAGGGCTCTGTTTCAAAACCAGAACCCTCATCAGGACAAGTCTGGACAACATGGTCCTGGTCATCGGGCAGATACCCTCCGCCATGGAAATGTTCAAATGAGCCCACATTCATTGTTGTTAACAAAGCCAGCCCCCTGTTTAAGGTTGGGTGTTGTTTTCTCGTCGAGGAGCATCCTGGCGTGTGGAAGATGCAAATGCAGGCTTAATATGTGGGTTCCCGGGGACAGTGGAGATCAACTCAAGGGCTTCAAGGTTGGTTCCTTTTATCCTTTTTCACTCCCTTTCTTCCGTCTCACTCGTAATCTGTTCGAACGGACGATGTCCTTGACGAGGGGTATCGATGCGATATCTGATCACTCTTCCGGCAGATCAATGCTAGTTAGCCGCATGCAGAGTATAGCAAAGAAGAGAGAAGACTGTGGCAAGCTCGTGAACCTGCAATCTCTTGCCTCCTTCACTCCCCTCCCTACATGTCTTCCCTTGCAGCGTGCAGGGGTACAGGAGGTTGTCGAGGCGTGCGAAGAAGCGAGGTTTGGCTTGCGGTTAGAAATGGATGGAGGGCTGTCGGTCACGTGAACGGATCCTCGTAAACACTGCAGAAACGAAGATCTCGAGACGAAGGAAACAAAAGATGCCTGCTCAACGAAGGCTGTTCAAGCCAGGTCGATCCATGGCTTACCAACGCGTAACTCAGTCCGTATACAAGCCGCCTGTTCCTTCAAAACAATTCATAATGCACCTATTTTAACGACAGGATACAGGGAATAGCCGAAGCTCAGCCGGAGTTGACACCTGCACTCAGAACGAACCGACACAGTCGATGGCAAAGGCCAACTAATAGGTTCGGTCCATACCCCTATCTCCACAATACTCGCTGTCAGTATTGCTTGGTAACTGCCCGCATATGCAACTGATCGCTCGCGCAGCCGAGGACGGCCTATCAATGCCGAACATCTTGCTGATGCTGATTAACGAGACAAGCCTTCTGCAGGAGGCTTGTAGTTAATATGTTCTAATAAGTTGGTTCTCATATATATCCTAAAATAGGGATATCATGGGAGGCACATCAGCCTGAATAGGAATATGCAGTGCTTTTATATTCCCCATGTTTCGTTTGCTGGCTTTTTTTGCATCACCGAAGCATTCAGGGACACTTAAGGGATGGACCCGAACATGGCAGCCACAAGACCCCTAGTAACATGTCTTAGCCCTTGTGGATAGACCGATATTGCCCAATGATGGATTATCGTACATCAGGAAAATAATTGCTAAATTTAACTCCGAAAAATTATAGACAAAAAATGCTCCGCCGAGATACAAAATACGGAATATTGCATCAAGAAGGGTGATGGCTTTAATCCTGAGATATAACGGTTTCTGATATCAATAACTTTGAATTGTGGGATGTCAAGACCGAAAAATGGTCAATGTTCTAACAAGATTTCCCTCTATGCATGCATTCTCAAGAGTTTTTCACTTTCCACAACTCTGGTGCCATAAACCTTCTGCATGTACCCCAAGATATCTTCGTCCTTCAAGTGCAGAGCTGTCGTACAATCCTGGACAACAGTGGTCCATAAGCCTCTCTGGAAAGCTGCCTTAGCTGTTGCGTCAATACATATGTCGGCGTACAGGCCCACGAGAATGATGTGTTCAATCCCTTTTTCAGAAATATACTTTTCGAACTCAGGGCTTTGGAATGCATCAAACTGAGCTTTCTTTGTGAATATATGTTCACCGCGCGCCGGTGAGAGGGCCGGGGACAGATCAGCTCCCCGAGTTCCTTCTACGCAGAGCTCTTTGCGGCTCTGAACGCGGTTTCGATGTCTCCAACTAGCATTCTGGTAACGCTGGTCCCCTAAATGCTGGATAAAGATGATCTCTTGTTCATGAGACCTAGAAAAGGCAAGTACACGAACAAGTGCATGCGTTATGCAGCTCATAGTCTCCGGATTTCCTAGTGAAATGAAATCGTTTTGAAAGTCTACCACCACTACAGCCGTCCCTTTCTTCATGAAGGCTGCTGCAAAGTCTGGTGCTGGACATATATCTGCAGGATCGTCGGCCAGAGAGGATGGCTGTGAAAATTCGCTTCCAGTGGGCGTGCCAACACTTGGGCTTGGAAGGGTCTGAAGAAAGAGATCGACAAAAGCGTTGGTGGTGAGGTTACCCCCTTGATCCGGAGTAACTGACTTATTCTGCTGAAGGACATTCAACGTCTCATCAACCTCAGCATCAATACCAGTACAACCACCGAAACGCTCGAGAATGGCAGCAGCAGCACGTATAGTGGCAGATGGATTTACGATTCCTTTGCCTGTGATATCATCCGCCGAGCCATGGGTGGTCTGGTACTCGCTAAGCCGGTTCAATGCTGGCTTCAAGTAGACGTTTTCTGAACAAGATGTTTCTTGAACCCGCATGTTGAATCTCTCCAGGAATATTGTCTGCATGATATCCGCATACTCGTTGCCAGCCACCATCAAGCAACGGCTAACACCAAATGCAATCATATTCCTGTTCATTGTGTCCGGCTGAATAAACTCCACTTTGATACCAAATTCTTCAGTCAATTCCTTGGCCCAGGATAACAATAATCCATCGAAGAGATGGAACTTGTATACCAAGAAGATGGTCTTTATTCCCCCAAGGTCATCACCCCATTTCTCTCTTGCCCGCTCAAGAGAGAATGCTATGATATGCTGGAACACTTCTTTGCGGAATTCACATACCCTCGATACAGATTTCTGATCACTTTCGAGTTTATTGGTTCCTGTATAGAACCCCTGTGCTTGATCTCGGATAACCAAAAGAGATGACGTGCCACGATCAAAGCACTCGACCTTGACGGCTTCCAATTGCTGACGTACTGCATACAGTGACTGGGCACTTATTGCTGTTCGGAATATGACTTTCAGACCTCGATTGGCCTCCCGCTCACAAAATTGCTGATAGTGCGTGATGTCATTTACGGTTTCGTCGCAGATGTCGAGGATTGCATTCTGGCTTTCATCTGAAAGAGGCAGGGAGTTATAAGAATGATAAATTCTGTCCGATCGGACGAATTCGATTCTCAGAGAATAACGGGACGCCAATTCTTGCAGGACATTCTCGAACACCACCGCCAGCTCTGGGCCTGTTCCGTGTCCAATTGCAACGCCCACCCGTAATGCATCTGTCCCATGCATCTTGACAGATGGATATATGAGGATGAAAGATGGAGAGGGCTTTTGGCGACTAGAATTTTCTTGGGTGACGGGGCCCCTTGGTTCGCTTTTATCTCCGTACGTGGACGCAAGCAACAGACTGGTGTCTTCAAGATGCGGTTTATCTTCTGTCTAATGAAAGATGTTCAAAACTGAAATTTGGCATTAACGGGAAACGAAGCGGGCTGGATGGGACAATTCAATCCAATCTCAGAAGCGAGGTGTTGGTACGGAGTACTGACCAGGTCAGGGCCACGGGGTTACTACTATTATATCTTCAATCTTGCCTTCTTTTGACGATTCCTCCACGCTAGTTTCTCCTCCTTTATACTTCGATGGATCGTTTCCCTCTTTGACATCCGGAAGCACGAATTACTGTCTAACTTGGTCGTTGGAGTTCAGCAAATCATTTGCCCTTTTCCTTACGAGGTTTTAACTCTCTTCGTCTCTTTCTGCTCGCAAATTTGGCGTTTGTATGGATATTTATCGGCCATGCATTATGGATATGAGAATACGGTGCCACAAGCTTCCTCCGCGTTCTTTCTTCCTTTATCTTGTTTCTTATTCCTGAAGGTTCAGGGGTCAGGACCATTGGCAAGATGAAATCCTATTTTAGTACACCTCGCATATGTGCTTTCTACTGGTTGCATGCACGGTCAGAATCAACCATCTAAGCTTTTTGGCAGGATTCCTGATTCTAAGGCAGAGAGCACGCATATTATCTCCTGTCGTATATCGAGAAGTTAACGTTACGTACCCCAAATGATGGTCATGGCGATCCTCCTTGGTACGGGTGTTTTCCATCCGCCTGACCATGGAGCCAGAGGGGGCCTGATCTCGTCTCTGATCTTGCAGTGTAGTTATAGGAGAAGGATATGCTACAGGCAAGGTCGTTTGAACCTGGTCCTTCTCTGATGCCTCCGATCTCGCTGTTTCCCAGTCCATGGATTCGACTTGATCCAACAAACACGAAACTTCCTTGGCTCGTATTTATAACTCGACAAGAGACGCCACCATCTGTTTATACTCCTTCCATCTTTTCCCTGCCGCCGTTACTTGGATCAGGGGAGATAGCATACATACGTCCAGATTCTATCGAAAATTGGACTCCTGGTACATCCAATCTCTGCTCCAGGACAACGAGGAAACGTGAAGGAGGGGATTTGATCTATATAAAACCTATTCCTACTATTCCTTGAATAGAAGGTCTGCACGTTTGGCAACGTACATTAACCCCTGTAGCTAACTAAAAACAGCATCATGCATGGGAAACTGAGGAATTCTCTGTCATTGAAGTTTCAGGTGGTTCTCTCTCTGCAACAAGAGAAAGACGCTTCACACAACGGATCCACACAGCATTTTTATAAGACCTGTGTCGTCATGCTTAACTAGTCATATTATATCCGAGGGGCAATAGTTCAGTCCGTCGTACTCCGTATTGGGCCATTCAAACATCTGGTACATATACTTACCCCACGATATTCTCCAAGCAAGCAAGGATGCCATAGAATTCAGCCACTCAGCATCCTGGACAATGGGCATTTCAAGGCGAGAATTAAAATTATGGAAACGAACGCTGCAAACCTGCAGACATCGGTGACCTCCAACACATTCTTAGATGACGTGGTCTAGCTCAAATCCATGTGATACTTGCTAGAGATAATTCTGCTGGTCTAAGAATCAACAAATCTAAACACCTGGACCAATTTACTCCTGCAACATTCGTCCAAAAGAATCCCTGCACTTTCGACTGAAACTTGCTCGATACGAACATCCCCGAAGACAAAAGAACCCTGTACTAGGTGGATGAGTTACTGTGCAGTGACACCGACTCTCACCGACCTTTTCTCGTATACTTTCACTCTGACAGCCACTTCGAGAAATAATTGGGCTGACGAATAAGGTTCTCTGGGTCTTCCCCTGAAACCGGCCTCCGAGGCCGACATGGCTAACCACACTTGATCGGAGAGAAGAAAATGTGTTGGAGAGCAATCGGTCTCCAGTGGTTCTTGAAATCGGTACATTGCATGCTTGACAATCTTGCATTATCAGTCTCCACAGACAGGGTGTTGATGTTTTCTTTCTGCGGGATGGAAGCGAAGATGCCCGAATGTCACAACCGTTCTGCCTGCCTGCTCGGCAAGGAGGGGAAAGATTGGTCCTACCGATGATGCTACTCCTCGGAACCGGCACGCGCACTTGATTATATGCAAACCGAAGGTTTTACCGTTCCTGTGCAGGATGTACAGTACGATACTACTCCATACAATGTGTAAACCTCTCGGGGGCGGAAAATTTTTCAATTTTCACCGTTGTGGAAGGGTTTTGATCGAGTCAGAAGGTGAACCTTCGCTTTCCTTTTTCCATTAATCTCGGATTTGCAAGGGAGCGGTGTGTCTTGACGAAGACTATTGTTGCTAGCTTTGCGGAGATCCTCCTCTTTATAATTGTCCTATGCGGCCTGTGTTGATTGAGGACCCCCTGAGTTCAAGAACAGCCAAGATTTCAATCCAACGGCCATTTCCATGCCCATTTCCATGTTCTCCTGCTATTCTCATTATTGACAGATATTGCTCTGAAGATATTACACGAAAGAGATGCCTCCCGTCCCCCATTTGCCTACCAAGTCGCAAAATGATATCAGCTCCGGATTCCACCTAGCTGATGGCCGAGGATACATGCTTGATCGTGGCTATTTTGCCTCGTCTAGGCTCAATTTTCAGTTTTATCTCTGGAAAGAGTCCTTACATTTTAATTTGCATCCATCTATCTCTACCCCAATAGAAAATTTGCGGGTTGCAGATATTGCCACAGGAACTGGATTATGGCTCTTTGACCTAGCTCGGGAGTTACCGGAGTCCGCACAGTTGGATGGATTTGATATCAGCCTTGCAAATGCCCCTCAGAAACATTGGTGGCCGCAAAATGTTACAATAAAACAGTGGAATATTTTTGATGATGTGCCGGAAGAAATGATCGGAAAATATGACATCGTTCACCTGAGACTATTGATTCTTGTGGTTGAGAACAGCGATCCAAGGCCTATCATTCAAAAGGTCCATAAGATGTTAAAGCCAGGTGGATATATTCAGTGGGACGACCTGAATTACCCGGATACACATGTCAGACATCCTCTATCAGCAGCAGCAGCCTCAACTCCAGCCTTTGATTCCCTGCGAGAGTTCGTGTACTCCAACGGCCGACACGATTGGGTACTGCAACTTCCTAGGATCCTCAATAGCGAAGGATTTGAGGGTGCCAGACAATTCAACTACGTGGATAGACCTGATCTCACAAAAGCAAACGGTGATCAACATCTTCTAACAATGGAAGAGTTTGCAACGACCCTGGCGGCTGCAGGCAATCACCAGGCTTCGGAGAAGATATTCAATTTGATTGGCGATGTGTATCAGGAATCAATGACCGGAGCAGCCCTGTCTATGCCACGAGTGGTCAACATTGCCCGGAAAAAAAGCGGCGAAACACCGCACTCTGTATTATAGAATTGAGGTGTACAGCTTTTTTGTTTAAGTTGCCATTCTCTAATAATCAAATACGTTGAGAGTGAAGCAGGGAATTCATATTACCAACAAAGAAATGTCTAAAATTACTTCTGTTAGATGGTACCATCCATGAGATCGGCTTGAATAACCGCATGTGGCCTAGCATTACGGTTGTCACCATCACTTACCAGAACAAGGCATAGGCCCTGTTTGGGTCACATCAGGTTTAATACGAACACATTCAACCGATACCAATGAACCTTTTATATTTTTCTTCGCATAAAGCCCTGCTCCCTCATAGTTTTTCTAATGCAGGCATGGCTCACTCAGAGTTTATGTTGTGAAACTCGAGACAATCATTGGGCGGGAGCTCCCGCCAACTCTAAAAATAAGCTAGTCTCGGGAAGGCAAAAAAGCATTTCCCGTGCTTTGTTCCATGATTCGGAATTTTATTGCTAGTCCCGAGAACCATTCCTCATCGTCATATTACCACTCTTCTTCGATGACACATTGAATACCAAGGGCTGACGAGTCAGCCAGGCCAAGTGGAATTGTGGCTGATATTGAGCTTGAACTACTCAAAACTATGTTTATACGGGCTGAGAGCTTTCATAAAACGCTATTGCGCGGCACGGTTTGTCCGATGCGTTAGCTGACTGACCATCGATATGCGGAGAACGATCTAGGTCGATACGGAGCATGAACAAAGGAATTCTAGTTATCGTTGTGTCACGAAATGTCGGTATGACCAACTGTTGCAACTTCTTTCCCGAATGGTCCAACTCGCTAGTCCGGGGGCCTTCACTCGCACACTGTAACAACCCATGGCTGGAGGACTTATTGTGAGGAGTAAATGGAATATTCTCCCATCCCCTGCATACCCAGTATCCATGCCCTTGGACCATGATAGCAAGCTTTATTTAGAGAACTCGCATGAAGCTCTGACCTGCGATTTTCGGCCGTATGACCACTTCAAGACTGCGCGAATGTCCCCAAAAATGTCGCTTAGAACGTCATCGTTTCTATTCGCGGACTGTCCGTATACTCGACTTTCAGGATCCGAGAATTGGCTTGAGCGACCCTGGTCAATAATGCAGCTATCCTTTCCTTCAGCCAAAGTAGATGACTCTAACTGTGGTCTCGGGTCTCAATTACAAGGACTAATAGAGAGAGGCGGGGCTATTATATTGAAGGCCGTATGAGTATGACAAGTTTACTCAAATTTGGGTAAGAGTCATATAACTATTACTCAAAAGACCCTTCGGGACAAACATCTCGCCTGCCACATACCATACTATTTAATAGGTACGACCTGTTTTCAATCATTGGTATTGATTGATGCTAAGAAATGCACCTTGTTCGAGAGTGACTTGGTATTCCTTGCCAAGTAAGATGAGCCAAGTTACAGTTGCAAAATTGGCAGGAATTGGTTCTACCCGAAAGATAGGTCGAGTGATTGACAACTCCAAGGGTATGCTTTTGACAATATACAGGCTTGTGAGGTCTGTCATTGCCTTCTAAGTTCAGCTGGGGCTGGAAGATGCTATATTGGAGGGCAACATATGAGATACCTGTGGGTAGACAATCATGCCGTGATGGCTTCAATGAGCCGCTTGCTGAGTTTAGGATTGTAGCTCTGGGCTACGATGCTTTCCCCCTTCACCAAAAGCTAGATTTGGCGGGTATCTTATTGAAAAGCAAGGTCCGTACACATTTCTTGGTGTTTAACGATCATTTGATTCTTTAGTTATATCCCAACACGCCTGGACAAGCTCAGCATGCTACTAATCCAGGTGAAACACGAGAAGATATAACTACCGATGGTTGATAGGAGATTGATCTTGAGCTCTGGAGAGCCAACTAGTTAACGGATTAAATAGGCCAAAGGTTGTCAACCCGGAAGAGGCA
>OJKM01000121.1_pt1 | contig 12828 bp, 9 predicted proteins | sample 1596631 | NCBI WGS metagenome assembly OJKM01 (sample SAMEA3904683, study PRJEB24821) | metagenome | biome: Builtin; feature: hospital; material: surface | place: USA | collected 2013-06-06 | reverse complement strand
TACGAGATCCTCTCTGGTCTCGTGGGCTCGGAGATGTGTATAAGAGACAGGGCGCAAACCGCATAGGACTAATTTTTCTATTAGAGAGAAAGGACCTATCTTATCATAACACTGCTACATACTCGGGATAGGAAAGATGTCGAAATCAAAGGATAGCGGCCCGTCAGGCAGCTACCATCAAGAGTACATTGCGTCTCTGCGATATCGCAATGATCTCCCTCCGCCTGAGATGCCCCCCAAGTTCCTGGATATCCCTCATGAAGGACTGGATCGTTTCCTAACTGCGGGTTTTGCATCCAATATGGTGCGCCGGGAAGAGCCGAACATTGATGTTGATGCCGAGGGTGGAATGCCAATTGATTTGATTGGCATACCAGGCCTGCATTTGGGAGACGAGAGTGGTATGTTACATCGTTTCCCAACTATGTCACTTCCACGGCTAATTTATATCTCTTTGATACACAGCTATCATGGCTCCTGAAAATCCACCACCAATAGATCCAGCTGACTTGCCCCTTCTCATGACATTGGACCAGCTGAGGAACCCGGCGCCAAAGAATGTGAATGTCAGTTTCCTAAGACGAACGCAGTATATCGCATCTAGTGGAATGGCCCGTGGCATCGATTCAAAAGGATCTGTCTTCATTGGAGGTCCTCGCAAAGGAGTAAAACCGAAGCCAACCCGCGATGATCCTACATACGTTAAGAAGTACATTCAAAAGGGCTTTGATATTGCTTACCCGAAAAGCAAGCACACTGGTCCAGATACCGCAAGCCAGATTCAGGGTCTAACACCAACTAAAGCGGAGCTCGATGCGTGGGCAAATCCAGTTCATCCAGATAATCCAAAACTTAAACCTGTTGGATTTTACCCTGTCATTCCAGATGTGGATGGATTTCCTGATTCCGGTGGATTCTTACAATTCAAGTTTGACAAAACTCCTGTTCCACCAGTCAACGGACAACGTGATGACCGCATGGACATGTCTATACTTATCCCATCATCACCAGAACCAAGGGTCTTGCAACAACATACTTCCAAAACACAACTCCACAAGGCAAACCCAGCCCTCTATCCTGATCCTGGCCCAATCCCTTACGACTATGATCTATACCTCCCACAGAAGCAAAGCTCTACAAAACAAATCCGACGAAGTCTCAATATGACCAACCCCGACCGAGACAGTCCATCAAACTATGCCCATGAAAGCTCATCTGGAGATAAATACCATCACTATGATAGGCTACGAACATATGCAACAAACACTCAAGTTTTGAACACGGAGCATAAGTACAAAGACATTTCCATAGTATTGTTTGATCCAGCCGAGATACCAGAAGGTGAACGTGAGATGTTCCGATTAAACCAAAAAGCCGCATATTATTACCCGATCATCTCAAAAACACGCATAAAGCCAGAACGTTCTCAGAAGATTGCCCGGGCTGGCCTGGCGCCAACCCGAGCTACTGCGAAGGAAGATCAGGTTGATCAGATACAAGTTAAGCTACGTGATCCCATCCCAGAAGAGTCGCACAAACGAGCAGGGCACCGGGCTCAGATTGATTCTAAATACACGAACCCGTTTTCTATCGAGGAACTGGAGAAGGGCCAAAACGAGACTGATGCGCCTGGTGACGAGGAAATGGCTGATAATGACAACGACGACTAAAAAATAAGCACTATAGCCCCAAAATCATACAATCATTTATCATTGATCGTGGCGTTATATAGGCGTTTTCATAGAAGGCACTGAACTAGAACCTTCTTAATCTCTTTTGCTGTTCGCTCGATTTATTTCATCAAACTTTTTACATTGTCTGATCTAATTGTGTAAATGCCTATAGTCAATTAACAGTAAAGGAAGATTGCTGTATTAAGCTCTTCAAGCTATTAGCCACAGGATAGTAGAATAAAATATTATCTTCTTTCAATCCAATGTATGCTATTGATACTGTATGCTTAAATTAATAGAAACACTTTTTTTCGTCATAGTAAAAATGTCAACCAAAACCATATATTTTATTCATCATCGTCATATATAACCTCAAATGCTTTTAAAATTATTCATCAGGTTCGACTGCGTTTGCAATGTCCGAGTTTTCAGGGCCGCTCGCGCTGCTTCCATTATTTGCATTGCTCTGTTCTGTAGCATGGTTGGAATCGTCATTGTTTTCGTCAGGGTTTGATGCGGTACGGTCTCCAGGGGTAGTAGGCCTTGTAGCTCGTTGATTCTGGTGAATCGCCTCAATAAAATGGCGTAAAATCCTCGCCACGCAAATGATCAAGAAACCTCCAAGGAGAAAATTTACGGAAAAATATTGTGATATTCTGAAGCCAGAGTATACGAAACCGGGAGCATCCTCTATGTTCCGACGTGATGAAGAGCCTGATGAATATGTGAATGAGACATCAAATTGGAAAATGGAAAATGAAATACGAAAGGCTGATGGAAGTGCAGTGGCAGTGGCGATGGTAGTGGTAGTAATGTTGGTATTTTCCCCAGATGTTGAGAAGCCAAAGATGGCCAATATCGCAGAGATGAGAGTCGGTAGGAACCATATGCAAAACATGAACATGAATGGAAGAAAAGCCGATATAGGAAAGCCACTTCTGGTACCACTTCGTAATCTTTATATTGTTAATATATCATCATAAAATGACTGTGATACTGCATGAACTTACACTGTCTTGTCTCTTTCTATCTGTCGTACCCAATCGGCACATATTTTTAGCCTGCCACGAACTGTTGTTACCGAGAGCAGGTTGTATTTCTCACTTGAGGCTATTGGAAGCACGGTTCCAAACCAGTAAGGGAATATAGCTGGGTCCGTTGGTGGTTCACCATATCCAGAAAGAAGCCGTTCATTAAGCCAGGACGAACTACTAGAACGGGATTTTGTCACAAACCTATTACAGATTTGAAACAGCTCCTGCGTAGACAGAAAATTCAAACATTTTGGATGTTGGCCTTCTTTAGGGGCTGATAGTTCTTCCGCTTCGATCATCTCCTCGAATGGGATTCGGATATCGTCTATGCGCTTTACGCATCCAATTTTGCATCCATCATAGTCTCTAGAAGACAGAACACGGAATCTGTACAGGCCAGTAGCACGTATCAGAATCCTGCCTCCAGGTAGTGATTCCAGCCGATCAATTTCAAGTAACGTTCCATATTGAGCATGCACACGAGGTTCAGATTGACCGGCTAGCTCACCAGTTTGGTTGAGCATCACTGAGCCAAATCGACGGGTCCCGTTCTCAACAACTCGTAGGATCATTCGCCGGTAACGAGGTTCAAAAACATGCAGATAGGTGGGCATAGATGGAAAAGAAACCGTGCATATAAATAGAGGTAATTCGTCGATTTTGGATGTATCCAGCTGTTCATTTGGCACGCCTCTTAGTTGAGATAACTTTCGCTCCGGGAATATGAAATAACTAAAAGCGTTCAATGTCCCGTTTCCGGGATCGTCTGGTAGTATCATCGGTAAGTTTCTCCGGCATACGGGGCAGAGATTCGAGATATCTAACATCCGAGCCACGCATGATCTGCAAAATGTGTGACCACAGACAGTTGTGTATGGGTCAGTCATTAAAGAGTAACACACTTGACAGTCGAGCTCCTTTACCACCGCCGATCTTATTGCCCTTAGAATTTCCGTATCGAGATCCGTCAAGTTTTCCTGGTCTTGATCATTGAATGTGCACTTTACAGTAGAAGCAACTGGAATATGTCCCTTCGCCATGAGGTTGTATGTTCCAACTAGGCAGCTGCCTTTAATCCAGAATTCTTGACTTGATTCCTCATGGCTGGTCTGTTGGTTAGATATATGAACCTTAATAGGAATATCATGACCCGGATCCCTGTTAGAGGAGTAAGCGGTTGCGTAATTTTCAACTATCTCTACAACCTTGCCGAGGGTGATGTCTCGGTTGCAGTCTGCCAAACAATGCTCAGGTATAAAATCTAAGTCAGATTTCCGAGATTTAGTGCACGCCGAAGGACAGAAAAATCCCTGGCTACGATCCTCAGTTCCAGGGTATGTGATATTGGTTCTAGGGTGTGTCTGTGGTATGCATGGCAGGCAAATTGTGCATCCACATGGCAGCCCTACGGGTACCTTGAGTGGCTTGGAGCAGCTACTACACTGTATCAGCTGGATTAAACCAGTACATATTGTGGTTATGTCCTCCGCTTCCACTTCTTCAACTAAGGCAGCACCGGAGTCACTCATTGAGGCTTCAATGAGGGTAGAGATAACCATAGCCTAGCAGTATATTGGTTTCTTTCGGAACTCCACCGTTTATTGCAGAGTCATCAAGAATGGATTAATTTGGAGAATACTTGTATTTAGCGGTCTTCAAAAGCATCCTCATGACAGAAAGTGGGAAATAACACCCTCATCTTCCAGAGGAATGAGAATTCTTTGAGGGCAGCCACCAACCGGAACTGTGATATCAAAATGACGATGATGCCCAAACACGCTACCAAACGTTGGATTTATATTAAAAGTTCCAGTCACATGACCTTCATCACAGTATAAATGCATTTGCTAGCGGAAAATCCTTACATAATCATCAACTTAGCTCAGTCGCCCTGCTAAACTGGTCACTCCTTCTGGGCTGTGGGGGAAACTTGTGTATCGAAAGACAAAACGCCATGGTTGATCATGACGATTGATCAATCTCGCTCCCAGATCAACCCAGAAACAGCGACACAGGCGACTCTCCGATGGCCTTTGGTACCAATTAGCTAAAGTCGCATCATACCCCCCATACACAACCGATGCATGAAACGCACTCTCCACTCGAACAGTGAACCCCCCGGGGGCTGCTAGATGGAGACCCATGGCGACATTCCACGACCGAGCAACCTCTGCGACTCCTACGCAATATCGTGTTTTTGGCGATAACAAGCGGTCGTCATCTAGTGCTGATGATGAGTCTGCTGACGGGAGCTGGCACGATGCCGTCTCTGCTACCACGTCGCGACACCCAGGAGGCCTCTCTTCGTCAGGTACCCAGGCTTCACTCAGCGCGAAAAGTGCCTCGTTAGCCCCGTCCAATATCACGCAAGGGAGCTTTAGCTCAGACCTCAGGCATTCAGGTATATCGAGGAATGCGACCCCACGCCCTCCAGAGTCGATTAGCCATGTCCGGGGAAATGGTGCTGGTGAGATTGAAACTGCTACTACGGAACAACGGCAGGCCATTATCCGTGAGCAGATCGAGAAAGAAATAAAGATAAAGACTGGAACGGAAAATATGCTGGAAGCCTTACTGTCGAAGAATATGAAGCAGACAAAGGAGCAGCGCTTAAGGGTGGAGTCGGAGCTCAGTTCTTCGCATCGGAAAATAGCACAGCTTCAGAATGAGCTCGAGGAGGAATTGATGCGGGCCCATATGACGCCGATAGAAGCCCCAGAGGCTAGGAGACTGTCAACATTTTTCAATGCAGGTCCAGGTCGGTCTCCATCGAGAGCAACTACGCATACAACCGGAGAAAGCTTTGAAGCAGAGGATAGCGAGTCAGAGTCACCAACAGTTGTACTTTCTGAGACGCTGCAAGAACTAGAAGCTGAGGGCATGTCATCAGATTATTATGTTGATCGAGCAAACAACCTAGTGGATTTGTTCAAACGATACCCTACTCTGAAATATGACCTGGAATGGTCGGTGTTTGGCCTGAGGGTTCAAGTCATGCTATTGAGTGAGAGTCGTGACGTTGTAGCGGCCGGTTACAGGTTAACACGGCACGCAATTGCAGACAGGAAATCTATCCAGGTGATCAGGGCTCTGCATACGGATGAACTAGTAATGCTCTCTCTTGTCAAGGAATCTAAAGCCAGCATGGAGCGAGAACAGGCCCTTAAATTCGTTCGGGCCTTTCTAGATGTTAAAGATGGTGTTCGAGAGCTCTCACGCTCAGTGGTACGAACACTCGTATCGATTGCAGAGCACCGAGATGACCGTCTGCGTAATATCTGCATAATGACAATTGCTGAACTCCTCGTCAAAGATCCAGCTCTGTTATTCTCTGCTGGCGGTATTGGCACCCTAAATGATGTTCTGGGTGAAGGGACATTTGGCGCATCCGAGAGTTTGGCAGCTGGCTTTGTTCATGTCTTGGATGCCCCGAAAAGCAGGAAATACCTTCGAGCAGGATGTGAATTGAACTCGGTCTTCGCGAACTTCACCGAGACGGTTCCTGATAGTGATCGTCATCTGAAATTGAGGTTTTCCGCGAAGGCTATATCCGCCATGCTAAAAACCTGGCCCGGTATACTAACACTGGCCCAAAACCCTGAGAGACCCCTACAGTCATTACTTCTTTCTTTACAGTTCCCAGACCCCCAGTCTAGAGATCTCATTCTAGAACTACTATTCGACGCTCTCCGCATCAAACCACCGTCATGGTCATCATCATTTCTGGCTGGAAGGCGGCTCACGACATATGGCCGAGTAGCCAACATGAAGTCAGAACAAGACAAAAAGCAATCCCGCACCGTCTATGAGGATGAGGATAATCCATTTGACCTAACAGCGCACTTCTCCGGACTCATACTAGCGTTATTGGTGGAGGCAGGATTGATCAATGTTTGTCTTTTGCAACCACGTGTATAGAAAAAGCGCTAACCAGAATGACTAGGTGCTATCTGATTTGATTGACGACGAGTCCGATCTTTCTCTTAAACGGAAAACAACTTTACTCCTTGTAGAGGTTCTAAGACGTGCTCAGCGCAGCTTACCCTCATCTATGTGTTCCAATCTTCATCTTCTCCCCAGCCTTCTCCCATCGTCGTCACCAATAAAGGCAAGGTCGGACAACCAACATCTTTCAACATCGACTATATACCAAATGGAGAGCATTAGTCGGACAATGACGAGGTCTGATGATATATCAGATGTAAGCGGTCGGTATTCTGTCAGTACCGAGATCCCAAACTCCTTGCTTCCGGGGGAACAGAGCAAATCCAAACTCAGTTCCACTATGGATGAAACACAGTTCCGTACCGCAATTCTGGATACCAACGTCCTCAGTTCCGTGAACTTTATGAAGTGGAAATGGGACCTTATCCTAAACATTATTGAAGGGCCACTAACAAACCCAAAACGTTTGGATGAAGCCATCAAAGGCTCCAAGTTCATAAAGCGACTGGTTGGTTTCTATAGGCCCTTTAAGTATCGGTTTTCAATGGTTCGCAACACGAAGCCTAATCGACGGTACATCCGAACCGGCTGTGCCTTGATGCGTTGTCTTGTGCAAAGCCCGGAGGGATCAAAATACCTAGCACAGAATAAGCTTCTGCGCCAGATAGCAGAGTGCTTGGCCCAAGTTGACCGTATGAGCGGGCTGACTTCTTTGTCGCCATTGTTTTCCCGAGAACAGATGGCTGATACTCTAAGTGGTGGATACTTTGCGCTATTGGGAACTCTGAGCAGTGAACCCAGCGGCATACAGATGATGGAAAGATGGCATATGCTCAACATGTTTTATCACATAGTTGAATTAGCGGATCGGAATGACCTCATCCAAACCCTTCTTGGAAACATGGACTTCACACATGAAAGCCATTTAAGAGTAATACTTTCAAAGGCCCTCACCACAGGATCAAAGGATATCCGTATTTTCTCCACAAAGCTGCTACGAAAATACGTCATTGGCAAAGTGCTGCAAGGATCGCCTGTTGAATGGGTAATTGAACTTCTGGTGACCCAGCTATATGACCCGGATGTCACTGTCTGCCAGGTTGCCGTCAAGATACTGGAAGAAGCATGCAACCAGAGAGATTATCTAGAGTATGTCGTCAAATGCCGCCCGTCTTTAGATCATTTAGGCGAAATCGGCGCCCCATTGCTACTCCGTTTCCTATCTACATCGGTCGGGTACCACTACCTTGACGGCCTCGACTACATCACCCAGGAGATGGATGACTGGTTTCTAGGAAGAAACGATGCATACGTTGGGCTAGTAGAAGCCTCACTGTCACGCGCGTACATTGACCAACCACGTCGAAACAGCTTAGCGCTAAACGATATAGTTGAGATGCAAGATATTGGCCTTGTGCCACCGCATTTTTACCGAGAACTTGCACGTACAACAGAAGGATGCAAGCTACTGGAGCAGTCTGGCCATTTCTATGAATTTGCTTCAACAGTACGAGACTTTCAACTGGACGAAGAAGATGCAGAGGTCTTACTAAAGGTTAAGGGGGCGCTATGGGCTATCGGGAATGTAGGCTCGATGGAGCTCAGTGCACCGTTTTTAGAAGAGACGGATATTGTGGAAAGGATAGTGGAAATAGCGGAAACTGCAGCCGTCATGACCATGCGTGGCACCGCGTTCTTTGTTTTGGGACTAGTATCCAGGAGTCAGCACGGCCTTGAAATGTTAATTGAGGCAGGGTGGGATGCGGCCGTTGACCAAAGAGGGCGTTCATTAGGATCATGCATGCCATTGAACCTAAGCAAGCTATATTCGGTGGGTTATATTCAGCAACAAAACTTTTTGATAATCAGCTACTAACGTGTTCTAGGTTAAATTCGAGCCATACCATGTTTGTACCGAGGAAGACAAGGCAGCGAGAAACAGATACAAAGTTGCTTCCAAGGACTCTGATCCGCTCAAGCAAAAGATACTCGGCCTTATCATTGATATGGGGAATACTGTTCTTGCTAAAAAAGCGGCGGCAGATCTACAAGTGTATGTTTACCCATCCATGCAGCTTGCTCTGGCAGGGTACTAATATGTTCCACTATGGCAGCCTTAAAACGAATCGTCCTGAATGCTTTCGGCGTATCGATCTTTTTGAAAAGACCCTTGTTATCCTAGAGAGCCATCACTTCCGGTTATCCGCGCGACGTTTCGCGCTAGAGTTGTTTGACAAGAGCGTGGTTAGGCGAATCATCTTTGGGGATGAGTCCGTCTCCGATTCTGAAATGTCAGAGTAGAGCATTGCATCTTTCTTTCCTCTGTCATTTCTCTTCGTTTGTCTCTTATTTCTTCCATGGTCTAAAGTATCCCCAGCGTGAAGATCTACTGGTGTTTTTGGTGCTATCTGTGATTCATGCATGTCCTCTTTTCGCACAGGAGCAGGCTTCGGGATTTCAATGCAGTTGATACAATATAGTGTAGGATGTCCTGGAATAAACACTTCTCGTTTCCCTTACCTTGCTCTCAGAGGAGCTTCCTTGCCCTTGTTCGCCCTATGTTGTCTATAGATAGCCAGTAACTCCTCTTACTATCACCAACATGCAACGAAGGCGCTCTCCTTTCATCCCCAACTCTTGGTATCAAACTCGACGCCACAAGATACGCTAAGGTCTGGGGCCAACAACCGGCGCCGACGCCTCCGCGGCGATCGCCAGGTGAGCGGCCATCGGAGCTGGCCGACAACTAGCTGGCAGAGCTCTTGCATGCTTAGAATCCCTGCGACAGCTCGAAATCAGGCCAGTTTTCCGGGCTGTTGATGGAGCAGTGCATGGCTCCCTTTGCTAAAGTGTCTGATAGCAGGCAAATAGTTAGTTAGATAGCTATGTAACTATCAAGGGACCTCATAATTATTTTGTACAAGTAGTTAACAGTTCAGCTCACTGATTAACTAGTAACTAGTCCCCTCCTAGCCACCGGCTTGACCAGGGGCGTTGCTGAGGCCGAAAGCTCAACGCTCAGCGGAGAACGGAGCTTGGAGCAGGGCTGCCCCGTTACCAGCGGAACCAGCCGCCATCATTGCCTTGTGCAGAAGCCTGTGCTGGGTTTCAACCTCAGGCCTGCGAAGCTGCGGGCCTAAGTCTTAGCTAGTTATAGGCCAATGCCGCCAATCGTCCTGTGCATGGCTCATGTATAAATATGGGGGATCTCCCGTACCTCGGGGGTCTATGTCTGTAGCCAACTAGAAATATATCCAGTTGATATTACTCCCTCTCCCCTGAAGCCCCAGCTATATTCGCCCATCGTCGCTCAGCCCCAGAATTAGTTATACACGGACGTTATTGAAAGATGGCGTCCAGGTTAGCCGCAGCTCGCTATGGCAAGGAGAATGTTCGTGTGTACAAGGTACACCGGGACGAGGCTGCAGGGACTCAGACGGTGGTCGAGATGACCGTCCGTTGCCTGCTCGAGGGCGATATCGATGTCTCGTATGTATCTCGCAAGCTACCAAGTTAAGCGGAGAATTAAGTACGGTGGACCTGACCGCGGCATAACTACCAGGTACACCAAGGCAGACAACAGCGTCGTGGTAGCGACGGACTCGATAAAGAATACCATCTATATCCTGGCAAAACAGAATCCGGTGACTCCGCCGGAGCTCTTTGCTTCAATCGTGGGAGACCATTTCACGCAGAAGTACAGCCATATCCGTGTAGCGCATGTCAATGTAGTGGCACAGCGGTGGTCCCGGATGAGCATCAAGGGCAAACCACATCCGCATTCCTTCCTCAAAGACGCCTCGGAGGTCCGGTCTACAGACGTCACCGTTACCAAGGGCAAGGGGATCGATATCAAGACGTCTTTGTCTGGCCTCTCCGTCTTGAAGAGCACCAATTCGCAGTTCCATGGCTTCGTGAGGGACGAGTTCACTACTCTACCCGAAACCTGGGACCGAATCCTTAGCACAGATGTCGATTCGGCATGGACATGGTCAACATTCTCAAACCTGGAGCAAGTGCAGGGTACGGCGGCCAAGTTTGACTCTACCTGGGAAGCCTCGCGCGGCATCATACTGGATATCTTCAGCAGTGACAACAGTGCGAGTGTCCAGAATACCATGTATAAGATGGGAGAGCAGATACTGGCTGCCCAGCCGCTCCTAGAGACGGCCGAGCTCAGCCTGCCCAACAAGCATTACTTCCAGCTTGGTAAGATAGACCTTTTGGACATTTGCCGGTATAGAAGATTTGCTGACTAGCTTAATACAGATCTGGGTTGGCATAAGGGCCTGAAGAACACTGGCAAAGACGCTGAAGTTTACCTGCCGGGCTCTGGCGCCAGTGGCCTTATCAAGTGCACCGTTGGACGAGAGGGTGTCAAAGAGAAGTCAAAGCTGTAAAATTTTATCCTTTGGAGTACATGCACGTACAATATATATCCAGTAGCTGACAGATTCCTGGACGTCTCTCTCAGATAGATTGTGAGCACTATCTTGGTAATAAATCCATGGTGATATCAATCCGTATACTTATGGTACATAAAGTCTCATCAAAAATATCTCCTTGATCCCTGACAAAGGGGAAGGATAGTAGTATAGTAATACAAGAAAAAGGCCCAACAAATGACTCCGTGCGTATGCGCTCTACAAGGGGAAAGAGAAAAGAAGAGGATATCAAACGTGGCTAATGTGAGAGAGCTTCGGTTTTCGCATTCTGTAGTGCCTCACGCACTTCAGGAATGTCTGTAATAGACGTATTTTGTCCGTTGAGTTTGACAATATTCTCTTTATACGGATGCTCAAATCCTTCGAAAGCTATTTCAACGATTAAGTTAGCAGCGTTCGTATATAATCAACACCAAAAGCAGCCAATGTGCAAGTAGAGAACGGTACCGACCTTTCAATCGAGCCATTCTCTTCTCTCGTAGTCTATTTTTTGGCAGCATTCCTTTGACAGCCTTTCTCAGAACCTCGGCGCCTCCCCATTTCTCGATCATCTGGTCCATAGACATCGACTTCAAACTTCCCGGTCTGGTGTTGTGTGTATAGTACAGCTTTTGGGCTCTCTTCTTTCCCGTAGTACGAAGATTGCGGCATCCGAGAGCAACGACATAATCACCACAGTCTGTAGATGGATCGTAGATCGGTTTATGTTTCCCCATCAGGAACATCGCGATGGACGAGGCCACTCGGCCCAGACTTCGGGGGTCAGATCCGATATCGATGGCATGCCATGTTCGAGAATACGCCAGACGCGTCTTCAAAGTAACCAGTTAGCCTGATATAAACAGCCATTGCAGCTTCAATTGACCCGAGTTCGAGATCGTAAGACGTACTTTTCCAATCGTTTGAGACATGGCTAACAGCACACTTTGCGGCCTGGTAAAAAGCAGATTTCTTCACTTCCGACGGATAACAGCCAGCCGAGCAGCGCTATTCAGGCCAGCAAATATCCTTTGTTATCACTCCTCGTCGCCGATTGTGTCGCTGTTCCTCATCAACCTGCACCGTCGCTGACTTCTTCTCCCCCAGCGAAGCTTCTGCTTCAACCAAAAAAGTTCTTATATCACGTGACTCTACCCTAAATCCCCACTAAGCGAACTCCCACACCTTGAAACTTTCAATATCGACAATTTTCAACTCACAGCGATCGCGACGGTGAACGAGCAGACAACTTTTCGCTTTTTTCCACCGTATCCCGCACGTCGAACGCTGCCATCACATTCATCATGGCCAGTACTCCCAGCGTGCAATGCTTCGGCAAGAAGAAGACGGGTATGTACATTTTTTTCGAAGCCAGTCTATTGAAGGAAAAAATACCCAAGAGATGTGAATGCTAATAATTCTTCGCACAATATAGCTCCCGCTGTCGCCCACTGCAAGGTACGAATTAGACGTTGACGGACGATACTGAAAGACGGTTTCCGGACATATCGCTAATTTTTCAAACAGCAAGGCAAGGGCCTCATCAAGGTCAACGGCCAGCCGCTCGCGCTCGTTAAGCCAGAGCTCCTCAAGTTCAAGGTACGGAAACCTCTACATATGGGACTTCTGCGAAATGGAGATAGATAGGAAGATCACCTTGGATCAAAATAAATATAGAGGAAGGAAAATTCAAAATACCAATCGGAGATGGAATTCGCATTGAAGATACCAAGAAGTGTGCGGCGGCAATTG
>OJKM01000120.1_pt1 | contig 12855 bp, 11 predicted proteins | sample 1596631 | NCBI WGS metagenome assembly OJKM01 (sample SAMEA3904683, study PRJEB24821) | metagenome | biome: Builtin; feature: hospital; material: surface | place: USA | collected 2013-06-06 | reverse complement strand
AGATCTCTCTGGTCTCGTGGGCTCGGAGATGTGTATAAGAGACAGGGTGGATTTGCGATGGGAAGAGGCACGAGCTCGCTGCTTGATGCCGACCCCGGCATTTTGCATTGTGTTTTGCATTGTCAGTTCCTTATTCTCGAGCGGCGATAGTGACATTAGCGATGGGTCTGCGCTCGGTGTGACGGTAGATATGGACACCGGAGACTTGAGGATACCTGGGGCAGGTTCGCTTGTTAAACAGGTCGTCTACAAGATGATGATAGCCATAACATCCAGATAGTTGTTGCATACCCTTTGGCCGTGGTGCCGTCTCATTCTCGTGATGGGCGGCCGCCGACGTCTGCTCCTGCATTGTAGACATTTTTTTTATATAGTAGTTATATATTCGGGCGTCTGCCAAACAGGTCAGTTCATGTCATGCCAGCCATCTCTTCTATCTCAACATATCATTCTCACCTTCAACGACGAGTTCTCTGTGTCGAGGCGAATTGAGGTTCGACTGGTTGGAGGGGTCTGTCTCGTTGACTCTAGTTAGATATTCTTCCTGCGGGGAACAAGCATTTGGGCGCAAAGTGGCTGTCTCGTAACTAGTTAAGTCACGGCGACCAAGCGGCCGGATGTACGCTCTTTATAACGACCGACAAAGTCCGAGAGGAAATGAGGCCGTCAACTATCAGCTTGACTGCTAGCTCTCGTTCTCTTCACGTTCGGACTTTTTCGAGCATCGCAAACCGACTCCAGTGTTTATTCTGTCCGCCTCACGTGAAATATGACGTAACTAGATTTGTTCCTGATGCGGTCACGCAAAAGGGGCTTCTTAGCTGCAGCACATGAAGCTGATCATGCCCGTACAGTCAGTTATAAATAGCCAGCTATAGCGCTGTTCTCCTATAGGAGATAATACAGGGGACCCGCGAAAGAGAGAAGCGTGGATGTATCCGTAGTAGTTGTCTGCAGGCCTGCCGTCACCGGGCATGGTCAAGTAACAAGGTGGACATAGATATATAGATAGCCCCGTACCATATCATCTGCTGCTAGTAACATACAAAGCTGAGGAGGAGGATATAGAGAGCAAACAGAGAAGGGACAAGAATAACTGCCGTACGCTGAAATGCAACAGACAGACACCTTTTTTTTTTTAAAAAAAAAAAGCATGGGCACCAAGCAAACTGGATAGCAGGCGGGGGGATATAGGCTATAAAAAAACGAGCCAAGGAATGCAGACACGAATATATAGCAAGATCTGAGCCTCCCAGGACTAAAGAAAATCAAAAAGGTACTTGAAACAGTTGAAGTGAAAAAAAAAGAAAAGAAAAGAAAAGAAAAAAAATTAAAAAAGAACGAAGGTCGAGGGAACGATTGGCACAATAACTCGAGGGCTGGTATATGTTTGGTCTTTTCTCAAACTGGCAGGCCATATAGCAAGAGAGGTAGGCTCTTTGAAGATGGCTAGTAACGAACATTGTGGAAAGGGAGCAAGGAAAAGAAGAGAAAGGAAGAGCAGCTGAGGTTTTCAAAACGGCCATGCACTGCATGTAAAGTTAAAGGGTAATTAGAAAGACACATATGGTGAATCTTTAATAAGAACAAAAGAAGCATAGAAACAAAGTCAAGGAATGCAAATAAAGAACAGCAGCTGAAAAAAAGCTGGTATAGAACAGATGGGAGGGATATTTTTTTTTCTTTTCTTTCTCGAAAGCACAATAACACAAGCCCTTTTCCCAAGATTGCTGGATAAATAGGTCGTAAATCATTCATATCAAGAGATAGATTCAAACTCCTGCCGTTCCTTGAGCCAGTTCTTGGCCAGTTCATCGCCTCCAGCGGCCGATAGCTGCATCCAGTGCAGAGCTAGGCACATATTCTGGGGGTCAGACTTGGAATCTTGGTCTCGTCGGTACATCACCTCGGCTTTGAAAGTGTCCCCGGGCTTAGTGAGAGGGAGTGTAACGGGGCGGAGGAGGTGTGGGTGAGTAAGGTACAGGATTGCCAGCTCTCGCTGAGCAACAGGGTTGCCTTCCCGGGCAGTGACAATCCACATGTTCGCTGCGTCTTTGATCCCGTTACCAACTTTGGGGGAGAAGTCGTACGAGATCGGATGTGAGTGCCGGTGCCGTTGAGCAAGTTCATCACACACAATCTTGTCTGCGATTTCAATCATGCTGTTGCAGACGTCGTCCTTGAGCTTGAGGGCGGCAAGACTGAACTGCAGGAAAGCGGTACCGCTTTCGGTTTTGTTGAGGATGTCGGATGGAACGAAGGAAGAGATGAACTGCAAGTCTCGGAAGAGGGTTCGAGGCTGATACTTCTGGATCAGATCTCGCAGTGTGTTTGTAATTTGTGTCTCATTCATCGCTGCATCTATCGAGAGGCCTGAAGGAGCTTCAGCAGGGCTAAGGCCAGGCGATGAGGGTGTGGGAGTCTGGTCATCGCTGGACTTGCGTCGCTGCTGACAGGTCTGTAAGCTGTTACGTCTGTAGATTCCATCCATCGAGTGGCGTAATCGCGCTTCACTCAGCAAAGGGGTGTCTCTGCTACTGTTTAAAGATGTCGCTACTAGAGTCCACATCTCATGCAGTGCTTCCAGCTTCACGTACGGATTGGCTGGACGGGAGAACTTGTCCATTAGCTGCTCAAATGCCTCCTCGTATCCGAAGCTGTAGTCGCCATCCACTTCTCCCCTGATGATACTTTTCTCCTTGGATTCCTGGGTTGAATGCCCCTTGCATCCCAGAGACGGTGTAGAACGACTTCGACGAAGTCTTCCACCAGTAACGTCACGGTCGCAAATTTGTTCCATCAGTGAAGTTGAGCATTGCGATAGGAACCTGTCAAGCCGTGTACGTTTCTCCATCTGGCTCTGTACTCGAGGTTGATTCAAGTATGCAGAGAACCAGGCGTCGGTTTCCGATCCGCAGCTCCAAACGGGACAGCCGAGATCGCTTAGCAGTAGGCTGGTTAAATTTCGCTTGAGGCCATCAAGGAAAGTATGCTTGCCATGAGAGCTATGTTCGGTACGCCTGTAAGGCATATTATCGCTGAACATAGACGGAGGTCGAGACCGAGGGCGGCAAGTCGACCCATCTCATTTGTGCCCCTGTATTTGACGTCCACCCGACATGATAATCTGCTGATTGATGACAGCCATATTACACGCTCGGTCCTAAGCAGCATCGTGACCACTACTTTAAGGCGGTGGAGAGAACCGAACATAATGCACGCCATAGTTAAACTACGGAGTAGAGCGTCTTTGGCTTCTCTCTGTCCGGGTTGGGTTGGTCCCTGGAATTCTGGTTCTCCAATGTCCACGGCGTTCTGCCCGATGAAAATGGCAGAAGCACACACCAGTTGGTCAAGACAAAAAAAGACCAATTGGATGTATGGAAGTATCAAGTACTTTCGTGCTTCTCGGAACGTGGTCGGTGCCCTTGTGCTTCGATCGGTTGAAGATCTGATGATCCGATCTTTTGTCCTCCTTGTTCTCTTTCTTTTCTTTTTCCATCCTTTTTCCTTTTTTGGTCTTTCTCTTGGTTTACAATCCAGATGCAAGTCGGATCCTTGGTCCAGAAGTCTAACCCCCCCATTGCTTCGAGCACTCCCCGTCTCTTACGGGGTACATTCATCATTTGACGTTTAGTCCGAGCTATTTAGCCTTTGTAGTGAGTGGCATGCAGAGGTACTTTTTGGTACGACAGAGGATTCCTTGGAAGAAATTGCTGTTTTGTTTGAACTTTGCTGTACTCGTATGTACTGTTGGCGTGACGCACGGTGAAGCAGGGTCTTATAGTGCGGTATTGAGATGCAGGAACGGAAGTGGATTTAGTACTGTTTTTTTGGGTGGATGGAAGAAAGCCATGCTGATTCGCATAGAGAGAAAGAGAGCAGAGAAGGCTGATGACAATAATGCTGTTGTCCGTTCGCCTAGAGCTGCTGGCTGGCCTATCATCTGCGAGGCATGGAGATGAAGCAATAGGGACTGAACGGCATCCTGTCCTCCTTCTCCAGCCCTCCAACCCATCCCCGTACCACCCACGACGTCTAGAGAAACCAAGAAGTAAAAAACAAGAGAGGAAGGGGGGGTAGTTTGAAGCCACAGCTCCAGGTTCTCGGTAACTAATTTGCCACACCAGATGAGGCCCTTTGGGTTAGTTAGTATATGTGTCAATGTAGAATCGGCTCTGCGAGCAAGGGAGGTTGATTGATCACCGGGACTGGAGATTGGAAGCAGTCACCGCAAACGTCCTGCAGCGCTGTTGAGCAGCAACTGGCGGTCGGCTCCAGAGACCAAGAGTGTACAGCCCAATGCAGCCCCCAAATTCGAGTCGTCTCGGCCAGCGGGCTTCCAGGTTGTATGCACAGGAGATCCCCTCGCCAGCGTCGCTGGACGTTGGCCGTCTTCTCGTACTCCGTTGGCGGCGTTTTGTCCCTTTGGGCTGCAGGCCTATCAGCGCCGCCGGTGGCTGTGGCTGTGCACACCCACACACCAGCCACATATCAAAACTCTCTGTCCGCGAGCGAGGGCAAGGTCGCTTCCTCCTCCCCTTCTCCCCCGCCGAAACCAACCAACCAAGGGGCTGCCGTTGTCGCCCTTGCGTCTTGTCTGTCTGAAAACAGGGCGCGCGCGCAAGAGGGAGGCAGAAAAGGCCGAGAAGAGGCCGAAAGTGAGGCGGGTTGTCCAAACTAGCATCTTTGCGGCTCGTTAGTTACGCTGCAGGGTTTTGTGGCTTGTTAGATTCTTCTCGCTCTCTCTTACTCTGCAGCTGCAGCTGGCTGTGGCTTGCCTCGTCCGTGTGGCTTGCTCGTCATCTGGCGAAATATACAATATCAGAAAATCCAAGATATCAGAAAAACAACCTGCGCAACGCAAGCAACCCGAGGACCACCGTCTCCGCCATTTCCACCTTTCGCAAGCTTCTCTCTCCCCCCCCCTTACTCCAATCGATTCGGTCCTTGTTTTATTTTTCCTCCGCCCCCCATTTAGAGTATTTCTTTGTGATATGTCCGATCAACTCTCGTCTTCTGATATCGCCACTCTATCCGGTCAGTCTGCCCTGTTGAAGGAGGTCAAGCCGCAGGAACAGCATAACGTGTAGCAGGACAGACCCTGTCGACGTTAGGAGTGGTTAGTTGCTTCAAGTTAACTCCCTTGCTCCGATTACCTTGATCCTGTGTACGTCTCACCGCTCCAATAAAGCCGAGAATGGGGGAATATGAATATGAGTATGACTGCACAGACACTTGCGAGTGACATGTCTTCGTGTTCGTGGTGCCTTGTTGACGTTGGTCTGTTGACCTGTTGATCCCTCGCCGGGAGAGTTGGCGAGACTGGTTACGTTTGGTCCAGATCCCGGAAGCGTTTGATGACGGCCTTAATTGTCCTTAGACCAGTTATTTCAGCCGCCAGTGGCAAAGAATAGGAACTCGGATACTGCGTCCGTACCGCAGAGAACCCTCCGGTGGAATGCTTTCAAGCCGTCTGTTTCCATTGTGTTCTCGAGGGAGTCTGTATGCGCGTCCTGTTGCCACTTTCTGGTATTGACCTGCTACGTTATTATTCTCTGCTCCATGGCCGTTCATCCTGGACTCAATTAACGTGGCACTCATCCGCCGGATTCTGCGCTTCCAATATGATCGATCCCTCCTTCCCTTTACCCACCGGAGTGGTGCTAGGCACATGTTTCCAATAAGGCCATAACATCCTCGGCACGTTTTGAAGACGTGGCAATCTCTTTTCACTTCTATTGAGTGGCATGAGCTATGTGTTGGTCATCACCTAGAGTAAAACGAGCAAATACGCTGTTTGGTCAATACCCTGGTCATCACTGTAGCTTCTGCTATTGAAAGGTTTGACGCAGTGACAGCTCAACAATACCAGATTAAAGCTAGAAGTTGCGGTGTATATCTGGCCAAAACACTCGCAGCTCTGGTCAGTTTATTTCAAGATGGATGAACTCTAGTTATAGACCGCCTTTGATGTTTGCCTTCACACTGCATCTCCTGCAGAGTGTGTCGTCGACATTTGCATTAACCTTGAGTATCACCATACTCACCATTATCTCTTGAAATATGGAATCATTTTGGAGTATATATCTTACCATTGAAAGCATTGAAGGTAAAAAAATATACATCCGCTTATGCTGACGTGTGTATTTCAGGATTGACAGTTGAGATATTGATGTCCATGGCCAGATTATTGGATATAGCTTCTTTTTCATGCAGACATCCCGACTGCTAGCTGCATGTTTCGGTCGAGGAGAGACAATGGCCAATCATCTACCATTACACCACGAGGCATTTCCTTCGCCCTTTATTGACCAACTTGTAGAATGTAGCCCTTGGGGGGAGCAAAAATGCGCTTTAACTTGCCGATTTCTACTCAACAAAGACTTGCGATATCACATTCTTTTCTCTTCAATAGACACGAACCCTACTAATATATAGGTAAGGAGATCTATTGGATCCTGCCCAAGTCCATGCACAGTATTCAAAGAAAGGCACTTTTTCAGCCGGTGTATACAAGCATACATGACCGTGCTAGACGGCCCCAGTAATGCATTAATGAATTGGGCGATAAGGGGGTATCTCAGCCGTAACATTCAAGCTCCCGTCCTTTTACTAGGCTGGATAGTTAGTTATCAGCCCGGCCGAACTCTAGCGCCAAAAGCTGCAGTCGTTATTACAGCCTTATTGTCCATCACAGCTATTTGATATGAGTGAATGAGTCGATATTGCCTATCTGCCATGGTTACATGTGGGTTCTTGCTTCTAGGAACAGAGCTCTAATGCTAGATGATTATTCCCTATCATAGAACCTGGGGAATTGTCTGGTTAGCCAATCAATATTAACTCATTAAACGTCGCTTCTCGGAGCACAAAGGGCGCCGCTAAGTTACCAACGCAACTAGCGGGAGGCGTCTACCGAATAGCCATCTGCCTGTTGGTCAACTTGTAAACAATGGAGGCGCCGGTGAACCGGCGGCAGGTATATGCGCATATATATCCATATTATGTGAGGCATATACAGTAGCAGGCACGGAGAGCGCTGAGGGTTCGTGAGCTATCTATTGATGGACGATCCCATCCAGCCAGCCGAAAGATAAGCAAGCCGGCCGGCTAGCTAGCCGACTAACTATACTCCATATTAACATTAACTTAGGTAGCCAGAGTGACACCTAGATAAGAGAAGAAAGAGGACCGTATTCGCTATCTCCGTTATCGGATAGGTATCTGTCGTCGGCTGTCCCTTATCTCTTCTTCTCCCTAAATGGCGGTCGACTTTCATATGCTGGCTGCTCGGCTCGGCAGACTCCATAGGGCCGCTCCTTTATCTCCTTTTGGCACTATCTCGCATGAACAGCGCAGACGGCTTGGGTGACCGAATCTCTGAGCGAATAGAAGGTTTGGGGGCAAGCGTTAATCTCCGACCTTGGCTTGCGTGGGATTCGCGGTGCAAGATATTCCGTTGATAGCGTGCAAGCGTAGAGAGTGAATAATTGAGATAGATAATGGAGAAGCGGAGAGTGAATAATTGGCTATCGGCAGAGGTGTTGCGGCACCGTTTTTGCGAATTGGCGTTTCTGGGGATGGGAGATCCCGACTGTTATCTCTAGTTATCTCTACAATGTTGGCTGAACCGGGAAATTGTCTTGAGCCTCCATCCAAGCTCATGAGTCGGGCTGGGTTTATTAAGCTATTAACCTTTCCCTCGTCCTTCATCGTCATCCTCATATTTTCTTCCTACCTGCTCCTATCTTGTTCTTTGCTCCGTCTCAAATTCTCCGGCTGCTGGCCTCTTGAATCCTTGTTATCTTTATCAAGCTCATAGCTACCGACACATCGACAACCACACCCACTTAGGGATCACAGGGTTTCCTGTTCAGCGTTAACATAAACAGAGGTAGAGAGGTTATCTTGATAAGGAATAAACATGTCCAACTTGCCCATGGAGCCGGAGTTCGAGCAGGCCTATAAAGGTTAGTACTGATACGATGACGTACCTTGAGTCGATCTCGGTGAGAAATAGTTGAAGCCAGGACCCTAACAAGGTGACATATATAGAGCTCGCTTGGACACTTGAGAACTCGAGCATCTTCCAGAAACACCCGGAATACCGGAAGGCACTGCTCGTTGCCTCCATCCCGGAGCGAATAATCCAGTTCCGTGTCACATGGGAGGATGACAAGGGCGAAGTAGGCTGATTCCAATTCATATGCGTAAGGTAGATGAAGGTGCTGACAAGCTGGTGCTATAGCTGCAGGTCAACCGGGGCTACCGGGTGCAGTTCAACTCAGCCCTGGGTCCGTACAAGGGTGGTCTGCGATTCCATCCAACAGGTGAGACGCCATCCCACCTTGTTCTTACCTGGGAAGAATAATAAGCTAACATTGGCTGGTGCAGTTAACTTGTCCATCTTGAAGTTCCTGGGCTTTGAGCAGATCTTCAAGAATGCTCTCACAGGCCGTACGTATCCTCTTCAATGATATTGTTTCTAACAGCTATCGAGAGTGGCCGGGCTAATCTAATAGCTGTATGGTAGTGAACATGGGTGGTGGTAAAGGAGGCGCCGATTTCGATCCAAAGGGGAAATCTGACAACGAGATTCGGAAGTTCTGCAGCGCATTCATGATGGAGCTAAGCAAGCATATTGGCGCGGATGTCGATGTGCCGGCTGGTGACATCGGAGTTGGTAGTCGAGAGATCGGGTTCCTCTTTGGCGCTTACAAAAGGCAGAGGCATATCTGGGAAGGAGTGCTGACCGGAAAGGGAAACAGCTGGGGTGGAAGTTTGATCCGACCCGAGGCAACGGGCTACGGCCTTGTCTATGTGAGTCTCCTGACCTAGATGATTTTGTGCGATGACGCATGGTTGCTAACAAGGCAATGCTGCTGTATAGTATGTCCAACACATGATCAAGCACGCCACGAATGGCTTGGAGAGCTTCGCAGGCAAGCGGGTAGCTATATCTGGATCAGGGAACGTGGCTCAATATGCCGCTCTCAAGGTGATCGAGTTTGGCGGCATTGTCGTATCTCTCAGTGACAGCAAGGGCAGCTTCATTGTCCGGGGCGGCAAGGACTCCTCCATAACCCCCGAGGAGATCCGCTTGATCATGGCACTCAAGGATGAGAGGAAGCCGCTATCCGGCATTGCGAGCCATAAAGCCTTCGCCAGCAGGTGTGAATATATCGAGGGTGCAAGACCATGGGTTCACGTTGGCAAAGTGGATGTTGTGCTTCCATGTGCAACTCAGAACGAAGTCTCAGGTGAAGAGGCCAAAGTACTTGTGGCTAACGGCGCACGCTTTGTCGCCGAAGGTTCCAACATGGGCTGCACGTTGGACGCCATTGAACTCTTCGAGGCGCACAGAAATGAACATAAGCGTGACCAGGGCGCAGTGTGGTACGCGCCTGGAAAAGCAGCAAATGCGGGAGGAGTTGCAGTCAGTGGGTTGGAGATGGCTCAAAACTCCCAGAGACTGACGTGGAGTGCAGAGGAAGTGGACGGGAAGTTGCAGGCTATCATGAAGGAATGCTTTGAGACTGGACTGAGGACGGCGAATGAGTACACGGAGGTAGAGGATGACAAACTGCCGTCTCTTGTGGCAGGAAGCAACATTGCAGGTTTCATCAAGGTATCTGAAGCCATGCGAGACCATGGTGATTGGTTCTGAACAAAAGAAAGAGGCCTTCCTTCCTGCTACTCTTCTTTTTCTGAAAACTTTCGGCGGTTTTTGTTGGCGTTCTGGTGCCATTATCCTGATCATTTTCCGTTCTTACACTGTGGTTCCTTCGTCTCGGGCTGGGTATTTGACATGGCAGATACCTTGATTTTTCTTGTATGCACCGAATGGACATATCATGGCGTGGGACTCAAAATGTCATATTTTCCTTGCCCGAGCGCAACACACCCAAGATTGCACATGTACGACATTCCATTTTTTCCATCGAGGCACCAAATCTTATTTCCATTGCTTTTTTTTTTTAATGTTTATTTTCTTTCCTGTTTCTTTAGCGTATGATGTTCAAGTGACAATTGGTGACATGTTCTATTTTTGAGCCCAAGTTTTCTTCTTTTCTCTCTCGTTTGGCGGAGACTTGCAGGGCATTTTTCTTAATAGGGCGCGTGTTGGAATCCCACAACTGGTGCTCTCCGTAACCATGCATGAGATAAACGAGCGTGCATGGGAAGACTTGATGGGCTGTAATAAAAGTAAGTATCATCATGACCGTATATATACCGGCAGTCGCAGTCTGCGCTCGCTCCGAGATACGAAAGCGTAAAAATTACGCGCTGGATGGCGAGGGCCAGCACCTTGGAAGAGACCAGCCGGCTCAGCCTTGGACATGGGTTTGCGTGGATTTCTCTGGGAGTGGAGCAAGGGCGGGATGGACTCCATGATTGACGGCTGTCAGACCCATGAGCGCTGGGTCTTGACAGCCATGGCGATGCTGACGCTGACGCTGACGCCGACGCCGATGCTGCTGTCGTTGCGGTTGTGATGATTGTTGTACTTAGTAGCTGAAGATGAAGATGAAGTTGAAGTTGAAGAGATGTAGTTAAAGATGCCGAAAGGGGCAGGGCGGTGAGGGGCGGCAGCCGGGGGCTCAACTTCGACTTCGACTTCAACTTTTCTTCTTCTCTCAGCTTCACAACGTCGGCGAGACGCAGCAGCAGGATGACGACAAGAGACGGACAGGCGAGAGAGAAGAGCCAGCTGGCGCATTCGGGATGCACCTCTGAGCTTCTGGAACGTGGCAGCGAGGGAAGATCGCAAACCAAATGGAAGCGGTCACGCCGAGGCTGCCAGCCAGCGCATATAGAGGGCTGTCGAGACGCCCGGATGCCTAGATGTTGTTGGGCTTCGAGATACCCTGAGATTCCTGGTTGAAGCCCCTGTCCTCTTCCTGGTTCATGATCTTCTCGGACTCTCAGCCCTCTGATTCTGAACTCCTATCGCCACGAACCAGCGCCAACAGAAGCCAGAGGGACAGCCAGCGGGAGCCAGAACGGTCTCTTATCCTCCACGAAAAAGCACGAAAATAGCCTCCAAAACAGGGACTCCACGATAAGAAAATGCAAACCCACAGCGAAGTCGAGGGACCTCGCAGTGGAGGCGGGCTTTCGTGATATCATTGGTGGTCCTCGCGAGATGAGTGGCTGACAGCGCGGATGCTGAGTGGATGACGGCGCAGGAACGTAAAGTGATACGCGGTCGATCCGGGTTTCAGACGTCCAAAAAAAAAATCCCTTTGCAGGATCTTTTCTCCCTCCGCTGACTCTGTCTCTTGCTCAGCAGTCGCACCAACCTACACACACCGCCAGCCGGCCCTCTGTAAGCACTGTAAACGGAATGCGGGAAATTTCCTCTGTGCAGGACAATTGCAGGACAATTACGGAGTAGACCAACAGGAGAGACAGGAGGACGGCTTGAGGCAGCGCCCCGTATCATTAATTCTTATTCAGCATCAGGCAGAGGGCGCCATGTCAGCCGCGTCTCTTGGATGGTGGCGGCTAGTCAGGAAGCGGGCTAGGCTCAGGGGTCAAAAAGCGAAAAAAAAAAAAAGGCTCTTCTCGTACGGAGGACATCAGGCACACTTCCAGGGGCTGTGGCCAGTAAGCGTCGCCGTATGGCTCCTTTGCTCTGCCTCGATGCTTTGTTGGCGCCGTGGGAAGCGTCGTTGCTCAAGGGCTGCATATTAGCCTTCCAAACCCTTTATCTACCCTGCCCTCTCCCACTCCTCGTCCGTCTCTCTTCTTTCTTCCTTCTCTCTCTCCTTCGCTCCCTCTCTTGTTCATTACCAACATTCTCTCGTACCAAGCCATTCTCTCTCTCTTTTCCAGAGCAGCTTGATTCTTGCGACACAGCATTCCTTTTGGTGTCCTTGACTCTCGTCCGTCTCTACTCACTCTCTCGCCCTCTCAACTCTTTGCCTGGTGCATTGTGTTCATTTATTTGGAATCGCTTGGTCCGATTCTCAACCGTCTTTCTGAACATACAAACCATCCGTTGCAGCTCACTCTTTGGCTGTCTGTCCCTCGTCGAACGAGAAATATCACATACATATCAGATCTATAAAAAGAACCGCCGTCGAAATGGCTCCCCAGTTCCTCAAGGCCCTCACTGTCGCCACGGCTCTCGGCGCTACTCTTGCAAGCGCTCTTCCGGTCCAGCCGAAACCCACCGTCTGGCACACTACCACCGAGGTCGTTGTCAAGACCATCACCAAGACCGCGACTGTCCACGGCACTCCAGGACCTGATTACACTGTCCCGCCAGCCTACACCACGCCAGCTGCCCCGACTGTCCCAACCGACGCTCCACAGCAGCCCTCGTACACGCCAGTTCCTTCGCCTCCAGCATCCTCTCCCAGCAGCTCTTACAGTGCCCCTGCTGAGCCTTCGTCCTCCTCCGTCCCCGCTCCTCCACCACCGCCACCAACCACCACGTCTGCTCCTGCTCCGGAGCCAACGACCTCCACCACTCCACCACCACCTCCTCCTCCAGCTACCAAGCCACCAGTCGTCAACATCCCACCAATTGGCGGCGGAGGCAGCACCTACACCGGCCCATGTGCTGCCGGCTCTCCCTGCACCGGTGAAATCACCTTCTACGACGGTGGTCTCGGTTCTTGCGGTACCAACATTGACACCAACGGCGAGGATGCCATTGCTCTCCCCATAGATCTCATGGGTCCTCTCAGCAACAACAACCCCTACTGTGGAAAGCAGGTCCAGATCTCCTACAAGGGCAAGACCGCTACTGCTACTGTCAAGGACAAGTGTGCTGGCTGTACCGGAAACAACATCGATATGACCCGCTTCCTCTTCTACAAGTTGTAAGCTGTCTCTTATACA
>OJKM01000119.1_pt1 | contig 12872 bp, 10 predicted proteins | sample 1596631 | NCBI WGS metagenome assembly OJKM01 (sample SAMEA3904683, study PRJEB24821) | metagenome | biome: Builtin; feature: hospital; material: surface | place: USA | collected 2013-06-06 | reverse complement strand
TCTTAAAGATTTGCTTTGATTCGAGTCACGTTGATGGTTACCCTGGGGATTACGGAGTTAGCTGGGCTTGCCCTTTTATCTATTTTCTTCAGGTACTTGGTCTCCGGTAACAGGAAGGGAGCTACTAATGGAGCTGAACCATACAAACGACATGTAAGGACCAGAGATACTATACAGTTTTTTAATTTTTATTGTCGTTGATATAAATTATGTACAAGTAGATTCGTTGAATTGCCATGCATAAAAGCCTTGCAGAAACTGAAGATGACGGCTTTGCTCCCACAGTGACTAGCGACATGCTCCACCCGTGTAATACTTTAACTAGTAGGCTTAGATATGTTATTTTTAGTAAGAGAAGGTCTATCCTTGAAGTTAGGGGCCAACGGGTCGTGAATGCATAGACACTCGGAGGGTTAAATCTTGGGTACTCGGATTTGTGTGACATCCGGTCTTGTCCTAGTAGCAGCCATATTTCTCAACGCTTGGCCTCTCTCTGCATGCCATGGTCCTGAGAAGTAATGGGCCGGCGGCGCGGGTTAACTAGCTTATGGATGTTTGGTGTGAAGTCTGAGAAAAGCGGTGACCCCCAGACCTTGTTTGCGTCTGCTACTATCTGGTCCAGGGTCCATGGATTTACCTTCCTGAGCAATAGATTACTCTTTCTCTTTGATGGAGGCCCGTCACCAAATAGTATGGCAAGTCGTGTACGACACACTCGCCGGACAGTATTGGTGTTAATATAGACACCTTTCTCCTTCAGCCGCCTAAGTAAGATCAGCCCGCAGACCCACAGGGCGACAGGATGAGGTGTTGGTACGAATGGATTCAGAGTCGAAGGACCAGAAAAGTTGACTTTTGGCTTGCGTAAGAAGCCACAATTGATAATTGCTTGCTGAAAATCCACACTGAAGATGATGCGTAATGGTGACTGTGGATGGGTGGGAGGTAGGCGGATGTTGGGTATTTGTGGGTTTTGAGTGTAGTTCTGAGGTGAATATGTTTCGGCAAGCCAAAGACATAGTCTTTCAAGTTCAGACCACCGGTGGCTAATAATAAGTTGCTTGAGGCCAGCTTCCCATGATTCAGGGGGAATGGAGCCGCCATACTTTATAACATATTGGAAAATCCCAAACAGGCGTAAGACGGCATCCCTTGCAGGTCTATCCAAGATGGGGCGTGTCCCCATACGGCGAGATGGAAGGATATTCCATATCATCCACTTTATGGTTCTTTTGGATGGTGAAATGTGGTCAGCTTTCATTTTTTCAAGGACCTCAGAGATAAGCCTCCTATCGTCAAGTTTTAGCGCATTCCGAAGTTGTATATTGTAGCATTGAGGATCTTCGGGAGACAAAAAGGAGAGTATTGTGAGAGTCAAGTTCGCCTGGCGCCAGTCATGCGACATGGAAAAGTGGTGAAAGAGAGATTCTTGTGTTTCTAGAGACTCTAAGGCATCTGGATGTTGATCACTATGGATTAGATCGTGGAGAGCTTGGTGATCTTTCCGAGCAATGAAATAATCAACAGCTTTGGCAAACACTGAATTTCCAGTAGATATGCCTATCTCTTTTAGCTGAGAAATTTGGTGTTGCAGCTCAGCAATATCCACAGCCTTTAATGCCATTTGCTGGAGCGTTAAAGGACCGATGGCTCCAACACCAAACATTTTGAGGCCCCCAAGGATCAAGTCGAATGTGAAGGTTTTTGTAGCAAAGAGTCGAGCTCCGAGATCGTCTTTTACCATCGGGGATTGTGTGCCAGTTGTATTAGCGGTGGCTGAGGAAATCTGTGAGGAATGGGATGAGAAGCCGTCAATTGAAGTACCAACAGGCAGGGTGCCGGATTTGATAAGCCCAGTAAGAAAATGACACTGTTGCTGTGGATTGCTGTACTTTTGCACGTGTTGGATTAGTGGCAGAACATCCTCAATGGACGACGGAAAATCCCCACGTCGTATTAAAAAATAATGCATGGCAAGAGCTAATCCGACGCTCTTATGTTTGCATATAATTGGCACCACAAATGGGTATATTCTATGGCCATCGGACAATTGGCATAGACGACGGAAGATATCCAGGCCCTCTTCGGTGGACATTGCAGTTTTAAAAACACATAGGATACCTTCCGGGTTATCCAAGTGGGTGTGTTTTAGCGCTTGATGCCACAGTAGAGCCTTCGGCTGGTTTCCTTCTTTCACAAAGGTACCTACAACACGCTCATAAAAGTATTTCCATCTCAATCCTTTCTCTTTCCAAATGGATTCTGCGTGAGATTGGAGCTCTTTTAGCATCCATTCGTGCTTTAGCCCTATGGAGACGAAAGTCTCCCATAGAAAATCGGCTTCTTTCCCCTCGATAGGGAGTCTAATCCCAGAGCATCTCTCAGCCAACCCTTTCCATATGTCAATGACTCCAGTATCTCCGTAATGTCGTTGGCGGTACAAAAGAAGTTCCCTCCAAAGAGTAAAATCCCGTGAATAGTGGGGATTGTCAACCAATTTGCTCCCTATACTCAGACTATGCCCGAGGTCCGACTCCAGGTCCAATTGCCATGGCTGCAACTTCCACGTCTGCAAATGCTCGGAAAATTCCAAATGATCAGGCTCCCTGGTAGGTATACTCTGATCCGTGTTTATAAGGCATGTCTGCGTCCCTCGAGGCTGCGAAAAGTAATTTGTGAGGGGGTTACGGGGGTCTTCGTTTGACCGGCGGCTGGGTATATCAGGGGTTTCTCGGTTGGTCGCGACGTTGGAATCCTCGGCCTCCGGATTGACAGATGGATCGGGGGAGTAGGCTATCTGTGAACCCACTGACGAAAAGAATGTAGGCCCGCTGACGATTCTGCAGCGACGAGCAGTACTAATAACACTGGTGGATATGGGCGGAGCGACGGGCCTTTGAATGTGTCCCGGCAACAACCTGAGCTGTCTCGAGAGCATAAATAGCATTAGGCGGTCGCCGAAAACCCCCAAGAGGCACGACGGCGGGCATTTATAACCATAGATTTCATCACATATCCGGTGGTCAAGGCCCGTCTCTTGCAATGCCGTCCTGTGAACAGTTCACGCCGAAATATTAATATTGCCTGTTTGATTTAACGACGACCTCCTATCTATGGATGGAACGAATCTTCCTCCGGCCCCGACAAGGACCCCATAGTTATCACGTGGCCCGCAAACCTTAACCCAGGCCAGAACTACCTAATATCACAAAAAACATAGTATTTCCTACTACTTAACATAATAGTAACGTTGCTTGTAAGTATCAAGTTGAAACTTGCTGATAAAGCCCTTTTGTATATTCTCTTAAATCCCCATATGAAGGCATATAATCAGAACGGTAGACATCTACCATAGCTCATCTTGAGGAGAGTGCTGCATATTTCTCATCTACTGGCCACTCCAGTAAGGCCAAACTGTGGAAATTATCCTTGAAGTTCATGCCATAAAAAACCTACACGGGAGTCCAAGTATAGCTTTTCTCACGCCATTCATCCACAGCTCGACCTGAGGAATTGGAGCTGCTAAACCTTGTGGAGGTTCTTCATTGTCAAGACAAGAACTTTATTATCTGATGATAGGGGTATTCTGGTGTGGGAAGGCCTTCCGTCTATGCAAGAAGAAGTACGACTCCCGTTGTGGTAGCAATATAGAGGCCGAGTGGGAGTTTCTCATTAACTCAGCTCTTCACTTGCTGCCTTGGGATTTTTGATAAAATTGAGGAAAGCCGAAATTGTCGATGACAGTTACTCTGGCATATAGGGTTGCCGTTCCTGTTAAAGACGGAAAAGAGGATTCATTGAACCCACAGTCCCCCGGTTACTGCAAATAGTCTTCTGTTCTGCCGTAATTACCCTGTTTAGAGATCTTGCAATCAAACTGCAATCAATGAATGATTTGATCTCACGTTGGAAGGATTATAATCACCGAGTACCTACTTAGGTACCACCCAAGGGCTCGACTAGTGTCACGTGATAGTCACGGCGAAAAGGCAAAACATCTCACCACTTTTGGCTCCAACATCACCTCTTGTCCTCAGTTTCCCGTCCACGGAACAATTCACCTCGTCTTGCGTTTTGTGTCTCAATTCTTTCGATCTGCGCAACAATGGTTTCCCGTACGCTCCCTCGTATGGCCGGGTATGTGATTCTGACGTTCTCTGCGAAAAACCTGGGCTCACGGGAGGAATATGGCACCCCGTCTCATGTCATTTCCAGCTCGCTAACGTGAAGTATCTACTTTTCATTTAGTTTCGTCTTCCGGGAGAACCGTGTCCCTTACTACCAGCGTCTTTTCCAGAATGGAGATGGTGTTCGCCAATGGAAGAAGGTCCGTCGAGTCTTTTCCTCTCTCCCTCGCCAGTCGGACGGAATTCGGCCATCCAGCATCAGTGACTAACACACAATTCTTCATGGGATAGACTGCTCGAAGCCCATATCTGCTATATCCATTCTACGTATCTCTCTACGGCAGCACCATTGGTATGATTCACCAGTCAATTTGCTATCTACGGGGGGACGTTTCTCGCTAATATCGACTTCTAGCCACCATGTATGCCATGGGCAGAATAGTTCTTGTGAGTAACATGAAATACTGATTCTCCTTTAAATGAGAGCCTCTTTCTCAATGCGCCGGAGCACAGCTTTGCCTTCACATATTGGGCGATAAATACTGATATTAAAACAGGGACACAAGACATGGTTCTGAGTCAAGAGACCAGTTCCGACTGCACAAGAAAAATTGAGCTCATAGAGGAGGTGCTTGAACTTTAGGTGAATTGGAATGGTGTATATAGTCCCGATAGAGCTTCAAACTACAACTCGCGTTGAACCAGCTCTGACTATCAAAGCCAATTGTAAACCGTTGTGTATCTAACAATGCAAGATACTGTCATTTTATTGTCCAGACTATGGAGAGTGACCCTACTATCATTTCTTAACCTATAAGTTATGTGAAATTTTCGTTTATTTGCACTTCAATTCAGCATAACCAAATAGTATCATGAATGTAGACAGAAACCACGCATCAAGGCAGTTTTGCCTCGTAGTATTAACGTAGCAAACGCTCCTGAACAGGCCATAAACCTTGTGCATTAACGTGACGATAAATTTTATCTAACATCATATGCTCAGCACTAGAAGACACATACTTGCGTGTAGAGGCTATTAGCACGGTGGCAGTGATGTTATATATATTTCAGCCCTTTCTTGTCTGTCTCTTCATTTCTCGCTTTTGCTCCCTCTCCTTTTCCTTCGCAAGGAACTTCTTCTGCTCCTCGGCTGACATGTTACGTAGGAGTCGATCACGTTCTTCCTTCTTGATCTTTTCAGCAGCTACTTTTCTTTCTTCAGCTTTTTCATCCTGGTCAACCCGCTTCATCCTTCTGATTTCTTCCTCGCGCGTACTACGGAGTTTGCGAGTCACTTCAGGTCTGAAGTGAGCGATAGTCACCAGGCGATCAGCTAAGCGAATGAAGGCCTTCAGCATATTGGAGGAGGCATAGTCGGAAGCATCCGAAGATTCTGGAATACGGAGAGAGAGAATAATTCGCTTTCGGGGAACTGCCTCTTCAACACTATATTGTAAGAAAATATAAGTATCTAGTCATCAAGGAGTGTATAGGGAACAGAGTTAACATAACAAATATACGTACGTAGTAGGCTTTTCCATAGGCTGATCAGTCACAATCAAGTAATCAAACAGATCACCGGCATCTTCAATGGCTTTAACAAGTTCAGGAACGAGCATGGAATCGGTAATCTCTGCACTCTCGCTCATAACAGTTAACCAATTGGGAAGTTTAGCGTTCTCCTTGGTGAATGTCAACGAAACATCATATCGGTCTTCTCTTAGACGGCGCATAGCATTCTTGTGCACCACAGCAAAGACGAAGCCGTCATAAGTCGAAGGGCCTGATTTTGAGCGCTTGTCGGTATCAATGTCCATTGGTGTAGGTGGAACAAGGTCTTTCTCCCGGCCGTCGAAGGGATATGCAACGATCTCTACCTTTTCAGTAGACGGTGCCATGGAATCGAAAAACAGCCCAAGAAGAGTTTCACCAAACAGCAGCAGCGGATTGTAGCGTTTCAGCATCTTGATTGTGACATCGACGAAGGCAATATTCTGACGGCCAGTAGCGTAAGTAGTGAATTCATTCAGAGCCTTCTCCTTCAGTATCTTATCATCAATCTTAATGCCTTCGTTGGAGCTGGCGTTCCGTGGGATTCCAGTATATCCAACCACCGCAAACTCGTCGCAGAGCACCGGGATATTTGCTTGTGCCCATGTCTTTGCCCTGCGCCTGTTTTTACCCGCTCCCCACACATGCAGCACGGCGACCAAAATAATAAAAGGGATGATGAATGCTTCCTGAACAAAGTCCTGTGGCGATGTTCGTTCCCAGACTCGGTACCATTTTGTATAGGGAACAGTGCTGGCAGCAGTACCCTGGGGTCCAGATCCAGTTGCAGATGGAGGCGCAAAGTCCGCAAAGCCTAGAATACGAGTAAATTGTTAGCTCGTAATTTCAGGTGGTTTCACGGGAGAATAATTTGAATTGAACAATATTGGGTCGTGATGATGGATTGTGAATTTTGCTGTCACCAACCTCCTTCAGCCTTCTGCGGAGCCTCAGTGGCCTTGCCGCCAAAAAGACCCTTAAAGACTCCGTCCATCGTCGGTAACTAGATATCAGGACTGGCCAGGATGGCCTGATAAGTCACTAATTGAGAGCTGCCGTGGTGTTGTTGCTGGTTTGTGAGTTTGAACAATAGCTTGTGTTGTGCCAGTCGCTGACTCGGAGTTAACTACTGGTTAGTTAACTAGCTAAAAGCCAAGAAGCTGAACTTTGGCGGATGAAGGCCAACACGAACGACCCCGGACCGAGTAGCTGCCTGTATTGTTATATGCCCCTTTTACTAGGACCAACAGTGAAGGAAAGCGGAGTACGCCATATGAATTCATGTATGAGCTTGATTTTACACATTTGGGGATCCAAAAATTACTGTAGTTGCTCCCACCAAATTTAATATCCACTTAGTAATGAGCCTCATCAAGACGCATGGGTCATAGGTTGTCGATAGAATTGATAGACCGATTCACCCTATTTTATACATATATCAACCATAAAAACACAAATTTAACTAGGCGGCCAAAAAGACTGTTTGCACAACCCTTACCTGCCTACCTGCATTGAATATCCGCGAGCCAAATTTTCAACCAACCAACTCCAGAAGGAAAAGAAAGCTATATATACAGCGCCTGCAGAATAGAAGTGGTATCAAGAAAAAGAGCTGTCATCAAACAGGGTGGGCAATAAATAGTAAAACATAATGACACAAAGCAGGGCAAATAAAAATCGCAAGTACAAGAACAAAAGAGAGTCACAAAGGGAATAAAGGTACAATTTCAACCAAGAGACGCTTTGCGAGAAGAAAACACAAAGACAAAACAAGATTGGAAGTGGCGATTATAATATAGTATAGCAACCCAACTATGTCAAAGTGGGGGTATCGAGATCACTGTCCGTATGCTGGAGGTGGCGAAGGATCTCGGGTTTGATGTCTGCAGTAGTTGCTGGCACTGCCCACGCTACCAGGACCTTTGTTTTCCTGGATTCTGCGGCTGATTTCGTTTGCTAACTTCATCATCCAAGCCTGCTCTAAAATGCTTCGGTCCTGACTCGCGGCCACAAATGACAGTACGTTAGGTGGGATCCCATTCAAAGAGGTTGTGTTGTCACTACCTTGCCGATGAGCTTCCAGGGTAGGGGTATTTTGACAAGGAATATGCGAAGGTTCTCCGTTACTAAGAGCCTTCTTTTCAGCCTCGGCTGACGGGGTAGGCTGGGCAGGATGAGCAATGACGGATGGGCCTTGTCCTTGCACAGCCGGCACTCGTGAAAGATTCTTTACTTTTATAGTAGCATTAGGGGAAATCGGTGGAGTAATAGGGTCATCGGGTTTCTCTCCAGCTCTTGCAGAGGATGAAAAAACAGTTGATGCATCAGTAGAGACAGTATATTCGCTCTCAGTGCATGTACTGGAAGTGTCATCGGAATTTTTGGACTTTCGTAAGTCCACAACACGCCGCTTGTGTTTCCTTGAGGGACGTGCTCTTGGGTGGCGGCCAGCGTTAGTCGTGAGAGCACTGTATCCGCTCAGTGGGGAGCCTAGAGATGCTTTACTCATTGATGATTCCTGCAAAGATTGTAGAGACGCAGCATGAGAGTGAGTCCTAGAAAGAGGAGGACTAGCGGGGGAGATCAAGCCTCCTTGGTACTCGGATTGTTCCATAGCTCCGGTAAGCGCTCTGAAAACGACGTCATGTATTATTGGAGTGAATAGTGAGAGTGTCCGTTGAGAGTCCGTCAGCGTGGCGAGTCGGACAAGGTTCCTCTGAGAGAATAGAGAGTGCATTTCAACTCCAGAGTCCAGAGACAAAGAAGCTATCTGGGCAACGCTCAAAACATTTCCGGATGCATCAACAGGGTCTTGGGGTGGGCTAAGTAAAGGATCTTGACCTGGGCCGGCTTCTTCGTCAGGCTGTGTTTCGACATCCTGCCCGCGAAGCTCTGGCACCCATAGTCGAAGGGATAGTCGGTGGATAATAGCAGGAAGCTCATCCATAAATAATAAGCGAAGCTGTCCCTCGATGGTTCGTTGTAAATAGTCTCGAACGAATGGGATAGAATCAAAAGTTGACGACACCTTTAAAGACTCAAGGGGATCGTTTCTAAAGACTAGAGTGATTCCTTTTTGCTTAGAAAAGACCAGGACTACAAAGCCAGAAAGTTTGATATCTGACAAAGTTATTTGTAGTGGTATAGTGAGGCCGTGGCTATAGGAGACGTTGTCAGTAAACCTTCATATCGTGAAATAGTATTTAGAGAGAGTGAAACATACTCTGCTGCAAGGGGACATGGAGAAGTGAACGAGGGCCGTGTCACCATGTAAGTGTTTAGAGAGTTGGCCTGGACGCAAGTTTTCAGAGTGAGATAAGCATCTCCAGAGTAGGACATTTTAAATATTCCGCGAAACCGGTCGTCTGCCAGATCCCCTATCTCAAGAATTTCAAGGTCTGGTGGTATAGATCCCAGATTCAGTTCCGTGACCGTGATGTCGCCTACAATGATCGGAGGTTTCGGCGACTTGTTCAAGGCAGCAGTGAGTAGCTCTTGAGCGCGAGTATAGAATCCAGCATCAGCCATCAGAGGCGACCAGTTAAAGTTGAAGGCCATGTTTGGCAACGGACGGCGCGAGCGCCTGTGTGAAAACGAGCGAAAACGTTTATATCGATGCCCCCCCCGGCGAATCTGTGTGTTTATATTTCGCGATAACCGATAGAAGAGTTTGATCACAATCCGCGGTTGATGGATGGGTCGCGTGCCATGTGATGGTACCTGCTGCAATCCTCTGCGGGTTGTTGGACGAAACCGGCGCAAGTCGATGGAGAAGAGCACTTAGGGATAAGGCTCGTTACCCGGTGACCTCCTCATTGATGATCCGTGGATTGGATCTCCAGAGCCTTGGAGAGTGAGAGAGATGGGTCGCCTGCTGAAACCTGATATTCGAAGTACTAGGTAGGAAAAAAATATTCCTTCCGGCGCGGCAGGAATAGGAGAAGCGTCACCTGACTGGTCGTCGGCCATGTCTTCCGGCTTAGTCATTAGCTTATATAACCTGGACCGTGCGTTTGCCGTGGTAACCGCTGGAGCTAGTCCTCTTTAGGAGATATATAAATAAAGGTTTTCGCACGCCGAAGAGAGAAGCGCTTTTTTTGTAAACGACTGCCCACGACTCAGCACTTGAACAAGCCGACACAGAGAAGACACGCGAACCGTACAGTACCAAATATGGTTATATACATTGAAGACCCTGTTGCTGAAATGCAGGCCGATACTCGTCAACGAACCACCCACTGCCAAAAAACTAGACACCCGTCCTCGAAGGCTACAAAAGGTGTTCACGGGACGAAAGGCACAAATAGAGAGCGAGGTATTGTGCACGATGGCAGTCTAGCTATTGAAAATGAACTATCAATAGCTTCTTCTTCCCCAGATGATTCAGAATCACTTATGGCCGCAGTTCGAGACCAGTTATCACAAATAACAATCAAGGGGAGTTCCTCACAAACTGTCAATGGAAAGGAATGTTACCAGGATCCAACTGGGGGAGATACTCACCCCACCAATAACACTTCACCAGAAAAAATTACCAAGAAGAATGTTACCCAGAAGGCAGACTCTATTGAGTCAATACAACGCTCCCAAGATGATTTTTCGATATCCTCGAAGAACTCGGAAGAAAAGGAGGATATCAAGCAGTCAAGATCCCCTGTTAGTACAAGGAAAAAGGGGAATACCAAGATACAACAAAAATATGTCAATGATAAACAAAGGACTGCTTACGTAAAAGCCATCCTGAACGAGGCAATGTCCACAAGGTCTTCGCGAGGAATACAACATTTTGACAAATGGGCAAACAAAGCCGAAGGTTTCTTCGACGTCAGGAAGATTGCAGAAGGCTCCTACGGAGAGGTATATGAGCTGTGTGCAAAAGAGGGGGTATCCAAATCAAGCCTATCAAGCGATCGATCATCTAAACTACAAACCTATATGGATGGCGTTTTTAAAATTGTGCCATTATGCGCACAGCGAGGACCAGGTTCAAAGAAATTCACGACAGTGGATGAGATTGTTGCTGAAGTTCAGTTATTGAAGCTTCTTGACCCAATTCCCGGATTTGCACGATTTAGGGAGATACACGTGGTTCAAGGCAGGTTTCCCCCGTCTTACCAAAACGCTTGGGATATATATAGTCGAACCAAGGACGATTGCTTCAATCCCGACCCAAGCAAGAAAAAATCATATCCGGACAATCAGCTATGGGCTATACTAGAAATGGAGAATGCAGGTTTTGAACTTGAGAAATTCAAGTTTTCCTCTGTTTTCCAAGTGTATGACGTGTTCTGGGGTGTGGCTTTGGCATTGGCAAGAGCGGAACAATATGCTTCTTTTGAGGTACTAACTTCCTTGCTATAAATACAGCTTTTATTTGGAATGAATAGTTAACACTTAAACAGCACCGTGATCTCCATCTTGGAAATGTGTGTGTGAAACAGAAACAGCCCCCTCTTGATGAGTATCAAAAGGGGATGGCCAAAATGAATGATTCAGAGATTGAACTTTCAGCACGCCTAGGCTTAAGCGGGCTGGAGACAACCATCATTGATTATTCTTTATCTCGCGCAGAGCTTTCGCCTTGTGAAACACAGGACACTGGTTATATCAACGGATCAGTAGCATGGTCTAATCTCGAGAAGAAGGAAATCTTCGATGCCGTTGGAAGGGATGAAGAGGAGAAATTTCTTCGTGACACCTATCGGATGTAAGTATAGATGCTGATTACACTTTAGGCTGTCGTTGCTGATACTTCCCCTATTAGGATGAGATCAGAGGTCCTTCATGACAGTGACCCTGACGCAGTACAGTGGAAAAACTACAGGCCAAGAACTAATCTTATTTGGCTGTCCTTTATTCTAGCTACGCTGGTAAACAGATGTCGTACTGAGAAGCTGCTTCCAATAGACCGTCAGCCCCTTGGACAACGCTCCGTGAATAGCAATCTTGTCCCTAGGAAACCAAGTGCCAAGTACAAAGTTGCTCAGGACTACAGGACTGAAGGACAAAAACTACGAGACGAAATTCAGCACGTACTCTTTGAAAGGTTAGAGACCGTTTTGGACCTGCTTGAATTAGAAGATGAATATGAGACTCTATCTTGCGCTGGGGACCTGGTGGCCATTGCCATCGGTTCTCAATGGCTAGAGGAGTCCGACTTCCTATGCTAGGAGCCGCTATATACCATGGTCTCAACGGCCTTCCATACCGCATGTATATATATGTATGCACACGGAGCACAACCGGTACCTCTTATATCCTTTGCTTTATATATACCCAGGCTTTGTTCTTTTTTTTTTTTTTTTTTTTTTTTTTTTTTTTAATTTTACCGGCAGCAAAAGATACCATATGTGACATAGCGTTCATAGCCTTATTAAATTAAGCCTCGTTTATTACTGTGTGTTACATCATCACTCAATCCATTCATTTAGCCTTCGGCAATTCAATATTCACCAACCACGGTATATGACAAGTGTCCCAACCAAGCCCTTTCATGGATGCGTTTATGACAAGGGTTTGCTGACCGGACTGGATCGGAGTTTGATTATCCGAGCAGTAACTGAGAGTATAGTAACCTTCATCCCGGTGAGACTGCAGCTTGTCCAATAGCGCCTTTGAATCTCTTGCCCCCATTAGACTATTGATCAAAATTGATTTTTCTTCATCAACAGGGTTAGAATCAGGGAAGAATGAAAATAACGAATTCGTGTTCCTCCAGGTGACGAGTTTTGCTCCCCAAGCTTCATGTATGTGCCCAAAACAATGTATCTTCGGTCTTACCCGAGATACAGCTCCAAGAAGAGACGTACACCCTGCGTTACTCCCTGAAAAGGTCGTATCAAGTAAACCCTTCGGGGGCCCGTGGGTCATAGTAATGTCGGCTCCCTCCATTTCGAATTGATGCCCCTGCTGTCGATAGTACTGGAACCCCCAATGCCCATAGACCGGGGTATACGGGCTTGCGTATATGGATAAACTGGCGCCATTCGCTAAATTAAAGCGATGAATCCCTTCGTCTAAAAGGATGATGCCAGCATCTTCAAGCAACCGCCTAGCCTCCCCAAAATCACCACATTCCTTCATCAACCGTGCATGTCGTTCAACGTGTATATGCTCTAGCTTCGCTTTGTAGAATGGGATATCACTGTCTCTTATACACATCTGACGCTGCCGACGACTCCTTACGTGTAGATC
>OJKM01000118.1_pt1 | contig 12909 bp, 15 predicted proteins | sample 1596631 | NCBI WGS metagenome assembly OJKM01 (sample SAMEA3904683, study PRJEB24821) | metagenome | biome: Builtin; feature: hospital; material: surface | place: USA | collected 2013-06-06 | reverse complement strand
GCAAGCGTGGTTTGGTAGGTCTGGGCGGACGGCCTCATGCTCTTAATTTGCTTTGCTTCTCTGCCAGTTTTTTCTATGCTGGCTGTTCGTGGTGGACATTGATGCTGACCGTGACAAGGCCGGATAGTTGTCAATATTGGGCATCCACTCAACCACCACATATCACGCCGCCATTCACCTGAACCAAAGTCGATAGAGACGAGAGACGAAAGAGACACAAGCAGACAGGACTGTAGGGCCGAGTCGTCTACGTTTGCTCCCACTCTGCAGCCTGCAGGACGCACTATGGCTGCCACTCTGAGTACGTCGACAGCTCTACCACTCAAAACTGGGGGTTGGACTTGATATATGTTTATATATGCATAGATGGCTGTTCTGGAACTACGCTGACGATTGATGAATCCTCGACAGGCGGGGCGTACACCTCTGCCCCTGATACGCCGTCCCCTATCTTCCCGGAGCGGCTCATCCGTCCGCTGCCAAAACGGCCTCTGCGCTCTCGGCTTTCCTCAGATGCTGCAGACACCATTCTCTACCCACCTTCACAGCCAACCACACAGCTTTTCTATGGTGCATACTCGACCACGGGTGATTCCCTCAACGATGCAAAGGTCTACGTTCAGCGTAACGTCTACGGGTACGAGCACAACGCCGATGATGACGGAGATCATGACGATGATAATCACCACCATCATCACCATCACCATCACCATCATCACCACGACCACCACCACGATCATGATCATGACCATGACCATGACCACCATCATGACCACCATCACTACGAAGACGGTGCAGAGTCTGGAGAAGATGACGGTCCAGTGGCTGTTAGGAGAAGTGTAGGGCTTCAACGAGCTTCTGCACCACCCACAGTGGGGAGTGCAAAAGTGGCCTTGAATGGTGCCCAGGACGGATACGATGCATTTGAAAATACAAATAATAAAAAGAAAAGGAAAATACCTACGTCTGGTGGGCTAGGATGTCACTCTAGTCTCTCTTCCGATGTTGCAAGTCTTTCCTGCAGCGGGGGGAGCGGTGCTTCAATTTCGGTGGATGACGGTAGCGGACAGGGCTCCTACTACGGTTCCGGAAATCCTGCCTCTCCCGTCGGAGCTTCTGGTATGTCGGGTAAAGGACGCTATGGCCGGAATGGCCCTGGTCGCGGTGCTACCGCCAGGCAGCCCCTTGCAGCCCATTCGCCCAATACGTGGTCGACCGGGAGACGTCATGATAATGCCCTTTCTCAGGAGAACTTTGGTATTCATTTCACCACCCCCCTCCCCCGTTAACTATGATTACTATTAGTATGTTCACTGGGGAAAGGACGTATTCTAACTTAATTTTTAACAGAGCCAGGCAAAGATCAGGGAATAATTTCTGCCGCAATAGCCAATGCCGCCGCCGCCCTGTCGTCCAACCCTCAAGGCCAAAAGAATGTCAGTTTGCTTGACCAGACAAAACGGTCAGCTCCTGCAAAGACGCAATTCACGTTTACCTGCGAGTCGGACTCTTCCCGGGGTATGGCATGGCAGTCTGCACATCCTTACTCACTTCCCGAACATCACCGATCCGTCACTCAACCTCCCTTGCCTGGCCAACGGGGCTTCTCCACCCAGGGCACTCAGACCAGTCCCCACATGGTCACCCAGGCAAACCAGCAGCAGCAACAACAGGCTCGCCATCAGCAGCAGCAACAGCAGCAACAACAACAACAGCCACCTGGGCAGGCACAGACCCCTGCTCCACCGCCTCGGAAACCTCGCAGATCAGCTCGTGCAATATATACACAAGCTGCTCGCCAGCGGCGCATTCAACAGCAGATTACCAATCTTCACCACCCGCCTGACCTCGAGAGTATCTGGATATGTGAATTTTGCGAGTATGAAAGCATTTTTGGCCATCCTCCCGAGGCTCTTATCCGACAATACGAAATAAAAGACCGCAAGGAACGCAGACGACTAGCTGAGAAACGCCGTTTGCTTGAAAAGGCCAAGATGAAGGGCCGAAAGGGGAAGAAGGGAAGTAAGAATGCTGCAAAACATCAGAATGCAGCCGCATCCCATGGTCAGGGACACGTCCAGGCTCAGGGTCAAGCTCATGGCCACGCTGATCGAGCTCCTCCCCACCCCAATGACCAGAGCATTCCCCCCGATCTCGAAGAGTATGATGAAGAGTATGAAGATGACGGACATGAAGATATACCCACCGACGCGGCTCCTCGCATTCCACCTTCAATTCCAAAGCACCATCACCCTCCCTCTCCACCAAACTCAATGCAAGATAGTGCTGGCGGCGGCGGTGGTTCTGGTGGAGTGCGGCTCTAAGCTGACTTCCCTTGCTATACGAAGACCTCCTTTTCTTTCCTCGCTCTTTTGACTCTTTCCTGTCCAGCGATCATCGTACTAACAAACACACTGCATTGCACGGCGTCTTCTCTTCCTCTTCTCTTCGCTTGTACTTCTTCTACTTCTGTTAATATATACACATCTTCCTGTTGATAGAAACGCGCAGACGGGCGCCACCGCAGAGCCGCATGTGTTATTCGTAGACTCTTTCTCGCCTGCTGGGCATGCATGCAACGCCTCATACGTGTCTCGCCGCTACTTGACTGTCGATAATTGAATTCACGCAGCCGTCGCCGGCCTTGTCCTCTCTCTCTCTCTTTGCTTCTTCTTCTTCTTCTTCTTCTTCTTCGTCTCCTCCGTCTTTCCTGCGAGCAAACCGCGAGATCGCCGCGAGCTACTCTGGGCCCCCGCCGTCGCTGTCATTGGCAAGCAGCGCTCTCTATGGCATCTCGTCTCGCTCGCCTGCATGGCCAGCAGCTAGCGTCCCTCCACCCTTGCATCTCCTCTTCTGCTCTTTTCTTTCTCTTCTTCTTCCCAGAAAGTTATTAATCGACCCCAGTGAGCGAAATTTGACACCTTGCTCGCCGTCAGTGCCCATTGTGTTGTAATAGCTGGGTAGATCAAGGCTATGTGACATATTTCATATAGCCATCGCGCCACCAAGAGAAACAGCTAGGGCTTCCTTCCTATGAGTTGCTTGGTCTCCGTCGGTGTCGACACATCGGTTACGCTCTTTTCTGTCGCTTCGTGTTGAATACGCTCTCTGGCAGCAGCTTGGTTTCGCTGGAGAATGGTAGACGAGCTACTTGTGTGGTCGGGACCTCTGCAGCTTTGAGCATTGTATGCCTTTCTATCGTTTTTTCGGTTTCGGACCTGCAACGACTACCATGATACCGCCATCCACTAAGGGCGTGAGTCACCAGCTGAAAGAGCGAGAGCAGGAAAACGAGTGTAGATTCTTCGATCTGCCCTGGGAGCTCCGGTGTAAGGTGTACTCGTATATCTTTTCAGGACCGCCCCGGATCGTGAAACCCGTCAGGCGAAACCGTAAAACAACCGACAAAGAGCTGGCCTCATCACCGTTCGGCCGGCACAGGCGTACAAGTATCATGCTGGCCTCCCGCCGATTCCACGATGACGTATCCCAATATCTCTACTCCTCGTACACATTCCGCATCTTTCCCGTACAACATCAGCCGTCCATCGTGCCGAACGTCTGCGACCTCGCGCCGCGATACAAGAGTGCGGTGAGGGTTTTACGGCTCGTGCTGGGCTCGAGCTGGACTGAGCCACCGGAATCCTGGGTTGTCAATGAGAAACTCGGGCTTAAATCAATGGAAGGAGTCCATACGTTGGAGATACTCGTTCTGTGCGACCCGTCAAACCCAATGTTTGAGCCGTTTCGCATTTCCAAGGATTTTTATACCAAGTTTTCATGCCGGCTCCTGCATGGCATACTAAAAGACCTTCCGAGTTTGCGATATGTTGTCATTGACGGTTACTCGTCGATCGAGAGAAATGGCGGCCTGGTCAGCGGTCTTGTTCAAGAAATTCAGACTACGAAGAAGAAGATTCGATGGGCTGGCCCCTTCAAATCTTCGAATCCATCCACGGCTCCCTGTTGATATTTAAGCACTTATCTGGATGTTTAATGATTCCCCGGTTTTCTTTGATATATACAGCGTTCCAACTTTCACTGTATCGATAGACTTTTTTACATAAGTACATACATTAATAGACTAAATATCACCCGTATAATTGATTGTTAAGTTATGAATGGGCCATTGCTCCTGTATATCATGTAGATGAAGTCGTATTTCAAAGGCAGGACATAATGATACATAGGCAACTGAAAATTATATTTCCTCATCAGTCTCCATCATGTCTTGCTGGTGTGCCTTGGATCGGCTGTCTCGAGCTAGAGATGCCTCCTTATCAATCATCTGTCGAGATACAGCCACGATGTTGTCCTCTATTAGCCGTTGACCAACATCCTCGATGTCTGTTAGAGAGAGAAAAATTCAAAGTTAGTCGAGGTATAAATATAAATGCTGCGCTGATTAAAGGGGTCCTACGTTTCTTGGGGTCCAGTTTTCCAACATATCGTGTCTTGAGCTGTTCCGGTGTCAGCTCCGATTCCTCCTTAACCCTCTTTTCGTATCCTTCAGCAAGTCCAACAAGCTTCTGCAGCCGCTCCACATTTTCGTTGCGTTCCTCCCTAAAATCATTCATCTGAAGAGCTTCAGTCCATACATGCTTGTGGAGGTTCATGAGCATATTCTCTTCCAGGCCAGTCTTTCGGTAGTTGATGGCAATACTGTAGTAATGACGGTTCAAGCCATGAATCAAAGCTTGAATGGATGGTTTATTAAGGTGTCCAAGGTTAGATGTGGTCTGACGAGGTTCCTGGCCCATGACAAGAGTCTGAGGGGATATTAATCGGAAAGCATCGATGACGACTTTCCCCTTGACGGATTGTATAGGATCAACGACAACGGCAACGGCACGAGGAGTGAGCTGTTCAAAAGATTGTTGAGTATTGATATCAACTGAAGAAAGCCAACACCCAAATCCTGGATGGGAGTGGTACCATCCCACGACGGTTTCTGGTCTATACATTTACTTATGAGTAAAAGAACAAACAATCCATGGAAGCAGGGATAAACTGTAATCTGTATCACTGTACCTTCCAGTCTGTCGAAGCATCTCCATCATCTTCGTCTGAAATACGGGGTCAACAGCTTCGACGCTGACCCCGGTACCGCTCTGGGGCATAGCGAACACATCTACAACTCTGACTGTGTATTCGTCCACAAATTCTCCCAGCATCAAGCCCATTACTTCCATGGGTACACCCGCACGACCGTGCCGTAACATCTTAAGAAGAGCCAGAGAGGATATATGAACGGTCTCGGAGTTATCAATAAGGTTGGGAGTATCCTATCCAGGCCATGGGTCAGATATGGGGTTTCCATGAAACACAAAAGGCGCCATGGCCATAGAAACAAGGTAGACATAGAATGATCTCTTACCCCCTGAGCAGCATTACTCATGCCCATGCCCTGGGCAGCTTGTAACATTCGGCTAAACCGTTCCATAATGACAGCCTGCTTTGCCTTATTACGAGGAAGCTTTGAAGTAAAAAGACGTCGCGCACAAACGGCCGGTGTCTTCCTAGCCACGAGTCACCGGTCTAGGAGCAAGGAAAGGCAGTGAAAGGAAGGGCAAAGGAAAGGCAGGAGTCGAGCTTGTTGCTTTTGCTTGTTGCTTTGCTTTGGCTTTCTAAAGTCCATGAACGTCGCTTTTTGGCCGAAGCTGCAGGGTGGAGCGCCAGATGGTTCCGGCAAGTTAATCCGGAAACCGAGTTCCTGCTTAGTCAGCCGCTCCTGTTCATGCATTTCAACTTCTCATCGCCCAACGAGAAACATTTCATCATTTCGCATTCTACGTTTGCTCGCAGCAGCAGCAGCAAAGCTCTTCACAGGACTCTTTGATTTGCGATATTGCTACTTCCACTGTGCTCTCCTCGGGCTATGGGGCTTGCCGTTTCTCTCTGACTGCTTGACCTCCTCTACCCCTTTTGCAGGCTTGGTTTACTGTGACAGAACAACTATATACCTGCGAACTGTTTTTGAAGCTCCTCCGTTACCCGAATTACCCAAAACTTGCCCATCATGACCGGGTTTGCACCGCTAGATGCTCCCGTTACGAATGGGTCCACGGATAAGAAGCGCATTGCCTACTTCTATGACTCGGATGTGGGCAATTATGCCTATGTCGCTGGGCACCCCATGAAGCCTCATCGCATTCGAATGACCCACAGCTTGGTGATGAACTATGGACTTTATAAAAAGATGGAAATATATGTAAGTTTGTCTAGCCCGTTGTTTCATACTTTTTGGGTCTATTTTTGCTATTTTTCAATACGGAAGTTCAAACAGGAAATTGATAACTGACGGGAAACAACATGATTTATAGCGCGCGAAACCCGCAAGCAAATTTGAGATGACGCAGTTTCATACCGATGAATACATAGATTTTCTTGCCAAAGTTACACCCGATAATATGGACCAGTACGCGAAGGAACAGAGCCGTTATAATGTTGGTGATGACTGCCCTGTATTTGACGGTCTTTTTGAATTCTGTGGAATTAGCGCAGGAGGCTCTATGGAAGGTGCTGCGCGCCTCAACAGAAATAAATGCGACATTGCAGTCAACTGGGCGGGCGGTCTTCATCACGCAAAGAAAAGTGAAGCGAGCGGCTTTTGTTACGTTAACGGTAGGTCTTACACCTGCTTTTTCCTTTCTTCGAGAACGAAGCTGACAACTTTTCATTAAAGACATTGTTCTCGGCATTCTCGAGCTTCTGCGTTTCAAACAGCGTGTTCTTTATATTGATATTGATGTCCACCATGGCGATGGTGTCGAGGAGGCATTTTATACCACCGACCGCGTTATGACGGTCTCATTCCATAAATATGGAGAATACTTCCCCGGGACCGGCGAACTGCGTGACATTGGTGTCGGCGCAGGGAAGTATTATTCTGTCAACTTCCCTCTCAGAGATGGCATAGATGACGTTTCCTATAAAGGCATCTTTGAACCAGTTATCAAACATGTTATGGAATGGTACCGCCCAGAGGCTGTCGTCCTTCAGTGTGGTGGTGATAGTTTGTCTGGTGACCGTCTGGGATGTTTCAACTTGAGTATGCGCGGCCATGCAAACTGCGTTAAATACGTCAAAAGCTTCAACCTCCCTACATTAATCCTGGGAGGTGGAGGTTACACAATGAGAAACGTTGCTCGAACATGGGCATATGAAACTGGCGTGCTTGTTGGAAATCAGCTTCCAACAGAGCTTCCATATAACGACTATTATGAAGTAAGTTTTCAGATTATCCAACACTCTATTCAGGTTGCGTGCTTACTGTATTTCAGTACTTTTCTCCTGACTATGAATTGGATGTTCGGCCATCGAACATGGACAATGCCAACTCCAAGGAGTACCTGGAAAAGATTCGAATGCAAGTTGTTGAAAATCTGCGGCGCACTACATTTGCTCCATCAGTTCAAATGACAGATGTTCCAAGGGACCCATTAGTTGATGGTATGGATGACGAAGCGGATGCTATCCTAGATGACCTTGATGAAGATGAGAATAAGGATAAGAGATATACAAAACGACGATTTGACAATTACGTCGAAAAGGATGGCGAACTAAGCGAGAGTGAAGATGAAGAATCTGCAGCTGCAAACGGTGTCCGTCGTCAGCCGAATAGAGAAAGGAGGCGAGGGAATATCAATTACCGTCACCTGGATGGGGACTCCACTATAGATAGTGGGATTGTCACTCCTCGAGACGAGTCATCCATGCCGGAGGAGGAGCCTGAGCAGGCTGATAAGATGGACGAAGCAGAAAATGCAGAACCTCCTGCCAAGCCCTCTCCTCCTGCAGTTGAACCGTTAACCAAGCCAGATTCATTAATGGAGGATGATGATACTCCAGTTGCCGAAACCAACGGTGCCGCTCAAGAGGTCGAGGAGAAAGAGCCTACTGTTTCCACACCTGCCTCGAACTTAGAAGTCCCTCATGACAATGTTGACGGGGACACCACCATGGAAGACGCTGATGTTAATATGGACGAAACTATCGAGCTAGAACTTCCAGCCGAAGAACAAGAGGAAGAATCTGCTGCAAAGGCTCCTGCACGGGAGACGACACCCCCCAAACCCACGGCGGCTGAAGAAACTAAATCGAATGCTTCTGGGGTAGAAAACGCTGCTACAGAGCCTACGCAGGTAACTTTTACCACGGAAGTCAAGGAAACAAAGCCTGATACTGATGCGTCTAAGGAGGCTCCAAAAGAGAAAGAGTAACTTGGTACTCTCCCCTTTTCCTTCCTGTTATCTTCTGGTTTTTCTAAATTGAACACACTGTTGCTATGTATCTGTTATTGGCGCTTGGGGAAATATCCATCTAGGAGTTTTGCTTTGGGGTCCAGCATGGCGAGGAATGACTTATGGAAAAGGAGGCGTCGGCTGTCTCTGACGTATGTTCCGTGAATACGTCAATTGTTCTTCTCTGGTTTTTTTCTTTGCCATTTGACAATGCCTTATTCTTTTCCAGTTTTGCTTTGCTATCGCCATCTAAACCATCTATTTTTGTATCCCTCCTGACAATCAAGACCACATGACTTCCAAATCGGGCATTATTTTAGGTCTAGGGTAAATCACGTGAAGATAATACGCTATTCTGCTTTGGGCCAACCAGAAAACACCGCCAAGATTTTTCTTTCTGCCCACATTAAGCGAAATCTATCTTTGCTGGAAACGGAATTTGAAGATAGCAAGTTGTCAATTATCGGATTCTACGACCACCCAGCCTTCTTACGTCGTTTTCCCTTTGTCGGTAGAAATCTGTCATCATGTCGAAGAGAGGGTAAGCCAGGCCACATTTTGACGTGACCGCCGATATGCAACCTCTTGCGTCGAGGCTTGTACTTCAAGCCTAGGAAGCGAAAAGCAGACAAGCAGAGTAGCAACGTCGCGAATCAGAGGAATATAGCTAACATGATTTGTGTGATATTAGTCGTGGCGGTGCCGCCGGCAACAAGCTGAAGATGACCCTTGGTCTCCCAGTGTACGTATCTGCGATTTCCCCAGGATCCGACATGAAATACACCACTGCGCCATTCGCCTACGAAGGACAGAAAACAATATGACAATACAGGCTATTATTTACAAAAGAGCTGGATCAGCCCATTGGGGGCTGTCGAATTAAGCGTGGATGACGGAGTTCTTTCGACTGCAGAACGTTACATGTTCAACTTTACTGATATCTGTACCCTCAACATAGTGGTGCAGTCATGAACTGCTGCGACAACTCTGGTGCCCGAAATCTTTACATCATCTCCGTCAAGGCTACCGGTGCCCGTCTCAACCGTCTCCCCGCTGCTGGTGTTGGTGACATGGTTATGGCTACCGTTAAGAAGGGAAAGCCAGAGTTGAGAAAGAAGGTTATGCCCGCTGTTGTTGTCCGACAGAGCAAACCATGGAAGCGACCTGACGGTGTCTTCCTCTACTTTGAAGACAACGCTGGTGTCGTAAGTTCTCATTACTCGACCCCCAGTCACTTCAGTCCTATAACGGAGTTGCTAACGTGAATAATTCAATTATATAGATTGTAAACGCCAAGGGTGAAATGAAGGGATCCGCCATCACAGGACCAGTTGGAAAGGAAGCCGCAGAACTATGGCCCGTAAGTCCCTTTTTAAACAAAAGTCAGTGCTGCAATCTGTTCTCGGACTAACTGTTTTTTCTTCATCTAGCGTATTGCCAGTAACTCCGGTGTTGTGATGTAAGAGGTTGGTAGCAGGTTACCAGGGGCGTTGATTCTTAATTTTATGTGATACGCAAAAACACAGTCATAGTTTTCTCGCCTTTTTCCATGTTTGGCTCTGGCGGTCATCCCTGTTGTATGAGAGCATAGCACTTCCCCATATGGGCCTCACTTCCGAGCCTCGGTGGGAAAATACCCGACTTTCACTGAGATATACAGTCAAGTCTCAAATACAACATGAATAATAAATCGGCGGACACCATAACTAGTAGAGATTGAGATTTTTTTTCGTAAGTCAGAATTGGCAGATATGCAGTGGTTTATTGAACATATACATCCATTGAGATTTATCCATGGAATACCTGTCCTACAGGGGCAATCTCTGAATGACAGGTTTAGACAATCTTGATATATTTCTCCAATGTTTCAAGATTATACTACATTATTGATGGTGTAAATGCCACTTTATTGCTATATATGAAGTGTTGCGAAAATTTCACAAAAGAACGCCAGTAATGCATACTACCTAGTAGCAAGAACTCAAATGATTCCTCCAAAACTCTATTCAATCGATCATATATTCATCCGATCTCATGATCCCTTTTGCTCACGAACTCCTGGACGTAGCTGTTTCAGGTCGCACCTGAGTCCTTATTCTTTTTCTCTTCGGTTGCTCCTTTTGATGCCCTCCTCTCGTCAACAAGGGGTGACCGGCTGGAGGTGATTAAGATAGTCACCCAGGTCAAAGCAGCTATGAGAGTTGCAAGCGCAACAATATGGATTACCCACCAGATATGCTGAATACCTAGCTGACAGGTTGTGATTTCATATTTCCATTCTTGAGATGACTCAGCATCGAACCAGACCGACAAAAGTCCAGCATTACCGTCAAATTCTCCCATCATCGAGCGTAGCGTGACTTCTCGAATAGCTGGAGTTGGTGTAAAGGCTGAGTCAAAACCTGCGTCACTGTTAATTGATTCTAGCACCCCTGCAGGCACCTCAGTAGGGTATTTCTTTGCATTCCATGACCAGGCGGCATCTGATATGTGCTCTCCTTCAGCAGCACCGCTTTCACTATCACTACCTATTTTCCTGTCCACGTAGTGAAGGACATCGCACCCAGTATGATCGTGGCCTGTCAAGATTAAACCATTACGCCCTTTCCCAGAATATGGGGCGTTGAGGTCTCCCGACATTCCAAATATGCCTTGCAGGATGCCATTATGACTAACATAATCACTTAGGTGATTTTGCTCTTTCAAGCCACCGGCCTTGAACCTCGGTTGATCATCTTTCGGATGTTGATCGTCTTCATTGTGGAAAGAAAAGTAAGGCGGGTCAGTGCACACTCCCTCCTGTTTGTGGAGCGGGAGATGAGTTAACAATAGAGTAAATGTTGTTTTGTCCTCGACAGGGCGTGAACGGTCAATAACATCGTTGAGATATTGGTATGATTTTCCTTGAATAGAAACATCTAGCGCTGGGGTATCAAAGGTAAGAGTGTTAAGCACAACCAAGTGTATAGAGGGAATTGCTCCAGACTTTCTGTGTGTACCATTGAGATCCAGAGCAAGCTCTGGCATCGGTAGGTTGAATCGAACATCCCAATTAGTACTGCCAAACTCCCTTTCAAATCGATCTATTCGTTTCTGAGAGATATCACCTGCATAGCCAATATCATGATTTCCAGCAATATTAATAATCCGATTTGACCAAGTATCTGCATCGATATCGAGAATGATTTCCTGGCCGATACTGACGCCAGTTTGTTGAGTATATCCATCTCTTCCAGTAGCCATCATATCATCCGGCACCTTCACACCCCCTCGAAAGGTCCTATTCCAGTACCTCTTTGAACGAATATTAAATTCCTCGTCTGACACCCATTGGCTCCCAATAAGGTCCCCCAGAACAGCGGCATGAGTCGGACGACTCCACCACGACAATGTTCTGTATATATGTGCAAGATAATAATCGTTTCCCAGAAGATCAAGCCGTTTGCGAATCGTTCCACCCAATCGAGGGATGTCCGTCAGTACCACATCGCGTATACTTTTCACAGTAGCAAAATAACACTCGGAGATCGAATCAGCGGATGTTATGTCTTCCCAGTGCTTCTTAAGCTGTGGTAGGAATGCATCATCTGGCTTAGGCAATGAAGTGTCGCCTTCAAGCTGCGGGTCAGCAAGCACAAGTAGCCGAAACGGCGCAGACTTGGGGCTTTGTTGAGTATAATCGCGCAGGCCAACGTGTTCGCGGACGGTATTCAAATAGGCATCACCGGTATATGGAGGGTAGAAGCCGGCGCTGCCGTTTGTAGAGGCTGGGAGAGGAAAAGCACATCCGTGGAATAAGGGGGAAAAATAAAGGTAACAAAGAGAGACAGCGGATACCGGCAGAAGAACAGCGACAGCCCGCTGGAGAATTGCGGGAAAACACAGATGCATTAGCATCCAATGTCTCTTGAAAAGTGAACCTAAAAGGAGAGTGTTGCTGATATCATGAACTGGCGAGAATTGATCGCACAGGGCGTCTTCGATCTTTGTACTGAGATTAAGCTCTAACTAACTAGTTCAAGTTGATTATATCAGCATCCGCAGCGTGGCTCTCTCATCCTTGGCACGAGTAGTTTGATAGAAGAAAAGCATCGCAAAGCGTATTCCAAATTTGATATGTAAGTGGAGTGCCGTGGGTACGGCAAAATATCTTTAAACGCTAGAAGTACAGATTCAGGGGTTTCTACGCCGTCGTCCATCCCATCTGTCTGGATTGTTACTCAACGTCTTGAATTGCACCTAAGATATAGGAACTATCATACAAATAATGAACAAGAAGCAAACAAGATTCATAAAAAAAAAAAAAAAAAAAAAAATCATATATTAAAGGTCGTATTAAGTAGATAGTATCAGTAGATGTGAGAACTGCCGGAATTCCCTCGCCAAGGGTAGAGTTTTGCAGTGCAGCGTAGGATGAGTGACCTCGCTATAAACATCAACAGACAAGCAAGCCATTAATCAGAAAAGAGTCCAAAATATTGGGCAGTAACGGAGGGATATAATAGATTAAGAGAGGAATTTATGGGAAGTAAATATAAATAAGGGGTATATCCGTGGGGACGCCTGTCGTGATGCTCGAACATTCTACTTGTTAAACCAATCAAGTGAGTGAAAAGGCTGTCTCTTATACACATCTCCGAGCCCACGAGACCAGAGAGGATCTCGT
>OJKM01000117.1_pt1 | contig 12948 bp, 11 predicted proteins | sample 1596631 | NCBI WGS metagenome assembly OJKM01 (sample SAMEA3904683, study PRJEB24821) | metagenome | biome: Builtin; feature: hospital; material: surface | place: USA | collected 2013-06-06 | reverse complement strand
CTCCCCATACTGCTGCAAGAAGCGATACGCCTGGTCGAGATCTCGAGATGCGCCGGAAGTGACCGGCATCTCCTTGTCCAGCCCCGTCTTCTGCTCGACGGGCGACTTTTCGGAGTCTTCAGAGGCCATCTTGAAGCGCTGGCTCGCGGTATCAACACAGCAGCAACCAGCAGCAACAGCAACAACAACCAGGGGAGTTGCAGGACTCGGAGATGGAAATTTGCAAGGAAAAAAGAAACCGAAAGAAATTAAAGAAGATCCAGACGGCCATAAACGTGGTTTTGTTTTTCTTTTTTCTACTTCCTCTGTTCGTCCTGCGCGGCGCCTCCAGCTACCTCCCGGAGTATGGATACCGTCCTGCAGCTAACTAGTTATCAGGTCAACAAACGGCACCACAGAGACCAGACGACATGCAGGTTTCAAAAAGACTTGTGAGAGGGACAGACGCTCCGGACGCACTGAAATTTCCCGTATCTTTATCGCCCATCCCTGGCGTTATCTGGCGTGCACGGCGTCCGACCCGGCAGATGATAGGACAGGCCACCATGGACCACCCGTCTCCCCCCCCTGGACCGCTAGGACTGCTAGGACTGCTAAAATATGCATACATTCTGGACAGACTTCCGTTAGAGGGGGCAGGGTAGCATCTCGACAAGACGTAGACGAAGAAGAGTAGCAAGGAGGAAGGCCCAGCGCAATTCTAGCGTCCCCCGAAGGATCCCCTGCTTGCCACTGGAACGATGCTCACTGGCTCCCATCATCCCTGCCTCCCAAGCAAGCCATGGCTATAAAAGTTGCATTTAAGCATGCCTATAGAGGCTCACCAAGAAGAGGCCCCAGGGAAGATCCCCAGGGGCCACTAAACGCCCCCCCTTCCCGTCAAGAGAGAACTTTGACTCGCATCTATCCATGCTTGTCCGGACCGTCGTCCCCCTTCAGGCCTGCACATGTGGGTTTAGAGTGTCCCAGGGACCAGGACAGACTCGGTCCTTGCTCTACTTAGTTACTGGTCAGAAAGCAATTCCAAGGGGCCCATCAGACTCTTCGTCGGAATACGATGGAAGGCCGCCTCATGCTCTAGTCCAAGTCCGCCTTTTTGTGACGGCGTTCTTGGTAAACAGGCCTTGGACCTCTTCCGCAGATACCGACACTCGTGCTTTTTTTGAAGTATAACTGGGTATAGTTATTATGCTGAATATCAATTGATATCTGGCCACAGTTATCTGGTCAAGGATGAAGATCTCCTTGCGCTGCTACTGCTGCATGTGCTCGCTTAGCACGGAGAGGCCAATTGTTTCTGTCCGGCCGTTTATCTTCTCCTCCGTCTATACTCCATACGGAGTAGTCATACTCTCAGTCGTTCGACAATGTGTTACATTCTTCTGGCCGGCGGAGTGTTTCCGTAATACCGACGCTAGTACGGCGGACTGAATGGACCATCGGGTCAGAATTCGTTTTTGCCTTGTAAGAGATAATTCCACGTAGCCAATGATAATCGAGATATTTTAAATAAAACCTTCTTATATAGATAAATACTTTATATACCTTATCTAAGCACCTTTTTCTTAAAGGCACACTCTTCCTTCTTCTTTGGCCCACGGCCTAGCTTCTCCCTAAGCCTTCCCGCTATACCTACCTCCTCCCCTAAGTCTACTCCTTTCTAAGCCTATTCTCCCGATATCTTCTCTCGGCTTCTCTTACTAGAGGCTTCTCTTACTTAAGTCTCGCTGGCTTAGCGGGAAGGCTTAGAGGGGTAGGCTTGAGAGAGAGTATCTAGACTAGGGAGTTAGCTTAGGGAGGAGACAGGCCGTGGGCTAAAGAAGAAGAAAGGACGTGCCCTTAAGGAAAAAGGTGCTTAGGTAAGTAAAATAAAATATAGGGAGTTCTATTTAGTAATTAAGTTCTATATTATTATCCAATAATATCTCTTTACTTCTTAATTATATAATCAGAAAACCACTTTTCTGCGTGTTTTTATGTAAGTTGGTTTTATAATGAATTTTGACCCGATGGTCCATTTAGTCCGCCGTAGCTATGGATATCAAACGCCCTCATCCTATGGAGTTATGGAGTAGTATTTACGGAGTGCTCCCTAGAGTTAAGTCGAAGTGCTTGATGTCTTATAAGCGAAAGTAACACTGATGCACGACTTGATGCCTGAGGAAAAGAACGACTTTCTTGCTGATCGACTCCATTTTTAGGACACGATTGACATGGGGATCGCCTCGTATGGAGGTCGCATCAAGACTCCAGAGAGGTCCAGCTTTTGCAGTTGGAGAAGAAAAAGCAAGCAGGCAGAGAAATGAGAAGAAGAAAAAACATAGCAACTGACAACGAGAATTCACTAAGTCAGCCTATCGAACAATTTCCAGTGTGATTCGCGGATGGGGTCGCACCCAGGCTCGTTTGCAATCTGCACAGTTTCTTCTGAACATCCCCTATCCCGGCCGCTCGATGAGCTCTCCCAAAGCTTCATCAAACCAGATGCCTATTTATGCATCTGGTTTGCTTTTTCCTGCGGACCCCCAAAGGCCCTCAAGGCAGCATTACAGGGCATGGATTGATCAAGTACAAATATGACGGCCTGCAGGTCCCGCGCCCGCCATGATGGTCGTTCCTTTTCCACTTTGATTGTTCTAGAGTCAGTCCCTGGATCTATTCTGCTCTGCCACTAGGCATACATCCTTCTGAGATATATATACCTGCGAAGAATATACGTCTTGATATTCTCCCTACTTCTCCTCCAAAGACAAAGAAGACACTGAAGAAAGACGGTGTCTGGTGCTACCAACAGAAAGGCCGGCCTGATGCAGCAGTGGGTGTACTATGTCTCACCGGAGGTCAATGCGATTTCGCAGTATCCAACCATCCTCGCGGTATGCATTTCTCTCACCTTTGTCATGACCGTGGTGGTCTGTCTCCGGATCTGGGTTCGTGCTGTGTGGAAGAAGAGCTTTGGCGTTGATGATGCTGTCATTGTGTCCTCGGCGGTATGTATCTATATAACTATGCAGCTATATGTATAGTTATACAGATATTCCCCCTCCATTTATCTTACCCTTGCTGATATCGAGTCCTTTAGGTATGCGGGATCATCTACAGTGCGTTGTGCATAACTCAGTCCCGGCTAGGTCTCGGTCTTCCTCTCAAACTACGTCCAAAGGCGAGTCTGAATACATATGCTACCGTAAGTAATGATATTTACCACATGAGATGACTATAAGCATCCACAACTGATTGTTTGCTCATGTAGGTCAACTTCGCTGGCCGCCCGTTCTACATGGCTGGCATCACCGGCTTCAAAGTGGCCCTGTGTATCGCATATCTACGCATCATCCGCCATAGTTCAGAAAAGTCCTACCGCCACGTCGTTTGGGGCATTATGATATTCACCGTCTTATCCCATGTTGCCGGGACTCTCGTTCTCTTCTTCCAGTGCTCACCCGTGCACAAGTCATGGCGGCCATTGACACCGGGAAAGTGTCTGCCAAATCCTGCTGTCTTCTACCCTCTTGCGGGAGTATCAATCTTCTGTGATTTGATTGTCTTCCTTACCCCCATCCCGCTATGGCTGAAAGTACGCATCAGCACGCCGCGTAAACTGGGGCTGATGGCCGTCTTCCTGCTTGGCCTGTTCACCACAGCCTGCTCGATTATGCGAGTGGTACAGATTGAGATAATCGCAAAGGACGGAAACTCTACCATGCTTATCCTCTGGGGAACCATCGAGCTGAACGTCGGAGTAAGTCAAACACGAATACGACGGCTTGCCAGATTGCCAGACACAGAAGAGGCTAACATAGTTCTGTTACAACTAACCAGATCGCCATAACCTGTCTGCCCACTCTCATACCACTAATCACCTTCATGCGAGGCCGATCATCCAAGAGCGGTCCCATGCAGTATCCTCACAGTACCTCCGACGGCCGCAGCGCCGGCACTTCAGTCAAGCTCAAATCCGTCGGCCTGCACTCATCGACCATGCGATCCCAAACCATCCCGACTGGCAACAACACTCTAGTCAAGTCGGGCAGTTTCAGCTCTCTAGAGGCGATTCTCCCGGTGGACAGCCAAGGGCGGCCCATCCAGCGAGAAGACATGGAATCCTGCAACGGAAACGGATCACAGAGCCATGTACACCTCTCCAATCCTGGCCATATAACGAAGACTGTCCAGGTGGAGATCACCCGGACGGACAACCGGCCGGGCCCTGAACAAAGTTGGCTTCATTGAGCTTGTTTAAGCTTGCTCTTCTGTCTCCATGCTTCATTTTCGCGAATAGGGAGAAAAAATGGGTATCTTTAAAAGGTGTTCGGGCCTTGGTTTCTAGAACGTTTTATTATGTCCGGTCATGGCAGCAATGTCCTTCTCTTTCTCACGATATTAGTACTTTCATACACGTTTTTATACCTCGATATACCCTGTATATACTATTGTTTTCTCTCTCTTGCTGTTCAATCACGAGCGCTACCAAAAGTGCAACCATCTGGGTCACTATTTTAGTTTTCTTCTCGTCAAAGAACTCCGTGGTTAACTACGTGGTAGTTAGTTGACTAGTTTGTTACTTAATAGACACCAACCCCTAAACGAAATATCTGTGACTCAAAATCATCTCACCATCTCCACCAGCTAAACAACCAGCTACTAAGACAAACAAGAAGAAAGGTCGTATTAATAGCATTCTCTGCAATGCTGTATCTAGCCATGGTCGCAAATTCACTCTGTGCTTCTTACGAGGTGCAGCAAGATGGCCGTGTCAAAGACAAGGCACAGCATATATACCCAGCTCGCAGGGAGCACGAAGACCGCCATAGAAAATGAAAAATATCGAACGCCGCCCGTTTCAACTATGATAACCTCATAGTTCAGGCCAGGAACTGCCGGGTGCGAGCCGAGAGCGATCTCCCCGGCCCTTTTACCTAGAGGGCATAAGTTTTACCCGGGGGTTCATCCCTGTACGAGGAGGAGTCAAGCTAGCTACACACGCTGGATCCTCCGTTACAGCCGGCATCCCAGTCGCCGTTCGGACCTCTTTGCTCCATTGCTCACTCGGACAGCCCGTCATTTCATCAAGAGCGGCTGCTCTCCACCCGGTCGCTTCATATTCCCACAAACATCATATATCGCTGCCGGATATCATCTCCAGGCCTGTATCAGAGCTTCCGTGGAGCATAAACAGTTGACTGTCTACGAACATAACTAAAAAGAAAAACATCGGCGGGTTTCGAGAAGCAAAAGGCCGGCTAAAGATGGGGTCCACGTCCACGCCGCCTCATGTCCTGATCATAGGCGCAGGTATCACAGGTCTCGTTCTCGCTCAGACATTGCGTAAACACGGAGTGTCCTTCGCCGTCTATGAGCGAGATCCCGACCCTCTGCACCGTGGCAAAGGCTGGGGGCTGACGATACACTGGTCTCTTGATGCGTTCCTTCGGCTTTTACCACAGCATCTGGTCGATCGGTTGCCAGAGACTTACGTCGACCCAGACGCGGTTGCAAGAGGAGAGAATGGGAACTTCCTTCTGTTTGACCTTAGGACCGGAGAGACTAAGTGGAAAGTTCCTCCAGCAAAGCGACTGAGGGTGTCGAGGGAGCGGCTGCGTAGGTTGTTGATGGATGGAATTGATGTTCAGGTAAGTCAAGGCAATTTTTTTCAATCTATAAGATTTAGAGACACTGCTAAATGCTTGTCAGTGGAACAAATCTATCTCTAGTATCAGCCAGATATCAGAAACAGCAGTACGCTGCCAGTTTTCAGATAATTCCAGTGCTAAAGGAACCCTGCTGGTAGGATGTGATGGCTCTCGATCAAAGACCCGCTCATTGCTATGTTCTCTGGCTGGTAATGAAACTCCAGCCAGGTCAGAGAACTATCAACTCCCCGTCCGTCTCATCGGGGTCAGCGCTGCATTGCCTTCGCGGGTCGCCCTTAAGATGAGAGCCCTAGATCCGTTTTTCTTGCAGGCCGGCGACCCAGCTACCAGTAACTTCTTCTGGTTCTCATTCCTTGATACCCCGACTAACAATGACCGCGAGGACCGTGATACATATGAATGTCAGATATTGATTAGCTGGCCGTACCGTAAGGATGGCTCTAACAACATAGAGATTCCATGCCAGAACGTCGATAAGATAAAACTTATGCACTCCCTGGCCGATGGATGGGTAGAACCGTTCCGTGAGGTCGTGCAGAGTATCCCAGAAGAAACAGAGCCGAAGATCATCTCCTTGGAAGACTGGCCGACCCCACCGAAGGGCTCATGGAGCAATCTTGGTGGCACAGCAACTCTAGTCGGAGATTCTGCTCATGCGATGACAATGTGTGAGTGTATCCGTCTATTTCCTCCCGTGGCCACAAGTATTCTGAGCTAATGGCCACTCTTATAGTTCGTGGTGAAGCAGGGAATCACGGTATCCTCGATGTATCCAACTTGCTAGAGGCCTTAATTCCTGTCCTCACATCGTCGCCACACTCTCCCGCAAAGACACAGCAGGAAGCGATCAACGAATATGAAGATGAGATGACCACCCGCACCAGACCAGCAGTTCTTCGAAGCCGCAAAGCGTGTCTTGATGCTCACGATTACCCGTCGATAACGGCGAACTCTCCACTAGTTGCTCGAAGAGGAGCATTTGAAGATGATGACCTAGAATACCTCCTCAACTAGAAAATTAGACCCCTGGAAAAAAAGTACTCCGCAAAGAAATATTAAATTGATTAATTTATATGGCACTTATTCTCTCTCTTAGGGTATCAGGCTGGCTTTTCTGAGTTGATGGTTGCATAACTTCTTTAACTTCGATAGTTCTATACCGCAGGGAGGCCGCTGTGCCATCAACTCCCCTCCCATAACTGGATAGTTGGCTGGTCGTACGATTACACTTTAATTAAAGAGACACTTTGATCAGCATCAATGTCAGTTGGGTTTATGCCAAGCTGCAGTCAGACAGCCAAAGTTGCAGCCTTCCGAGCAATCCGGGACACGCCAGGCACATGCATTTCGACAGATCACACGGCGGTCCCCCAGAATCTTTGTCAAACTTAGCCTGCTCACTTCGGTTAAACTCATTTATTCCACATGTATGATTTATGCACTGCTGGCAAGGTGGGTTTGCCGCCTTGAGTCGCAAAATCGATACATCACACCAGTGGAGGCCAAATCTCCGAGGGAGCTGTCTTTTGCCGCACATGCGATGGTGATCCATAATTCGTATATGTACTCCGTAGATGGCTTGCAGGTGACGGCTTGACATCGTACAAGTACATACGGATTACTTATTTGCATTCTCTCCAGGCTCATATGAAACCAACAAGGTCAAAGGTTTTTATCAGGAAGTGGGGGTGGTGAATCAGTTATAGAGATGATCTGTGGAGATGTAATAATCCGGGTCCTGACCGGGGTGGAAACGGCTCTTTCGTTTTTCTTGGACGGACTCCAGCTTTGCCGCTCCCTGTTATATGATGACAAACTTATAGCTCATGCCCTGCTGTGCTGACTAGGGCCTGGCTTCGCTTATTATTTGCTTTACAAGTCCTTCCTTGGAAATGGTTCCCTGCAATGCTATAATCGTACTTCGTAATAATTTATGCATATTAGCTAACTGATTGTTGAGCTGTCTAGATCTTTTAGCTATCACTGTTTTTAAATTAAACTGTGATGCTCATATAAACTACGGGCTAAATAACCAACAATGAGGTCGCTCCTTCCTTCTCTGACGCACTTTCCTCAGGTCGATCCTTATAAATAACACGAGACAAAGAAGGCACGTGCGGACGGGCCGGTCCTTCCGGGTTTAAGCTTAATTTCCCAAAGTATATTAATTCCCTCGACGAGAAGGCGCGCTTTCTGCTCCTTCCCCGCTGAGATTAAAATAAATTGAAATAAACAAAGGGCATCACTAGTCAGGTACAGTTTTGTGGGAGTGTCAGGGAGAATCGCTTGTTATGAAACAGCAATACTACGTATAAAATGCATGCCCCATTGCCGTTAATCCGCGTGGCGCCCCATAGCTAACTACTAAAGACAGATCATATCATGCCATATAGTCAGAGACGCCATTATATTTGTCTGCTGTTTCAGGAGGACTGCAATTATTATATATCGTTTTGAATGGGTCTGTGCTCATATAACTATAATTTTACAGAATGATATTCAAATATTAATACAGTGGATCAGAGTTCAACATGGAGGAGATGATGCGATACCTGCTTCGCTCAAACACAGTGGGTATCAAGCGAGTGAAGAAACCGCTAATAGTGGAGAGATTGCCAGCAGTACCTTGGAGCATAGCTGAGTCTTGGGGTTTGTGGATATGAATAACCTCTAAACTAGCAGAGAAGCCTCAGTGCATCGGTGAAAAGCAACCTGGCATATATCTGATGAAAACCTGACAGCATTGTTATGAGACGCGATTTTTCCCCTCTTGGATTGCAGTGGAAGCATGATAGGCGGAATTCTATCATACCATCACGACCATCTGCAGTTTTGGCAATAGAGTCAATACCCTTTGAAGAGTCATTCCTGTGAACGGACAGTCTATGGCAGCCGGCAAAGTTTCCATTCCCAAAACCGAAGTCGATATATGAAAATTTCTCCTCAGCGGATTCCATCTTTGTTAAGCCTTCAGAAGTAGGGTTTAACCTTGTTTTATTGACCAAATGCGAGTGTGTCACCTGAAATGCGCCAAACAGTATCGAACCCAAGGGGAGCAGCGCTGTCTTTGGGATTTCAGTGACATCCCATATGTTCTTTGGCAGTGGTAACCCGGAATTGGCCGGTTGTGTACCTGAAAATAACGGAGTCTGTTGAGTAAGGCCTATAATACCCGTTAATGGAACTTCATAAGATGAGGTGCAATTCTAGCGGAAACTGGCCTTTGATTTGCACTGCGATTAGCTTCCACCCACCAGATGCGAGGATGAATCTTTCGGCAGCAAATATGATTCCACCAAAGAACCCGCGAGTGAATCTCGCCAGTAGTTCTTCCTCGCTTAGTTGCCCTAGAGGTAGTTTTCTCCCGGGGAACAATGTACTTTGCACGAGTGTGTCATCTTTGACTCGCGCAATCAAGCAGTCCTCAACGATTGTGTGGCCATGGGGGTTGATCAATGCCTCGGAGCGAGTCTCATGGAAAGATGTAAGTGGCTGTGGGGAGTAAATAATCCGGCGGTACCGAGAAAAAAAGTCCATGAGGAAGTCGTAGTTGGGTATGGTGGGCGTGGGTTGTTGTGTTCTTTAGCACAAAGTCGGGTATGCAACTAGCGGGCGATGTGTCGCGTACGGGTTAGGGTCATTTAAATAGCTTACCTTCCAACGGCCATCATCAAGGCTCATGTTCCAATGCTCGGCTGTAAATATAAACTGATGACGTAGGAACGGGAGCAATCGGGATAACTCGGTGATCGTGATACTCAAGATAGGACCTCTCAACACAATAATCTCGTATTCAATGACCACCGAGCGGCTGAGTCACTATTTACTATAGCTGCGAGGCGGCTGTGCCGGATCATGCATCACAAATTTCCTACACATATTAACAAATTCAATTCGAAGAAACGAAGAAGAAGAGCATTATGCATAAAGACAAGATCTATCCATATTCCGTATATCAAATGCCAGAGCTCTCGTAAAGTAGCTTCTCTGAGGCTAGAAGCAAGCGGCTCTTGGTGTAAAAAGCCAGGAGCTAAAAGCCATCCACGCTCTCTTCAATATTAGAGGCATATCAATTTTGCCAAATCAAGGCCACAATAATAACCACCTCGCAGCACCGCCTTGCCTAACAATTCCCCATCCTAAGAACAAACTTACAAACCACATAATGCCCATGACAACGATGGGTAACAGAATCAGTTCTGTATGATACAAAAACGGCAGGTTGCTATACCCGAGGAAGGATATATATGTATAATATGAGAACGCAGAGAGGTATAGAGTATTTCCTAGAAGAGTAGCTAGAAGATTGGAGGACGTCCCTGTACCACGAGTGAGAACAGGGAGGAGGACAAATTGTAGAACGTATAGATGGAGGTAGAGTGTGAAAAAGGCGCGGGCGGATATCTATGTGAAAGTGGTTAATAACGTGGTGTTTAGATTTCAGCGGTTGAAAAGCGGGCTCACATCGAAGCAATATCCAAATTCAACGTGCTCTTTATCCCCCGATAACCCAAAAAGTCCCTGTGCAGGTGCACGCCGTCTCATGCGACCTAGGGACGACCGTGTCCCTCTCCACTCACTAATTGTGGCAGCGGGACCATTGGGACCAAATATGCGGCCCACAGTGAAGTACATTATCGTGGAAATAATGAGGGAAGCCCCGAGGTAATGAAGAAAGACGAAAGCTATGGCGAGGCCATTCATAGAGAGAAAAGACGGTTTATAGGCAAAGCCCCATGCTAGGCCGGTTAAATATAGGAATAAGGAGAAGAGGTAGCTGAATGACGGATCGGGGCGATGCCAGGTGTTTTTCGTTTCTAGACAGGTATTAGGCCGTGAGTAGCTATGTGATGGGTTGCGAGGGGAGACTGACGTTTCTAAGAACAGTCAATTGGTTAGCTTTAGCTTCCTTTTCCCGAAGGACCATAAAGATATGGGGCTACAAACATGATAATACATAGATTTAAACACCTTTTTAGGTGCAATCACAAGAGATGTCATCTCCCAAATGGCCATCTCAAAGTCCATCTGTGAGACTTTGAACAACCTATGCCGCAGGCATCAGTATGCGGATAGCCCACAGAGTAAAACAGCATCACCTTACCGGCCAAAAACCTGCGGCATTCGTATAAATGGGTTCCTATTCTGCGGCGAGGTACCGCCGAACTGCGCTGGCCCAGCATGTTGCCGGGGTACGGATATATGGGGATTCATTGGAGAAAGATGAGGGCAACTCGCCCGGGCCGAGGCTGAACTACCGCAGCATTAAAATCAAGAGAAACAGAGAAGAAATCCCAGTCCGTTTCAGTGTATAGAGACTCTGCACATCCGCCTCCTTTGCTTGCTGTTGGGTGCCTGTTATCGACTCGAACTGTCGACTTGTTATGTTTGAAGCTCGAAGCAGGTTGAGAGCGTTAGAAAATTATCACGTGACCGTGATTCTAAAAACAGGCACCGCGAGGCTAAGGTGGTTGATTCTGATTGACAGACATCAGACATCAAAGAGGAGAAGAAGAGAGGAGAAGCAAGGACGCTCCTTAATCGTGGCGTGGGCAGCTTTGCTAAGGGTGCTGTGTGACACAAACGTCGCGGGATATAACTGCTGCGTTCTAGCGGCCGAATGGGCTGCGCATCATAGCTATCAGCTGCTACGAATGGATACTATACTGCTTATGCCGATTGACAGCCAGAAGGCGGAATATGGATACCCGTTATAATTCCGATGAGACGATCTTATGATATGCCTTTTACGCTGGCTCTATCCTCTGAGTGGACAGTTGTCTGCCCAACTTAAGTACACCCGGATGACCGACTCGGCGAAGGCAAATGAAGGGGTTAAGCCGGCTTTGTTCTACGGCTTTTGTTTTCATCGTATACCCTCTTGATCCACGATAATCCCCGTTATTAAGTCATCAGGGGCATTCGCACTCGATCGACACTCGGCTTTAGCCAAGCTAGGCCCATCAGGCATTGGTAGGTGAAGCGCTAACAGAAGGACCAGAGGCTATGGTACCAGTCACATTACTCTTCATAGAGATCGAAGCAGTTTAGGCGACAATGCATTTGAATGCTCTAATTGCTAGGGCTATGGAGTGGTATTATGGATTACCCGCCCAAGCACTCTCGGATTTGTTTTAGTGCCAGCCTCTGAGGATATTCTAACTACTTCCTAGACTATGCGATTGTGCATTATAGTTGCTAAGCCAACTATAACCTCCTTCTACGCTCCTCCGGTAATCCAAGCAAAGGACTGTGATAAGGAGAGTAGTGACTGGGGTTCATTGCATAAAGCTATTTCCAAAGTGTTGAAAACGCAACATGTCTAGAATCGTAACTCATGAATCATTTCCGGAGAGTTGATGAAGTTACATCTCTCTCTCAATTTCTGTCCTCCTATGACGCTATGCGGACCATGGTCGTCAATATTCGACAGCCCTTCGTTGGGGCCACCGGCAACAAATACTAGTATCTCATTGTGTTTGGAGAAGCTTTTTCGAAACCCTTTGAAGGTATTATGGCCTGGTAAACTTGGTTCTTTGGTACTGCCGAATGTTGACCAGGATCGTGTGGCTCTATGTGATAATTCATAGTCCGATGCGGTTGGGCGTATGGGTGATCCAGGAGGTATATAAGCAGAAAGGTTGGCATAGACGTATGGCAAATCGGCTCCATGCAACACTCCCAGTGCACTTGGAGCTATAGTTTGGTTCCAGGCGAAGAAATACGCATCAGCTCCTTCTGCAGCGGCATGCTCTCCAACTAGGAAGGGTTCGCATGTCATCACTATATCTCGGAAGATTCTGGCCGTGCGATAGAAGTCTCTGGATAATCCAGCAGTTTTGTTCTCAGGGAACTCATCTGTAGGATACAACTTCAGCAGAGTATCGATATTTTTCCGAGATACATCCGGCGCATAGGATGCAATGAAGTCCGCTACTCCCTTTGACGTTGTTATATTTGGATACACAAATCGAGTAACATCATCCTCACACCATCCCATCATTGTGGTAACCGGGGCAAAGCGCCGCTGAGCGACCAGTACTGACGGCGCATCAGGGAGAAAATCGCCATCGACGCTGGGGAGCCATATATCCCCAATGTTGTGGGAAACGCCGTTTTGGTATGTAGCAATAGATGCTGCGAGTAATGTCTCAGTATCCAATTCTCGTAGACATGCTAATGCCGCTTCCGAGTTGAAGTCTCCAGATGTGCAATTTGCCTTGTCCGTCACTAACTCCATTGCCTGTCTCTTATACACATCTGACGCTGCCGACGACTCCTTACGTGTAGATCT
>OJKM01000116.1_pt1 | contig 12963 bp, 12 predicted proteins | sample 1596631 | NCBI WGS metagenome assembly OJKM01 (sample SAMEA3904683, study PRJEB24821) | metagenome | biome: Builtin; feature: hospital; material: surface | place: USA | collected 2013-06-06 | reverse complement strand
TTCTGTTGAATTCCAGGCACCTTCCTCAGTGGTTGGGCCTGCAATCTGGCCTAGACGAAGAATAGTTGTTGGAACACCAGCTCGAGATGCTGCGTGACAGATACGTTCACAGACATGCTTAGCTTGTCCATATCCTTGATTCAGCGTTACTTCGCAATTGTCAAACAATTCCTCGGGTACCGACGGCCCATCAGCAAGTGTCCAACCTCCAATTGCTCCAATTGAGGAGTTGAAATAGAAATGAGCGCGGCGTACGCTCTGCAAGCTGAAGTCAATGAGCCGGCGAACACTTTGTATTTGATCCTCAAACGAATGCAGGGAAATATTGAAGTCCATTCTCCAGGAATTGTGGATAACCGTATCTACCGTGTAGATGAGTTCGTCGTATTTCTCCTTTTCCAGACCAAGTCGCTCTTTGCTTAGTGAAGCAGTAAGAAATTCGGCCTTTTCCAGGAGTTCAGTTTTGAGTCCCTTGTGGTCAAAGCTCTTAGTTTGCCGTTCCTCCACGTTTGATCTGTTCAGACAGTATACTTTGGCGACACTGTTATCGCTGAGAAGACGATGAAGCAGATAAGTACCAAGAGAGCCTGTGGATCCAGTCAATATCACGGAATGGGTCTTGGTGGCTTCGAGGTCTGGGAGACCAGCTGTATACTTGCTAAGAAGCAAGTTGACATTTTCTGAGCGACAAATGCCATTGCTTTCGACGCCATTTAGGAGCGCAAATAAAAAGTTGGACAGCTTTCCAACAGTGGGATGTTCATATATCATCTGAGGCGTTAAGGTAGTGAACCCTGTTCTATTGAGAACGATACTCAGCTGAAAGGTTTGCAAGGAATCAAATCCCACGCTGTAAAGATCTGTCTCATCCGCAATTGTGGGTAGGCCAATAGAGTCGCATATAATCTCCCGCACTGATTCCATGACACTGCCTAGATCAGCCGACTTATGGAACGCATAGTCAAACGCTTGATCTGCCGGATTCGTGTACAGCTTATCAATTTCTTCCTTGTAGTTATCGTTTACAAGGCGCCTCTGCGTACTTCCCTTTGGCGTGGTGCTGAAAGGTTTGCTGTGAGATGCTAGGCCAATCCTGTTCTTCATAACCCGTCCATAAGCTGGACTAATGTTGTTTGCTTCTCGTACCGTAGGCCAGATTTCATCAACAAATTGGTTTTTGGAGCCGCTTTCATCCCAAAGATTCCAGTTAGGTTCCACTAATAACGCTGTTTGGAACCTTGCTAATCCAATCACAACAGCGCGTGAAACTAGCGGATGGCCCTCGATAATTTTCTCCATGGTAACAGGGTTGAATTTCTGGCCGTTGCTAAGTACGATCACATCATCAATTCGACCCTGAAATTTCCAGAGCCTCGGTTTTGTTGGATGTGGAGTGTAAACATCCTTTGTGTGATATTCATCTAGTTCAGGGAAAGTATTAAAAATGGGCTGGAGGTCCGGCTTCTCATTTCTGAGTATGACCATTTCAGACCTACCATCATCCATTGGTTCCATTTTAATCCCGAATGATGGGCTCCACTCAAAGTAAGACCAGTCCTCCTTTTCCTGGGGAACCAAAGACAAAACAAATCCGGCTTCGGTCATCCCAATAAAGTTGATTAGTTTGGTTCGCTGGCAGATCTTATTCCCAATTTCGGATGCAAGCGGACCACCCCCATAGTATACGTGCCTTAGAGTTGAAAGTGCTTCCATAGCTTTAGGAGACGTAGACATATCCTCGAGAATGCAGGGGGCAACTAGTGCAGCGGTTGGCTTGAGGGAATCAATCACCGAAGATAAAAACTCGTTGGACACAGGCCGATCAGGTAAGATAACACATGGTATTCTGTGAAATGCAGCCATTACAAATACCGTGAAGCCCATCAAATGGAAGAAAGGAGTTGTAGCCAAGATGAGATCACTTGGTGTAAGCCGATCTGGAACACCCGCTGTCCTGTCTGGCGGTATAGGCACGTAAGCACCATGGTCTAGAGCGGCAAAGAAACCGTAAGTGAGCCGTATTGGCTTCGGGAAACCTTCATATACATTTGTTAGAATGCTAGAAGCCGCCGATATATTGTCATAAGCAATGCTTACCAGTTGTACCTGAACTATGTCCAATAAATGCTACTTCGTTTTTGACATTGTCGAATTTCTTTGAGAATGGGTATGGACTGGAGTTGCCTTCAAACATCTCATACAGAGAAGGAATTTGGACACTTTGCAATCCCAGGAAGAGCTCCTGTATCTTGTCCACCGTCTGTTTCCGCTCAACACTATAAGCAACTCTCGTGCAACCTGTCATCTCAAGAAGGCAAACTTGAGCTGCTTGAGAGTTCCGAATAGATGTTAGTTGCGGCTAGAATAACGTTAGAACTATTGATACCGTTGGATTAATACTTCCAGTTGTCACTTGCCTGATACCCAGTCTTATTACAGGCCATAACCATAATTAGGTAGCGGATATCGTGTGCTCCAAGATAGGCTAGTGTCACTGGCGAGGACGTACTACCAAAAGTTTCCTCTATCCACCAACACATGTAATTTACCGCATGGGCAAGCCGTTCAAATGTGAGGTCGGAAAAACCATCGGGACAGTCGGGGCCCTTTGGAATAATGCAAAAGCGTCTGTTTGGATCCAACTCAGCAACATGATCAATGGCCTGGGCCATGAATCTTCGGCCAATTGATTCAACTTTCTCAAGTGCCATGTTTGGGTATCACGAAAGTAAGCAGTCAATTACTTGCTTGGGGGGGCCTCAGGTGTTTATGGTAACAGATCTTATTAAATTTATCAGAAAAAATTTTCACCTATATTAATGAAAAGGGGAAGAACTCTTTAAGAGTTTTAGACAGAAATCCACCTTGCCAAAAGGGATTACATCTGATTCCAAAATCACTCTATATCCTCGGGCAACGTCAGCTCTGTTACAGAGTATGTAGATAGATATTTTGTACCCGATCTCCGAGTCTATGTATACGCAATCGCAAAAAAAAAAAAAAAATTACCTTTTGCCGTCCATTTGAACCGTGATCAGCCTTCCTATGGGCACAAGAAGAAAGGGGCCGCTAGCGGGTGGACAGCATTGATTACCCGCATTTCTTCAATGCAGATCACTGAGGTATTCCCAAGCCATGCAAGTTCATGCCACTGTTTTCCGATTGGTGCAGCCGCCTAGCATGAAGAACATACTCCGTACTTGCTATCACATCGCCACAGTGCCATGATGTCAGCTGTTTGGGCGTGTCTCTTTCCCCAAGGCTATGGGATAGGATTTACGGCTCTCTTAGCCCGATCCGGCCTATATCCAGTAGGGTGCTAGTCAAGTAGTAAAGCTATTTGACATACAAGTAATGCGCGTAGAAATTGTGGCGTAATAGACAGACCTTGGTGGGAAAAATATGCTCCAGAAGAAGCACATCGTGGTCATCGCTGACAGAGCCGTTCACCGCATCAGGGGCCAGGTTGCACGACGCCGCATTATTGATTCAGGGAATATAGACAGATATTATAATATACCAGCCCTGTGATGTAGTCTGCTAGATTTTTTGCTGAACTTCTTCCACATCCAAAAGGCTGCTCTTGCCGTCAAGACTAACACTGCTTAGGTAATAAATATCTATCACATGATATGCCGGGAGGTCCTCCATTAGCCGCAACTCTAAAGTGGAGTACTTGAAACTCTAAAATTTCCCAAGATCGAGTTCAAGTTGACAACGCGCAGTAGGCAGCAACAGATAGCTAAGCTCTGCGTACCACTGTAAACCAAGCCTATATGTCATATTCACTGAAGACATCTCTTTCTGCACATGCAAACTCTGCGTCAATCGTTTCCTGGCGGCGGCCAGAGCGGAGGTTGATCTTCACAGGAAATGGCTTGGGACAGCGGAGGAAACCATCTGTATAGCCAGTGGCAGGATCAGTGTTTATGTGAAGCGGATGGCCTTGAGTATCACGCATAGGAGATATGTTAAAGGCCCAGAGAATCTTGGCCATGGCGAGAAAGAGTCCTCTTTCAGCCAAGTGAATACCAGGGCAGATGCGCCGACCGGACCCATACGCATAATGATCGCGGTTTTCATAGTCCGGTGAGGAGGCGTATGTCGGTGCGAGATCAACACGTCCCTTAAATCTTAGTGGGTTGAATTCGTCCGGGTTGACATGTTTGCGGCTGTCATGATGCAGCCCCCATATATTGGGTATAACGGTTGAGCCAGCAGGGATTGTCATTCCGTCGATCACGGTTTCTACAAGAAAAGTATGTGCGTGTCAGCTGGGCAGAAGTGACATGGAGAATATTCTTATCAGGATCATCACTCACCTTTACTGGTAGCGTGTGGAAAAGCCGTTGGCAGAACCGGACGCCATCTCATCGTCTCCTTCATAACCATAGCCACGTATGGTAGCTTTTCATAGTCTCTCCATTCTGGGGATCGTTCTTCACCGATAATTGCGTCAATCTCTTTCTGTGCTTCCTTCTGCACATCGGGATATAATGCCATTGCCTGGATAAATGCAATTGTCATAATGGAAGTTGTGTCAGAGCCTCCTTCGAGAAGATTTCCAACCATCAAGTCAATTTCATGCCTGGTAAGTTGGAGTTTGTCTTGCTGGTCTAAAACCATATCTAGATAACTCTCGCGAAACTGCGAACCCGACTCACGGCGCTTCAGGACACGGTCAACAAGAGGCCCGTATACCTTGTCCATAGTTTGAGCAACTTCTCGTGCCCGTGACTTCCAGTTATTGAATAGCGACTCTGGGAGCCATGCAAGAAAGGGAAAAATATCGATGGGTGGTGTGGCTCCCGGTTCAAAAATTTCAGAGATACCGTCCAATACAGCATACAGGTGGCGCATATGCGGGGCGGAAGCAGCTGGCGTTCGAATGCCAGTAACTAAAGACACCAGTCAACAAAAATCTACATTGGGGTGGTATAAGGTATTTCATAGTAAATTGGAAATATTTCGAGGCACTTACCAAGGCTCATAGTAGTGCTGTTCGTGAACCTTTTGCAATGATTCATGAAGCTGTCAGGCTCAACATAGAGATCCCGCAGTAACTGGGCCGCTTCGGCATTTTGGAGGAGTATATGTTTCCTCTCACATGCCGTTTCGTTAAAATATTGGTGATAGAGTCTTCGGCCGCGTCGCCATCGAGCGTCCGGGCCCATGAACATGAGGTGGTCGCCATGCATAACCAGATGGTCAGCAATATAAAATTTGGGTCTTTCGCTGTAGATGGCAGACTGTCTATCTATCAACTGCTTGATCATATACGGGGAATTGAGTACAACAGCTGTCCCTGGGCCGATTTTGAGCGAAAAAATAGGGCCATATTTGGCAGCCCACTCGGTAAATCTGCCAAAGATATTTTAGATCTGATGGGTATGAGACTAGGGATTGTGTGTGTGTGCATACTTCAAATGCGCTCCGGTTATTGGGATTTGATGTAAGTTACCAATTATCGGGAGACACGGGGGACCTGGTGAAAGCCGATAATCAACAATGATAGATCTATGTCATATTCTCTCAATATAAATATACCAGGTGGAAGCTTTCGGTTTCGAAGCCCGGGAAAATACCCCCAAAAGAGGGACCAAAGGGTGAGCAGAATAAGGATGGCGCCGTAAATCCAGGTAGAGTCCATAGTCGGTGAGCTGAGGAATTGAAGATACAGGAACATTTTTCCTCGTCCAGCGCCTTCTTAATCATTTCCTTTGACTCTATCTGCCAGCTGTGGATAGCTGTTTTTGATTAAGAATTACCATTATCACCAAGTAATGCATATATGACGGTGTTGATCGGCCTTAATCTCGCTCACCGAATAATTCATCCCACACGGCTCGGAGGACATAAAGTTTCTAATCTCAATATCAACAAAACAAAACTCGAGGTACTGGTTATTTAAGAGGACAGTTGAAGGTCAAAATTTATGGGAATATCAAATTCGCTAACTGGTCTTGAGCTGTCCCACTGTCCCATTCATTACAGAGCCCCTCACGTCTTTTTACTATGTCTGCTCTATCGTTTCTGTATTCCCAGATATTTGTTCGTCTCCCAGTCCCGAAGCATGATTTCACTGGGCAAACCATTGTTATCACCGGCGGCAATGCAGGACTTGGACTGGAAGCTGCACGCTACTTCCTTAACCTGAATGCATCTGAGATAGTCCTGGGCGTTCGAAGCCTCGCAAAGGGTGAAAATGCAATCAAGGATTTGGAGAGTTCCACCGGGCGGTCAGGCCAAATACGTCTCTTTCATGTAGATATGGAAAGCTATGCGTCCGTTCAGGAGTTCGCTGCTGCTATTTCCAAACTGCCGAAGGTCGACGTTCTTATGCTCAACGCCGGGAAGCTAGAGCAAAAATTTTACATGGCGGAGGAGGATGAGAGCACAATCACAGTCAACGTTGTTAGCACTTTTCTGCTAGCCCTGTTGCTACTACCAAAACTTCGCGCTTCGGCTACCGAGAAAGGACCAATCCCTCGACTCTGTATTGTGGCATCCGACCGACATGTCATGACCAATTTGCCTGAATGGAAAACTCTCAACACCTTTGTCACTTTACGAAAGCAGACGAAGTCAGGGCCTGACGATAGGTATCACCCGAAGAAACCACTGCCCTAAATGAGAAAACGGAACAACAAGCTAACAGAGAGTAAAATAGATATTATGCCTCGAAATTGCTCCAAGTGTTATGCATGAGGGCACTGGCAGCCGATATAGCTTCCACAACTCCCCAAGTTGTTGTCAACGCCTTTACTCCAGGATATTGTCTCACCAATCTGGTTGATGGGGTGACAGGATTCTGGGGTCTCCAGCTTCGAATTATGAAATTGATAGCTCGATCAGCCCAGGAAGGATCCCGTACACTGGTTCATGCCGCTACCTTGGGGTGGGAAGGGCATGGAAAATATCTCAATGACTGCAAGATCGACGAGTAAGTTTACCCAAAACTGATCTCTGTGGCAGTTAAACGAAGCTAACAAGATTAGGGGCGCCTTATCCAAATTTGTGAAGAGCTCAAATGGAGCACAGGCACAGAAGAAAGTTTGGGGCGAATTGCTGGAGAAATTGGAAAAAATCTCCCCGGGAATATCTGGCAAAATTTAATAGGATACCTACCGTGGCAGTAAATGATAACTACAGCCACAGGTGCCTAAAGGGCTTCCGATGGGAGAAGCATAATAGTTAATGGGTATATTTCCAGTTTTTCAGTTTTTCTTTTTTTCTCTTTTCTTTTTTTCTCTTTAACTTTTCTTTTTCTTTAGCCCTTCCCACATGTATCCGATTGGATTCTGGCGGTATGAGGGGCTGGAAAACTTGTATATAGAGGAACAAATTCGCGAACCCTTAAGCCATTATTATGATATCTGAAGCAACCAGTTTTGCCATATAAAAATGCTTTATCTAGAAGGGATAGCAGTGGTTACAGGTGCAGGTGAGAACATACCAAAAAGAAACGCCCATCTTTATATGGTCTAACATGAAGTAGGGAGTGGGATTGGCCTTGAATGTGCTCTTGCATTCGCAGCAGCGGGCGCGGCGGGAGTTGTATTCGCCGACCTGGACGTATCCGTCGTTCAGAACAAGGCGGAGAAAAGCAGGAGCATAGCTAAAAATCCTTCATATAAACCACTTGCAGTTGCTGTGGATGTGACCGACAAACGCCAAGTTGAAGACATGATGGCTCAAACCCTCATGACCTTCAATAGAATTGACTACAACGTCAACTGTGCCGGGGTATGACCACAATAAGTTTCAACTTTCAAGAGAGCAGGCCTTGACAGCTTAACTAAATTTGCATAAAATGTAGGTGGCTATGCACAAACCAGTTCATTTCATGGATTTGACAATTCAAGAGTGGGAAAGGGTCAGCCAGGTAAATGTGCAAGGCGTGTTATACTGCATGCAAGCGATCGGCAAAGTGATGAGGACTCAGGAGTCGTTTAAAACCTCTGGGCTTCATGGACCGCGGGCTGCACAACGGGGTTCGATAGTCAATCTGGGGTCTATTCACTCATTCCAATCGGCTCCTGGGACTGCCCAGTATACAACTTCCAAACATGCGGTGGTTGGCCTGACCAAGTCTTGTGGTAAGATGCTTCCATCCTCCTCAGCTTTGCTATCATCTCATCGTTTGGAATGTTTGTCTTAACAGCAATATACAGCCCTAGATTTTGCTAAAGAAGGCATTCGCGTGAATGCTGTCTGCCCCTCGTGGGTCAATACACCAATGATAAATAGCAATGAGGTGCTTGCGGAAGTTCATCAAGTTGTCGGGAACGTTGTACCTCTGGGGCGAATTGCAGAGGCAGAGGAGGTAGCAGACGTTATCCTGTTCCTTTGCAGCCCTAGAGCGAGCTATGTCACCGGTGCTGCTTGGATGGTGGATGGTGGCTTCTCCTGCGCCACAGTATTGTAATTGTTTTCGCTTTGCTGGCCATTATTGATGTTGCAGCCCGTGGTCGGGTCGGGTGTTGATCTTCTTGGCTGGAAAATCGAAATTGAGATTACGTAAACTACATAGAGTTTTCTTTCGGCAAGGGAGATCCCGGTCGAACCTTATCATGAGTCCGTGCTTAAGTCAACGTCACTTCACTTCATTCAAGCCTCGATAACTCGCAGACAAGCACCACACATTACCGTTAGATATACCATAAATTGTCACCGACAAGTGACTTTTTTCGTGGTCTGGTTTAACAACTATTAACTAACTCAAGTGTCAAGCTAACATCAAAAACCAAAACTAGTGGTAATTGGCTACTCTGAACACGAATCTTTCGAATCGGCGACAGCTCGCGTTGAACATTGCCAGTCGCTCACAAGACCATGAGACCAGCTGAGAAAGGGCCGATTTCCCCAGAATGATACCCCGAATAGAAGCATTGCCCCCCTGCCGTAACCAGTTTTGAGTTGGTTCATCAGTGCCGCCAAGGACAGACAGTTCTACCACCGTACGGGCCTCGGCTACAGACGCCGTGCATTCGGCACTGTAGGCATATAAGACGATACAACTGTACAACAAAGCTATGGGTCTCAAGGGGTTCCAATATCTGTAGTACTCCGGCCGCGATGCACATGTTTTGCATTCATGCTTCTTCTGCAGCTGGACTGCATGGAATACTGCTTTGCGGCCATCAGTGGAATCTGCCCATGCTCGAACTGCTCTATGGGACTCCATTTCTTGCCGATAATCACCACTGAGCTGGTTTTCGAGAAGAGAAATATCCGCGTGAATGTTGAGGAGTGTCAAGTGGAATAGAGTCAGATTGAGAGTGAGCCAAAAATGTTGTGATTCCGAGCGTCCTGTGTAACATATGTGACCTCGTTTATAAGCTCCTTCGAGGTATGATTGGCAATAGTCCAAGTGGTTTCTTTGGTAGCTGAAGCTATTTTTCTGGCTTATGGACGTCAAAAATTCTGCGCCGCGGCGCAATGTCTGGATGGCCGACCATATTTCCACTTGGATCGCACAAAGGGCTAAATGACTATCCGGCTCTTCAAATGGATGCCGCTGATTATCAGGCAACTCATTGGAAGTCTGGAAAATTTCCTGGACGGCAGACTGGAAAATGCACTTATCACGTCCGGCTGGCTCGAACCACTGAATGCGATATCTTTCGGCTGCTTTTGAAGCTTTCCAAAGTGTTTCAGTGACAGGAAGGGCAAGACGAAGTTCTTGAAAGCGTATAGATGGAGGTCGATGTATTGCGAGGCTGAAATATACGTCTAGCCGAAGAACAGCATAAGCTAATCTGCGAGGGTTAGAATATCTACCAGCGCCGTCTTTATAGTGGTACGCACCTTTTGGTTTCTTCTTCATATATCCATCTGTCCTCTTCCGCATTATCTCGTGGCACCCATTTCCCAGAGAACATCCCCATTCGTCGCATTGCAGAGATAGCTACATCGGTGCCTTGAGCAGCCCAGTGGGCTGACTCCGACAAAATCTATTGTTGTTAACATTCGATCATACATCTAACAGATATTAAGGTGGCCATACATCCTCAGCTGTAAATGATATCAAGACTATCACAAGAGCCTGGATCGCCCGGAATATTTTAGTCAACCTAGAATAAAAGCTTTCCTTTGATACCGCATGTTAACATTCAGATGTCTAAACCAAGTGGCAGTAGCATACAACATACCGGCCCGGCAACCAAATGCCTCATCAAATCTGTGACCAGCCTATTCCGCTCTTCGTCCCTTGATAGTGGCCACTTGACTAATTCCAAAGCCCGTGAAAGCCACGGGGATTTGTCTGCTCGTTCCAGAGTAGTGTGGTGGAGGATTGCCCATGCATCATGGAACACTGTCTCGGGAAGGCAGGTCTGCCCCATGCTGTTTAAGCAATCAGGTTTATTTGGGAGCACTGGCTGGAATTGATTATTGCCTTCTGTCGAGGGCAAGGCTAGCAAAGCCTCTACCAAGTCAACATCACAGGAGACTGGTCTAACTTCTGACACCCACTCGTTGGCTGATGGCCAGTTGAATCTGAGATTACTTGGTACTTCGTCATCAGCTATGGTGCTGATTGTTGAATGTTTCTGCAATGAACTAGGGGTATCACCAGAGACTTTATTAGAAGTCAGCGGTGTGTCCCACGTTGTATCAACGTGGAATCCTATGCAGCCTGTGTTTTCATCCCGAGACTCTTCAGTTAGTTCCTGTGAAAGGATGGCCCGGGTGGGAGTAACTTGTGTACTCGATGGAACCCGAATACAAGGCACCTTCAAGCGGGAGCACGTTAAGCAAGGGTCTTCAGAGTTGCATTTGGATTTCCTATATCGGCATGTTTGACATGCCACAAGAGTGCGCTGGGCGCCTTTGAGGTCTGCATAGTGGATTGGCAGATGCCGCTCTAGGATGTCTCTGTCGGTCATTAATTTTAGTTATCTTCCTTCGCTCTTGGTTGCTGCCTGAACGGTGATTTAGTTTACCTCCTCGCAAACCTACGGTGACACGAATAACATTGATAAGCCCGGATAGGGTCGTGATTTCGTTGGTGGCGGTTAAGATGCTCCTTCCGAAGAAATGAGCGGTTGCAATTTGTCACAGGGCACTGGAATGGCATTATTTCAATAAAATATGATCCTGTTTTTGTTGGAATGCGGATACTGAGGGGCCATGTGTGAGTTATGGAAATTTTCTGTTGAGGCTGCACATATTAACAACCCCTGTGTTCGAACCGTCTTCCACATTTGCTAACCTTGATCTACCATCTCGCATAGGATCGACATCATCCCAAGATATGCACACGATATTTTCGATCCCAATTAACTTTATGCTCGGTTGATGATCAGGCTTTGTTCACCTACTTCCACGATTGCCCCTGCGGAGCACATTAACTAGTATGGACCCTCGAATAGCCCCTATTACACGCCATATCGCGGAGCCGTATCCCTTTGCCATGTCTGCGGAGATCTCTGATGGGTTACGAATACGATGGCAAATTATTTGTCCAAGGACGCATACTCCGTGGCTTCACTATCGCGCCGTCTCTGGCCATATTTTCCTCTTTTCTTCCATCACTTTCCACTAACTTTTAAGAAGGTTATATTTAGTTGTGGCTGAAAGCCACTCGCCTACTCTCCGACCAGTCTGGGATTATTTTCAAAATTCGTTTAGCTTGCTTTCATTTTCCCACCTTTCTTTTTCTTAGGAAGGTTGTCAGATGTCAACAACACCTTCTCCATCGCCAGAATATTCAGTGCCAGTCATAATGGCGCGATATATCGGCTCTCGTTATACGTTCGATATTGCTGACAAAAATGCTCGCTATCCTACGTAATTGATACCCTTCAATGCCTCCATCCAGATGGGCTTTTGCTGATACAGCACTCTGTCTTAACATAATTACGAGTGGTGCAAAGATGAGGAAATTAATTGACTTATGCCATTATCTCGCTGTTGTTGACTACGGATAAATGTTACTACGAATCATGAAACGAGTGGTGATTATATCAAAGGGCAAAACTGTCTTCATGGAAACCAGTTTCCACCCATGTCAGCAACCCGGTTAATGATATCCGGTGGCATACTCCATACTTGACCCTCTCTTCCGTCATCGGTCAATATGGGCCAAGCCTTTGTCCAAGCCATTCATCTAGGGCCACATATGCTTTGAATAAGCCACCATTATTTGTGTCCCCAAAGCGGTGTGATCACGAAAATACAAGATACAAATACTCCGAGGGCCGATGGGATGGATGTTGCTCCCGGTGGGGAAGAAGTTTCCTGGCAGGATCTGCATTCCTATCTATCAACAACTTCATACGTCGCAAGAATGGTGAATTTAACCTAGGTTGGAACATATTATGCGGTTATATATTTAGCCTTAGGTGAGCACACAAACACCCTGACAGATACAATCTCTAGGTGTGGATTGGCTTCTTGGCTTTTGGTTTCATGAAATATTTCAAATGTCTTCCATAATTACAAATACGCCATGCTCAAGTTCAGATGTCTGTACAGATTCTCCTGTGACTCCGTACAGCACTGAGGTATGCCAGCCTAACAATTGATTTAAAGACAAACATATTAACTAGCCCTAGGATCAATACAAAGATGTAGCCGTTATTGGTATGGCATGCCGCGTTCCTGGCGACATACAAGATCCTGAAAGCCTATGGCAGGCACTTCTGGAACAAATGGTTGCTTGTGGAGAAATTCCCGTCCATCGCTGGGAGCCGTATCATAAAAGAGATCCCGTCAACAAAAAGATCCTTGATCAAACGACAAGTCGAGGGTATTTTGTCGATAATATTGAAGATTTTGATTATCAATTCTTTGGAGTCTCGCCCAAGGAAGTTGAACAAATGGATCCACAGCAGCGAATTTCCCTTGAAGTTGCTTGGGAGGCATTAGAACACGCTGGTATTCCATCGAAATCACTTAGTGGCAGTGACCTGTCTCTTATACACATCTCCGAGCCCACGAGACCAGAGAGGATCTCGT
>OJKM01000115.1_pt1 | contig 12972 bp, 14 predicted proteins | sample 1596631 | NCBI WGS metagenome assembly OJKM01 (sample SAMEA3904683, study PRJEB24821) | metagenome | biome: Builtin; feature: hospital; material: surface | place: USA | collected 2013-06-06 | reverse complement strand
CTAATGGTAGGCAGAGCTGAAGTTTGACACAAAGTTAACGAGTATCATGAATACTAAATTATTATTGGTTGGTTTAACTAGTTAACTTGTTATGCCGAATGCTTATTGGATTATCGCCTAGCTAGTAGTTCGCTACAAACAATTGACAGACCAACATTACTAAATTGATACCGCAATATTTGAGCATCACATCCTAGCTGGGGATAATTTTTGTTGATTGATAACTAACCAGTCTATGTTGATTCACCTCATATCGTTCCTAGCCATGCTGGACCATCCTACGGACTTGATCTAGCTTGGACAATTCAATCCCCAATTGTCACCAGGAATAGCGTACATATGAGCAGTACCAGAGCCTTGCCCTTGCTATATACCATTGTCTCAACGACACCCACTTTTAATGTGCTATTGTTGTAGTATATCAGCTCAGCCAAAACGCTTGTTGCTCACGAATCATACTTTATTTCGTAATAATACATGAAGGCAGGAAAGCGCGGTATTGTTATCATCAATCAACTTCTACCTGCATAGATGGGGTTTTAACCGAATAGTGTGAGTTGGTGAGAAAATTCAATAACTCAATGTATACGGATAGTGTCAACTATATAACGTCAAAGTATAGCCAATAGGCCGTTCATTATGATCAGTTCTAGCACGGAATTCAAAGTCAAAGAGAAGATGAAATCAAGTGACTAGATCAGCATTCATCCACCGTAACAGGGTCAGATTCTACCCCATTACCATACCCGCCAACCGCAGCAACCAGAACCTTCTTAGCTTCACTCTGCGCCTGTATTGTAGTTTCAAACCCGGTCCACGCCTCATCTTTAATCTCCTTTGGCATGCTACCCTCAGACACCTCGAAAACCTTCCATGATTCAATGTCGGTTGAGCCATTCCAGCTCACATATACCACTATATCTTTATCCGCCTTGCGACATGCCTTGACACTCGGTTTTGTTATAGGCATTCCGGTCCAGGAAACTCGATGGACTCGATAAGAGGCGTCGACCAAATCATGTCCATAGCGGATTTGCATGACGAGCTCATCGTCTTTGTTATACTCCTCGATAAGCGGAATCTGACCGTGATGTACAATGCAATGGCCAGTACCTAGGGCCTGGAAGCTCCCCAGGTCCCTTGAAACGATAGGGTGTTCGTGGTTCCACATTCTTCGCTGTCCAACGACTTCCATCTTTTTAAGGTCAAGGTCCAAGACAAGTCCAGTGGTAGGGTTCATTGTATTGCTAAATTCTGAATTGTCATTGTTGTGCATAGAGATGGTGATCTTTTCATCAGTATGCATTCCTAGGCGCAGGCCGTACTGGAAGCAGAATTTCGAATTGGGTTTCATTTTGAAGTCACCTCCAGTTATGCCCTAATATCCCGCATTAGCCGCCTATCAACATCAATTGTATCACAGTAGATGGAGAAGGAAAGGCCACTTACATTAAGGTTCCAAGCAACCGAACCGTTGCGAGCAATGTGCAGGACACTGCATCCATAGTCCCAGGAGATAAGGTAATCATCCCCATATCTGACGGTGGAGGATACACGGAAGAAGTCCCAAGGGTTTTTCTCAGAGGTGCCGGTATCCAGCAGCGGACGCTGAGATAGTTTGAATGGGATTTGGTCGATATGCTCCACGGCACTCCAGCGGAAGAGGACCTTATTCGTCTCGATATCAATATCGTAGATCAAGCCGTCAATGACCCAACCTTCCTCTGGACCTCCCACGGAGCGAAGATCTGCCTGAGTGATATTTGCTGCGGCCACGAGGAGAGCTTTCTTGTCATTTTCAACGATTCCTTCGTGATAGTCAATGTGAGATTCAACCTCGTGATCCAGTCCCGTATTGAAGTATCCTTCGGTAAGAGTGACCTTGTGCACGAGGTGATAAGAGCTGTTCAGAAGATTGACAGCACCATGGCCATAGCCCGTGCCCGTAAAATCGCCTTCCCAGAAAACGAGCATTGGGTTGTTACTCAAGTTCTGAGGTCGAAACCCGAAGATAGTTCCCTCAGGCCCCTGCCAAACGAGCTGGCCATCGTCCTTGTAGATTGACGGGTGCCCACTGCGGTGGCCGTTCCAGGGTGTAACAAAGATATATCCGGGGTCTGTCTCGCCCATCTTGGTGGTCTCGAGGACAGAAGCACGAATTTTGGTGCTGTTATAGGACTGCACAGGCCATGTACTGTTGGGAGCCAAAGCTGCCTGTACAGCCGTGGCTCCAATGCCTAGGGTGCAGAGGGTGATCAGAGACAGCTGCATTTTGGCAATTGATTCTGTCCAGCCTGGTAAACTTGTTCCTCTTGGATCTGCGGCCGGCCAGGAAGGGACGCAATGCTCAAATATATATATTCATGCAGTACAGGGATGCTACCAGCAAGCCACTCAACGGACCCTCGCCGCCATGAGGTGATTGCTGCAGGACAGCGATCGACTGCCATATCTTCTTGACGGTTTGAGCCTGAAGGGTCGAAACGCTGAGCCGGCCAATAACGCCCATCGATCTGGTCCGGAAACTGATCCCGAAACGGCGCTCGAGATAGACAAGCAGAACTGGATGGCGAAAGGTGGGTTCGATATAGTATCAAGCCCATCAGGTCGCAGAAGCTGGTCTCCCAAGCTGACTCGGGCTCGAGATCTCGGGACTTGTAGGTGGCCGAGAGCAAATCCCGATCCCGTATCTGCAGGGTTCTCTGCAAAGTCGATCAAACCCGAGGGCTGGAGAATTGCCGGCATCAGCTTTGTTCCCCAGCCGCGGGATGCAAGGCCGCCAGGGATGCTAACTAGCTAGGTAGCTAACAAGCTAACTACCGTTTGACCAACGATATATCGGTAAGCTAACACGACGACGCCATCTGTTGCTTTCCTCGCTGTCGGTCCTGCTGGCAAGTATAATAATACAGTGAGGTTACAGAGAGCATTGCTTGGTTAAAATTCCCTCAGTCTGTCCGTCGTTGTTCAGGGGTAAGCTGCTGCGATGATCGTCGTGCCACATATATCAAATCCAACCAGCCTACTATGCCTCGGCTGTTTCAGGCCCCTTCTAGCACGTATTTGGCATCTCAGCGTACATACGCTGATTCAGGTGAGTTCTAAAAATAAGCTGCCGACTGTCAGTGACTAACTAGTATATAAAGTAGCCCTCGAGGCAGTTTGTACTGATAAGCTATTTGTGAAATAGACTTATATTTACCGACTTAACTAGGTAGATAGCTACCGCTCTGACTATGCGCTATGTACTGCGAGATTGATCGTAACTTGACTGACGAGCGAGTCAGTTCAACTATCAAGGTCGACGACCAAACTATACACAAGAATAAAGGAACTAACTACCACGGCGTATTCACCTCGAAAACGCCGTCCGCATTGACCGAAACTGACCCAATCCCTCCTATTCCCCATGCGTCATCAATGTATTTGTAAATGTTGTCTCTCCCGACACGCTTCCAGAGCTCATAAACCAGCCCTGCATGCAGTAGTTAGGGAGCAAAAGGTAAAAAAATGCGCAAGGCCAAAACTATTTACGGCTCTTTCGCGTGATTCTCAGGGGTCCCACAGGCCCTCCCCGAAAACAACCCAGGGGGTTTTGGTATGTGCCCATCACCACGTCCCAGACGGTGAGCATCTGCCCGTAGTTGGCCTTGGGGTTGAGATGATGTACTGTGTGAAAACCTTCTCTGCTGTCATCTAGATAGGTAAGCAGTATCAGCTTTGGTCATGGTAAAACGAGGTAGTCAAAACACGACAGTTCGGAAGACTTGACGTACGACTGAGGATGGTCTCGACAGTACTAGACATCAAAAGGATGAGGTATGCTGTGGTTGACATGGGGATAAGGAAAGGTACTCCCAGGTTGGGAAAGCTCATGATGAAAGCTTCCACAGGATGGAATGCAAAGGCCGAGAAGGGAGTCGAGATTATGAATCTACATATATGTAAAAATTGCGTCAGTATCACTGCCCAGCTCCTTATCTTTGGGGGAAGAGTGGGGGATGGTTGACGAACCTATGGTGACTTTTGTGGGTATAAGAATAAAGCACTGGGAGGTGAAACATGCGATGCAGCCAGTAGACCCCAGTTTCGGTAAGGAACATCGCGAGTGGGTACTGCATGACTTCATACCACAGGCTAGGTCCGTCGTTCATAGAGTGATATAAACGGGAATACCCGTGTATCTGTAGCATACCAAAGACGGTGTTCGCTAACCCAATGCCCAGTATACCGAGCAAGGACTCGACAATCTCATCTCTAATCTGAGCTCGGCGGAATCGTCTGTCTACGCGTAACTTGTGGTCAAAGGACCGCATGTACCATATGGTTGATATGACAACGAATAGGAGAGTGTGACCTGCCCTATATAAATCACAGCTGTCAGTAAGCAGCAATCAATGATTATTCCAAGCCGTTTGATGGGTGATCTCACAAAGTCAGGATAAAGAGAGTCCCAGCCTGTCTGTAAGCTGGCTGGACATCCAGCAGGCTAGAATGAAGGAATGAGAGCAGCCCATCATAGCAGGCTGTTAGCGAGGACAGACCTATCGAAGGTATATCCCCCAGATATGTCGGGCCATGTTGAAGGCTCTTCAGCGTTGAGAAATTGCTATACAGCTGGCTAGCCATGGCGACTTGAATCTTGAGCGAGGAACAAGAAATATATTCATGTTTGTTGCAGCTACGCCCGAACAGTCTGTGGCATGCGAGGTCTTTATCTTCTTCTTTTATGAATGCGCATCACTTGTCCATTCATTGTTGTTCCGGAGCGTGAGGCATATATTCTCTTTGACCCAAACTCGATGCGGCGTGGGCAGCAAGAAATGCCTCTCTTTCATTCATCTACGAAAAGCCTTGTCCTCCGCCGTCTCGATTGGCCAGGCCAGTCACTAGCTAGTATAGTTAACTAGCTAGTCAAGGGAGCCACAGGGCCATGCGAGCGCTTTGCTTTTTTCCTATTAAGCGCTGCTTATTGTTGTCAATATGACAGCCGACATTTAGAGTGCAACCCCTTACCGATAGCCAGGTTCTTTGTATCGCAGAGAACGCTTATGGAAGTTGGAAAAGAAAGTGAAAAGGAACTCAAATATTAAGGTTACCGAAAAGAAATATAAAAGTAAAATATAAGTATATAATAGGTTAAACGAAAAGAAAAGAAAAGAAGAGTAGAGAGTGCCGGCAGCGTTCATGCAGTCGAAGGCGATGACCATAAGAAGACTAGATCGATATAGAAAAAGAGAACAATACAACGGGACGGTAGTAAATATATAATGAGGAGGGATTCTTAACTCCGAGAAGAGCCCATCAGATAACATCTCACTTCGACGTCCAGCGGCAGGATGCTCAAGATGGCACACATGCCTTACACGCAACTCTCCATGGCGTTTACCAGGGCTGAACTCGCTGTCATAGGCAGTGCGTTTATCGTCGCGCTCTGGCTGCTGTGGAAATCCCTGATCCTTAGAAAGGTAATGCTATTCTCTGCCCCTGAAAGTTGAAAGACGCGGTTAACAAAAGTCCAATATCATTAGAATGCATCAAAGCTACCCCTACCTCCTTATGTTCCGATAACGGTATGTCGAGCGCCCACAGAAGCCAAATAAAACCAATGCCTGTTCCATATATTTCTGACCTTGACCTTACGAAGGACTATGAACTTCTACATTCGCCCATCGAAAAGATGACAGAAGGGTTGCAAAAGCATGGCCCAGTTATCATGGTCAAAAGAAATGGCAGGGTGAGAGCAGCCATTTCATGTGCGAGTCAGGTTGTTATACAGCGACAGACCCGCTAATAATAAGGGTCTTTCATGCAGAAAGAATACCTTGTTTCAGAACAGTTCACCCGAAGGATCCTAACGGAGGATAAGTCCTTCAGTTTTGAAAATGGCATGGCGGAGGTATTGCTCCTCTTTCCGGTTGACGCTTTCGGACAGTCGAATAATAATAAGATGGAAATATAGGTGCTCGGTATTAACTGGCTGATCAATCTCCATGAAGGGTCCTTTTTCCGTGACCTAGACATCATCGCGAGAGACTTTTCGGGTCGACGGTTGAACCAGGCTATTCCCAAAAGTATGCATCTGTGACTCTTTTTGTCTATTTCCAACCATGCTAAATGTCGGTTATGACAATAGTATGGCCAATTTTTGAACGAGTCGTTTCGAAAATAACGAAGGCCGGCCAGGAAAGAAATCCTATGGATATCTGGGTTATAATGCAATCAACCATGGCCGAAGTAGCAATCACCATCTTCCTTGGTCAGGTAAGCGTGGTTACATGCACATTACCCCTGCCCGGTGCAGCTAGCTGATAGCGTGATTATCGCAGAAATACAACAACGTTGAATACCAGAGTAGCGTCATTGCCCTGTCTCAGGATATTACAGAATTGATGGGATTGGTCCCTAACAAGTCCTGGGCCGCACGAAAATTGCCTTTCCTATGGCATCCCTATACATGGTAAGGTCTCCCCAACATCCATTGAAGGTGAGAATGGTATTGACAATGGATAGGATCCGAATCATGCTCATACGAATTCCCTGGGATTTTGGGCGGAAATTTTCTGGCGAGCTATGGGCGGATATTTCCGTCAAGTACATCCCCCGTGATACAAAGGTGTGTTGCGAGTTGTGTTCTGTGCGTGTAAGGGTTATGCCTCTGACCATCTCTCTGTGTAGGATGAGACTATCGTGCAGTATCTCATGCGTCGATATGCCGGTAAAGATGGCTACGTACCTATACTGTCGCGGATATGGATCATGGTATTGATAATTACTATTGCATTCGTTAGCGTCCACACGACGTCAGTAACCACTCGAAAACACCCTTCACTGAATTCGGAAAGCTGACTAAATCCTAGAGTTGCTGCCATTATCTGGGTTACTTTTTACCTGGCATTATACCCTGAGACTCAGAAAATTCTCCACGAGGAAATCTCGTCCATTGTTCAGGAGGAGGAGAATGCCGATGGAAGCTTTGTCCTTGATTCTTCGGGAATAGCTAAAGCGGTCAAAACCGACTCTTTCATCCGAGAGGTCATGCGAATGAAAGGAGACACCATTAACGTTGCTAGATTGACCATGAAGGACGTCGAGCTTGGTGGGTATAGAATTCCAAAAGGTATGAGAACGCTGTACAACTAGCAAGCCTGATCGCCGGCCATGATTTTGACAAAATGTCACCAGGTTATTTGGTCTTCCCAGTCGCATACCTATCAAACAGATCACCTGAGTGCTATTCAGATCCGAACGTATTTAACCCGTTGCGGTGGGTTGGGACTGGCAAGTCTGCTGGCACAGCAGGCGCAGGGTATATGGCCTTCGGGCTAGGACGGTGGTCTTGTCCTGGGAGGTTCTTGGGCATAATGGGTAGGGATTTTCTCTTTTGGTAATACATATGAGGGTACTAAGCTAACAATACGACAGAGATGAAGACTTGGATCCTCGCTCTAGTGAAGCATTCACAGGTAGAACTGGAGGGTGGGAAGTTCGAAGTGTTCAACTGGTACAACATTGCCAGTGTTCCACCGCAGGGCCGTCTTTTGATCGACAAGCGCGAGTAACCAGCTAGTAGTTAGCTTGTCTTTCTTTGACTGCTACCAGTTCAAGTGGTGATGGCACTTCTTTCGACTCTGTTGATATCTTCATCTTTCGAAAACAAAGCTGTAAATATTCGAGTGCCCCTTGAATTTTATTTCAGACGACGTAATAACTTGGTCACATGGTGTAACTTAAGTGTTGGAATGTGTTCAGCCAATGAACGGCGATTTACAGCGAGGACCCACAAGCTTAAATTGCACTTATTGAATTCTTGAAGCCGTGAGTGCTACAGCGGTAATTAGCGAACAGAGATAGTATATCTAGACCAAATATGCCGCTCTGTATATCTTTGACAGAGTTTCCAGGAGAGTTAAAACCGGTTCTTGACCATTATTGCATTTTGTTGATTAGCTAGTTTCATCTTCTGCGAAGTAATAAGCACTTGTATCGGGCATTAACCATGCCAATCTGTCCGGACTACATACCAAGGCTTTAACTGAGGTGGTGTATCGCTCCAGCACTAAGAATTTGAGGTATATATTCTGCAATTCCATATTACAGGACTGATAACACCACCCCTTCTCGCCAGCAGTTCGCATATTGTCTCCTCGGATAGCCCACTAGACCTCCTTCTCATTTATAAGCTCTCTGAGGTTGCACTTCTCATGCAGTACTCAAATTTCAGTTAGAGGCGGGGGCGGCGCATTCAGGACAGTTTCCTTCCATTCGGGGTAATATTCCCCAAGCTCAGAAGTACGGTAGATGCACGATATATGCGACGTATTTCTCTATTTCCAATAATGACTCTTCCAGGTTGAGTACCCCTAGCTATTACCTGCAAAGATTTGTACATGAAAGAGATAGCTGTATATCTCCAAAGTGGGCCTGGACAGCAGAATGTGGTTTTTAAGGTCAGGATCCTCCACATAATGAGGATGTACCGCCTGTACGGGCTGGAACAGCCTAGAATAGGCAGTCGTCTTATCTGAATATATGAGTTTGCTTGTGACCATGTTTGTGGAGAGAGTACTCTGTAGATATGGTATGAATATGTCGGCGAAGGGTATAAACAAACGCCATAAGTATTATAGTCAGTCCCCGCGTTGATATTTCTTTACCCGTTATCAACGCCAGATCAAGCCATGTCGCTTTGAATACCGGTCAATGAGGTGTAGGAGAGACCCTGGAGGCGATATCCACGTAATTATGTATCAGTAGGGAGGGATTAAACAAACTCCCTAGCCCTTTCAAGGCTGAGCCCCGACAGCCTAGGCATAGCATGCGTAGTTATGATGAAATGTGGCTTTTCCACCCATGCACAAAGCTTACCTAGTTGATCTTTGCAAGAGTGTTTACTTTGGTGATTGTAGTATCACTTTCTCGCCAGCCTGTCTTTTTGGACCTTGACTTATTGTTGTGTCTTAAGCAAAAATCACTATCAATCCATCGTCCTGGGTAGCGTTTCTCGCGCGGGCCAACATGAGGTCCTGGCTCCATATTTCCGGAATATCTATATTCCGAAATGAGCATGGACCTCCGGGCATCCTCCATGTCATCGGCATCCATCGGCACCTGACGTCTACCCACCGATCCATTATTATCGCAATATTTATTTACGGGATATGTCAAGTTACAAAGCTTGAGGTCGATTCCAAAGTTGATGCGCAGCCCTTGGAACGTAGGCGAGTATGCTATAAGTTGCTGGCATGCGTGGAACCTGGAATAGTTACGCGATAATAGGACGCTGCATGACACTGATCTCATCATGATTCATCCGTACTGAATCTCAGCCGTGCAGCGCAGCAGCCCTCACCTGATATGCGGTGGTAAGTTAGACCCATACCCCAGTCTGAGATATCCGAATATACGGCTTTTATACAAGAATCGCGCGATGGATGCACTATATACGACGCTCTTAGACGCCCCTTTGCTGAAGGTTAGCCGCCCGATTGCCGCATGCTCGAGATGCCGGTCATCTAAGGTTAAATGCGATGGCAAGCTGCCGGCATGTTCGGCCTGTGAGCGAGCGGGTAAGGCACGAAGCTGCTCTGGAGCTACGGACGAGTTTGCAAAGGGTAAAGAAAGGAGTTACGTGGCTGCTCTGGAAGCTCAGTGTGAACGTTTAAAAAGCAGGCTAGCAGAAGTTCGAGGCACTCAACCAGCGAACTCATCGGACACATCAGGGACATCTAGTGGTATATATGCTAAGGAGACATCCGACATTGATGATTTGGTTGGTGACTTTGGGTTTTTGTGAGTCAATCCACACTCCGGAATTGAGTAGTCCCAACTATGTCTAATGTTAATATTAGGTCTGTGAACGCTACATCTCGAGATTTCTATGGAATTACATCTTCAACCTCCTTTGCGGGACTTCTCCTGACAGTGGCAAAGGGGGTGTCTTCGATCCCGCCATGCTCACGGACTGAATACCCGCCCCGAGCGCAGGCTGTGGGCCTTGTGCAATATTACTTTGATAACCTCTATGTGTTAATGCCGTTTCTCATGGAGACCAAATTCTGGGCCTCATTGGATAACATCTACCAGGATAGTGGCAGATTTGCGACAAGCTTCGACCATTGGTCCCTTCGAATGGTTCTGGCAATTTCTCTGATCATGAAATCGAGAATGCACATGGATGCAGACTGCGAGGCAGCATTGGCCCATGTCTACGCAGCGTTGAAATATGCGGAAGACGTGTTACATCCGGGCTCACTGGCGGGTATCCAGTCTATCCTACTGCTGACGCAGTTCTCCATGTTTGCACCGAAATATTATAAAACATGGTATTTGATAGGCATGGCGGCACGGGTGGCCACTGATCTGGGTATCCACCAAGAACAACGATCGATAATCAACATGGAAAGTACGGCCTTGAACCAGTCACGGAAGACATTCCACTGCCTTTACTCCATTGACAGGTGTGTACTCTTTGCGTAATTTTAGGGGATGTCAACTGATGCAATGTAGATATGTCAGCAGCGCGTTAGGACGAGCATATTCGTTCTCAGATGACTCAGTCAACGTTCCTCTCCCTTCTACTACAACCACCTTCAACTCCATAAACCTTGGGGACGCGATATCCCCTAAAAATATCAAAGCAGCAGCACGGATGTTCGATATACGTCGGCGACAATCCACCTTCTACCAAGATCTATATTTCAATGGGAGGCAACCACTGCCTGATGCCGAGAATGTCTCCTGGCGGCGCTGTGCCACGTTGATGGACTGGTTTGAAACTGCTAGATCAGACCTCCCGCCTCATCTGATACCACTATACCGGCTTGAGCTACTATTTACCTGCATTCTGGTGCTCTCTCAATCCAAACGCGCACCAGAAATTAGCAAGATCAACCAGATAGTGTTGTTTGAGTATACTGTTGATTTTCTAGTCGATTTCCATACCTTCCTCAACTCATCGGCGCCTTGTCTATCAGTGACGTACATTGACTTTGAAAGGGTGTACACCGTTTCATGTATCTTAATGGTCACACTCGGGAACTACCATACCGAGGTGCTAAGCAAGGCACTTCCAGAACACTCAACGCCAGCGCCTTCGACAAACGATACAGTCGAAACCCCACTGCCGCCATACATCGATCGGTCCAAGCGTTTGAACTGCACCGCCCGCGCGTTGGAAGCCCTGGGCAAGACTCAGTCCATTCTTGAAGCCGCGGGTCGTAGATGGGGTGTACATAGTTTGCTGAATGAATTTAGGGGGCGAGTAGGGGCCGCGACGTCGATACTTACCTACAAGTATGGAGAGAGCCATACAGTTAGTACTTTGCTACAGCAGCAGCAGCAGCAGCAGCAGCAGCAGGGTTCTAATGGAGTAGCAGGCTCTGGCTGGTTACCTGGCCTGAGGGGACCATTTACTGGATAATACCCATCAATCTACATAACCAATAAAAATGAATTTCAATGAAATAACTGCGCTAGCCAGAAGCATGCATATCAAGATACAACACTGAACTACCCGCCCCTCCACAATGCAGCAAACCTATTCTTCTGTCCTCCCTTCTTCTCCTTTTTCCTCGCTCTCATAACAGGGACAGCGTCATCATCACCAGCCTCATCTGCACGACTAACAACCTCAACACCAATTGTGTGGCGGGCATCCCATCTCTCTTCATCCGTCAAGGCATTGTCCAGCCCTCCAATCTCCATAATTAAGCTCTCCCATTCCTCACAACCCATCGCCTCAGGGGGCACAGCATAAAGCCATTCCCCCAAGCTCCGCAATTCCAGGATTCCACTCCCGTCAACGGTCGAGCTCAAAATAACTGAACGATAAATGGAGAAAAATGCCAGGAAATGAGCCCGTGTCCAGCCCGTGTATACCCAGCGCCGTGTTCGCCTATTAAAGCGTGCGTATGGGTTAGGTAAATTGTTGTTTGCAGATAATATGTATCGTATAGCTCGCTGTGAGAGCTGGTTCGGCAGCACATCCTCACCCCTCGCGAAGCGATGGAACTGGACCATCACTTTAAATTGCGGCTCTGTGAGATCCCGCGGTAAGTACGGTGTATAGTACGTCGTGCAGCGGGGATCTGGCAGCCAAGGCTGCAACATGCGTTGTTCGGGGGTGACGGTTATAGATGCGACATCCTCGTCTGGAGTAACTAGGAGCTCTCTGAGCGGTATGGTTGCGCCCAGGGGTCCGAAGAGACGAATCTTAGTTGAGGAGAAGACAGGGTGTGAGAGGGGGCGGACCACTGCTTGGATGGGGTCTGAGGTCTCTGGGCCGCCGTCTATTAGAAAGTCTGGGTTGACTCGGATGATGAGTCTGGACATTGTGCTAGTATCAAGTGGACAAAAGGAGTGTATTTTTGCTGTATGAAGAATGGATAATGCAGGGGGAAAGGTATAGAGAACGAAGAGAGAAAGAAGGAGAAGAACGAAGTGAGGGGGGTTTATATAGCTGCCTCGACCATGGCTCTAGATTGCCTCTCTCCATCCACAGCCGTCTAGTTACTCAAGTGTACCTTCACAGATGCGACTGAAGCAGTGAATGAAAGTGAATGGAGCTATCTAAGTATGCTATAAACAGAAACCATACATTAACAAGTGAAGTTGGGTGGAGTAAATAAAGAGGGCTTGACAAAGCAAATCAGGAAGGAGGTAGCTAAGCGCCGGCTATTAACTTCGATCTTGAGCCGCATCCTTTCTTTTCTTCCATTCTACCTAAATTAACTACCGACACCCGCCTGCCGCCGTACGACCAGACGGGTGTCCTGGAAGCGTAGCACATCCACCCTGCATGCATCACATTGCATGCTAGGAGAAAAAAGAAGAAAAAAAAAAAAAAGTAACCAACCGTCGGGTAGTATTAAATGGACGATGTGGTCACGCTAAGCCCAATCGAGGGACAATCATGATTGTCCCTCGATTAGGCTTAGCGGAGCTCCGTATATATATATATATATATATAGT
>OJKM01000114.1_pt1 | contig 12983 bp, 16 predicted proteins | sample 1596631 | NCBI WGS metagenome assembly OJKM01 (sample SAMEA3904683, study PRJEB24821) | metagenome | biome: Builtin; feature: hospital; material: surface | place: USA | collected 2013-06-06 | reverse complement strand
GGAGTCGTCGGCAGCGTCAGATGTGTATAAGAGACAGCTCTCACACAGCTTCCTGGATAGTCAGCTCGCGTCCTACCGGGAGCTCTGAGCCCTGGAACGGGTGGAGCTTGGATATGTTTTCGTGATAGTTTTGAGTCAGACTCGCTGTGCAGCGTGCTTAGTGAGCGATAGCTGCGATCCCTGGCTCATAACAAGCTCCTTCGGCGGTGCTCGATGGCCGTGAAGCTGCGCTCGTTGACGTTGACCGTCGATGGAGGTCGAAAAGCCGGCGGTGAATGAAGGGAAAAGCCGCCCGCCGAAAAAGGGGAAGACACGTGATCACCGGCTTTTGACGACCTTCTTTTGCTTCTTCGACGTCGCGGAAAAGACAAACGACGACGACAACTCGCCTTTCTCACCTCACGCAGCCCATCTATCAACTCTGTTTGACAGCCCAGCGCCGGAGTAAACATGGAAACTTACGCTTGCGAGCGACGGTCCAGGATTGAGACGGCTGTCCACTCAGACGCGTTTGTCCACTCTGCAGATATCGCCGGGACGACTGGGGGGTGGAGCACCGTCCCGCGTGGTGGTAAGGAGACCAGTTTTCCCCTTCTTGGGTGTTGAAGGGCATACCCGGTCGACCTCCTTTTCCCTCTCTCTCTCTGGCTCATTGCTGCTGCTCTGGCGGCGAGCCCGTGGCATGAAATATGTAGCGAGTCCTCTCGCCTGGTTGCGTGGCTGAGACACAGGGAGCACAGAGTCTACATCTCCTGCAGCAGCATAACTAACCAACTAAGGAAAAGTCGAACAGAAAAAATAAATGCCGGAAAAGTTGCCTCTTGAGCACCGATACTTGGGCGCGGCATGCACCTGCGCGAACTCACCGCTTCTGCTGGCTCGTTGGGCACCGCTGCCAGGAACTTGCACGCCCTCAAGCCACTCACAAGGCGATCTCCAAGTATTGCATTGCTCTAGCGCTCCTTTACAGATGCATGACCATACATAGAGCTACGCCGACATGTATATTAAGAAAAGAAGCAAACGGACCTGCGGGTGCCAGAACGGAGATGGATGCTCTCCGTTTTACGGGTTCAGACTCTCTTACGCTGGATGTAAGTTTGCGCACGGAGGCAGCGAAACGTGGACGAATTGTACGGGATTGGCGACTCGGTCAACTTGACTCGGAGATGCAACGATGGCCAAACCATCCCAGTCCCTTGCATATTAGCTAAGGGAATGACACGCTTTATGGGGCACGGCTGCCCCCGCTTGTTCTGGAAGCCACAGGTCACGCAGGAGTTGGGTGTAGCCGGGCTCCCAAGGAGTTTCAGACCCGGCTTCTCCTCTCCCAGTGGCCCAGTCCAGGTGTCGCCAAAATAGCTGTCCTTCCCTGTCCTTGCCAGCCTGGGGCAGACTACCCGGCTCTCTTTCTGCTCTTGTTTCCCTAGTCCGATATTTTTTTTTTTTTTTTCTCTCTTCTCTCAATTGTACTCCGTAGGTTTTGATCTTATTTTCTTCTCCTTCCTCTCTATCTTTACCAGGCTGCCTGCACTCCTTTTCTGCGCTGCTGCGCTCCAGTCAATCCTTTCTTTCGCTCCTTTCCCCCTTTTCCTTCCTATACATAGCCGCCAGCTACTATGCGACTATTTGGATGAGGGAAGGGTCAAGACCCCAAGTCCGCTCCCCGCATAGTTATTATATTGCATCTTTTTCTCGGGCTTTCATTTCCGCTGCTTATCACGCACACCAGCCAACTGAGTTGTCTCCCACACCAGCATCACTCGTGGACCTCCAAAGATTCCAACATTTCTGATAAAGCATTATTCGTCATCTAGAGCACAGCAGCTCCTTCAGCCTCGTCAGACACCTCCCTCACCCCTTCGATTCGTATTGCATGCCCATACTGCTTTGATTGGCTGTCCGAGTTCGCCATTGCGTGCGGAAAGCAGTGCTTGATAGTCCACTCCTTTCTTTTGCTCCTGTCGCTCATTCACCCAGAAGGAAATAAAAATCTGTGCCTTTCTTTTGGGCAAAAGAAAGCAATTCTCGATACTATTTACTCAGAGGTCTTCTGATCATTCCCACCCTTGCCTATATCAGAATCTATCATGATACCCATCCACAAAAGGGGACCATCTGAGCTACTTTTATGGCACTAGACGTGCATTCCAATAACGAACAGAGTTTTGTCATCATTAGTATCAGCGTAGCGCCATAATATACGCTGTGAGTGAGCGGTTGATTCCGTCACTGGAACTGGCCATAGCTCGACCGCAAGAATGCCGGTTCGAAACCATCTGCGCAAGGAGGGACACCGAGGACAGCTATCACCGCTGTTCCCCCGTCATGAACTGAAGATATCTGGTCCTCTTCCACATCCCTTACCCGCCGCCTATGAGGCCGAGCCTCCTGTCACCCCGAACCTCTTGCCCATTACTCCAAACGTCGTGGCTTTTAATTCCTCTTTTATGAGCTCACCCCGCCAATCTCGCCAGCCTCCGCAAACACCAATTCAGTCCACTCATTCTGAGTCCTCACGCCCAGCGACATACCATCCACAACCGTCCCCAGGGGCACCTATGTCTCATACCCACCAGGAATCTCTTTCGAGCAATGTGTCTAATAGCTCTACCATGCACCGTCGACGAGGGAGCACCCTCAAAACGGTGATGCGGAAGATATTTGGCCGCAAATCACGAGACGAGCTTGATGATCTAAAATCTCCGCAAGAGATTCCCGAAATTTATCCTCAGTCACCGGAAGTCGCTAGCCTACGCGATGATGAAGAAGATGATGTAGCCGCACAACCTCCTGCTCGCTTTCACAGATCCTCTTCCCTCCCAAGCCTAAGAAATAGTCTCCAAAGAAGCCCCAAAAGCCCGGTCCGTGGCTTAGGTTCTCCTTCCCAACCATGGTCCTCATCGGAATTCCTAGACGTTCGGGTACATCGGAGACGAGCCACTCTGCCGAGTGTTGCGCTTTCTACAAAGGATGCCCTAGAGCTAGCCTCAAAAATTGATGCAGCTACTACACTTGACAAGAAAAGCTCAATCGGAAGCCTTGACGCTCTGACATTAAAAGTTGATAACCGCTATAAACGTCGGTCACGAAGTGCCTGCGATGTGCGAGATACTGCTAAATCGCATCGCATGTCCCCAATTCAATGGCGACGGAGAAATGATGAAATCAGATTCTGGAGAGAGAGTACCCTCAATGACTTTGCCGAACCTCGTCCCAACACTAGACCTGCGACATCTATATCAAGCCACATTGGTCCTGACGAGAAATTTGCGGACGCAAGTGAAGAGTCCGCTGATTGCCCCGTCGAAGAAGACGAATCTGATGACTCTGAGCCAAACGATGAAGAAGGGTTTGATTTCAAAAATTTGATGGAAAGCATGCAGACTGAGAATGAAGTCAGTTTAGCCCAGCGAGTAGGAACTCTTGAGGTCAAACTGATGGACTTGGAATTTGCAATTGCGAAACTACAAAACAGCAGTGCTGAAGCAAATACAGTCAAGAAGAAGGCTACAGGTTCCCCAGTCCGAGGGAGGCCTATGCAACCCATAAATGACTCCAGCCAGTTCATCAACTCATTCGTATCCACGCCCAGCATTACGCCACCTCAAGGATCCCCTGCCGAAATAGTACCGATGCAACACATCAGCCCGATTACGCTGTGCAACCACTCATTGGAATGTATCTCACAGTCACGGCGCCCTCCGTCACCTTATCGTACTGATTCGGGTTTCCAAGGTATATCCGTGGAACAGTACAGTGCTCTGACCACTCTCATGCGACGAGAACAATGCGCCAGAAAGTTACTAGAAAGCCAAATTCTCTCTATGCAACAGGAGATTCGGCGCCTCCAGACTGGAGAACCATGGAATCCAGGGCAAGGAAATTCATTTTTACGATCCTCAAGTCCCGACTCGCAGATGCTGCCAACCCCGTACCTTCACGACTCTCCAAGACAGGCACCGACAAACCCATGGAAACCGGCCCCTAATATTGAATCATCTCAAAATGACAGCAGTTCAATAAATAGCTATCGGCATAACTCGGACTCAAGCCGTTATAATACATACCACCGATCTCGAAATGACTATTCTCTACCCCATAACAATCATATTCCGGGGATGATATAGTAATGACCAAATGTACCCACCCTCGACTTGCGTATGAATTGACCATGCTTCGTCCCTCATAATTTCCAATGTCGATATTTGATTTCTTTACATGTTTTTTTCCTCGTTATATTTTACTTCTCTCTCCAGCCATGATTTTTCACTTGTATTACTCACATATACCTCCTTTCATTTGTTTACCATTATATCCAACCTGCTCCTCTTTCCTATGTTGCATTCGCTTCAGATACCCAATACCAAGTTGCACCCATGAATTTCTTGATTATTTGACTGCAGTATTTTTTAATTATGGGCGAGTCTGAGACCTACCTATCTACACTTCCATTCTTTCTTTGGCTGGAATTCCTAGATATACCAGGCTAGCTCCGTGGTTCAAATAGTGGTGAAATTAATATAAACTTCTTGCTCTCAACATGCCTTATTATATCAACTGCATCTTTTTCGCCGTAGATCTAATGGGTTAGCTCACCGGATAATGTTTGTATGGCACTCATACGCGATTTCCAGCTGGTGAATCCAACTCTTGCTTGCGTACGGAAATTTTGTTATCCTCAATAACCATGCAAACAATGCAAACATACAACATTTCGTTCATCTTGAATATCAAATCGGAACGTTCACATATCTTCAACAACGAGCCCGTCAGACAACATATCAGATGCCTCGATTACACAGCATATTCCCGATCTCATGAGTTCTCAAATCACTCCCGTCACGGCCGCTGGCCCAGCGTCCCAGCCTGAAGCCAAACTTACCGTCCAATCCCACCCCCCCATCCGCATACTCTCCAACCCAACTGCGCAGGCATACTCGCATCTCCACCCGGTCCTAACAGGATCTATCTTCGCTCTTCGATTCAATGCCCTGGTTTCTGACCCAGTGACTACCCTGTCTACTCTTCTGCCAGTATTTGCGGTGCTGCAGATAATATATGTCATTATATGTTTACCTGCTGCGGGCGCAGCTCTCGGAAGCTCAAATAAGGCGCGTTCCAGTGGGAAGATAGGGCCAGGCTCCAAGCGGAAAGACCAAGAGACTTCAATTGGCTCCAGGGTTGTTGTAAGTGATCTCCTCCAATGCTATTTCTTTGAGACGTTTCGTCCATTCAGTATTGCCGGAATTGTCGTTAATTATCATGTGTGTAGCCTGCCATTCTCTCTCTGAGTCTTCCACTGGTCCTGGGAACTCCAGCCCTTGCTATCCTCCTCGTTTTGTTCGGTGCCCCTTTTACAACCCATTTACCACATACTGCTCTATGTGCAGCTCACATGTCGATTCTTGGGGGTACTGGCCTGGTATACGTCCATGGGACAGATGTGGCTGTTTGGCGTGAAATATGGAGTATATCTAAGGCCTTTGATACCGTGTGGGGTGGTACTATCGGTATGGCATTGGGCGCATGGCTAGGTGCCGTGCCTATTCCACTAGATTGGTAAGAATACGACTTACACCCTTCCTATTTACATCTATAGGCTCTAATATGCAAATTAATACTAATATATTCGCGGTTAGGGATCGCCCATGGCAAACCTATCCAATTACGATTATCGCCGGAGCTTGCATCGGATATGTGCTCGGTTGTTGGGCCGGGAGACTACCTTTTCTATATGGGAAAAGAATACAGTTTAGTGAGGAAGAAGTATAAGAAGCAACCCCGGAAAAGAAGGCTATATAACTAGGTGGTTTTAGATAGATAGAATCTCCTTACTTAGGTTTGTGGTTGTGACTTGTACGTGTACTTCACCAGGGCATATTTTTGATGGCTAATATTCATAGAATAAGGTACGGTGGAATGAATTTTAATGGTTTTATATCACTAAACATATTCCATGAATCAGGAGTAACTAATACGAATTAACGGGTATTCAAAAACTCTAACAGCTCTTGGTTTTCTTCAAAATATTGTCAACGACCTTCCCAATAGCCCAAATCTTCTCTTCTTCATGCTTTCGGCTAATAAATTGCATACCAACCGGGGTCCCGTCGAACAATTCAGGGTTGTCTAATCATACAACAGTTAGCTTGTGTACCGTTTGATCTAACTCCCGAGATATTGTGATTCATACATAACTCCCAATTTACTTTGTCAAGTTCACTAATAGGTTCATAATCAGGGTTCGCAATATCGACATTCTTATCCGCGATAGTGACAGGAACTACGGAGACACTGTAGTCCAAAAGGTTGATGGCCTGGGTGTATGCTGGAGTTTGAAGAAATTGAGCATGATGCCGTGTTAATTTTAGGTGAAGTATCTTACCTGTATGGTAATATTTGGTTGGAATAACCGCTGCCCACGGCGCCAATGGAGCAATAATAGCATCCACAACTTGCCCTATTAGTTGGAAGTTTATGCCAGGTGAGTATGTCAGATGAACAAAATCAATGACCAGTCCAATGGATGCATCACTTACCGTCATCTTGGGCAGTCGAGTTCCAATAATCAGCGTACGCTTCGGCATATTCAATGCCCTGGAGAATCAGATCCTGATACTCCAAAAGAGGTAGTGGCTCTTTGTCCTCAAGAAGCATCTTAATCTGGGGAATGGGTGGCTCCCCAGACAGGCCAAGTTGCTTCTTGATGTCATTACCGCCATCTGCTGACATGAACCCCAGCTATCATGTTCCTTATTAGAGAAAGCTAACCATGAGCCAATGGTGAGAACTTACGTGAATTTTAATGGCAGTGCTATGCGGCGGTGGGTTCCAAGAGACAACCTTATGCCCGGCCTTTTTGAGTGCATCTTCGAGGACATGAAGCCCTCTTGTGACCGGAGGATGGGGGGTTACTATATTATCTGTATAAAGGATACCAAACTTGAGTGATTTCTGATCACTCTTTGCAGAACCATCTGGAGTAACCCTGGCAAGAATTTCGGCTACAATATCGTCTCTCCATGGGACACTGAAAACGACTGGATCCCGGAGCCACGGTTGGGTAGAAAGGATGGATTTCATCATTAACTGGATGGAATCGTGAGACGTTGATAAAACTCCAATGGAGGAAGAATATGTGTTTTGCCCGGGGTTCTATTCATGGAGAGTTAACCTTTGGAGATTATGGTCCGGTTCAACACCTCACATATCAAACTTACGGTGTTGGCAACATCTCTGTATGGAAGTCGGTCATGACTGGGCTTCAGTCCATAGACACCACAAAATCCAGCAGGAACTCGAACAGACCCCCCTATGCCAGCGGTGATCAGTTCACTAAGAAGTTTTCACATAGAACTGATAAAAGATATCTATTCCATACCAAAGTCAGTTCCGAGCCCAACAGAGCTGGCTCCAAGGGCAAGCATCACTCCCTCTCCTAGTTGGGATGCGTGTTAGTCTACGGACATCGATAAAAGCCGCCTGAGTATACCTCCTGATGAACCACCACACGAGAGGTTGTTGTTCCATGGGTTTAGAACACGGCCGATGATATGGTTCTCAGTTTCCCCGATCTATGCAATAGTTCAGTCAACAGAGACGCCTTTAGCGATACCAGATAGTCAGTGAACATACTAGAAGTGATTGTGGGACGCTTGTCTACAAGAAAATTAGCTTATCAGGACATATTGTTGGAGGGTATGTTCCTATATACCTTGCAGTATAGCACAGCTCCAAGTGAAAGAAGATCCGTGACAATCGGGCTATCGAAGTTATGCACCTTATCAGAGCCTTTGTCTCCCTCAAATGTATCGATCCAGCCAACATAGCCCATGGTGGTATCATTTCCTTTTACATGGAATTGGTCCTTGAGACTTATGGGCAGGCCGTGTAGTGGTCCCATGGTCTTCCCATGCCTCTCCACATAGTCATCCAGATACTTTGCTCTCTCAAGTGCCTGGTCAAAGAACACTTCATGGAGACATGAGGTCTATAACAGTATCAGGGTCGAGCATAAACACACTAGAGAATCACAATATTTACTCACCATCTGGTGGGCAACGGCAGCAGCCTTGCAGTACGCTTCTGCGACTTGAAGAGCAGAGTACTCCTTGCTCTTGATCTTGCTCACGATCTCGGTGCTCTCTTCGCCGGTAATCTTCCTCTCCTCCTCGGTAAGAAAGCCCTGGAAATATGCACCGGCTAGCTGTCTCTGGGTTTTTGCATCATTGATCTGCTCTTCGGTGAGACGCCATTCCTCCGGGATCTTTGCCACAGTCACTGCTCGTTTGACTGCCGCTTTCTCCTCCCATGCCTCTGGTTCTTTCACCATAATGTTAGATGTCGTAATTTGGTAGTTAGAGAATTCGTCCAACTACGGCTGTCGGTCCTTATTTGCACTGATATTCACCCATGTGATGCTTCGAACTGGGAGCTTTTATAATATCTGACAAGGCCGAGGGGTAATACCCAGTAGCAGAGTGGGACGAACGCCGTCGACAGGGAAGATATGCATAATCAGTGATCCTGGCAATGTACATTTCGTATAGCTAACTATTAGTACGAGGTAACTAGTGACGATGAAGAGTGTCGTCTTTCAAGCATCACGCAATAAATGCACACGACAAGCGTAAGCTTCTTACATTTAGACACTCAAAGAATAGCTAGGCGATAGATCTTACACCAATAATCAGTACGTATTCACGAGCTAACTATTGCATTCAGGTCCATATCCTATATTAATGGCAATATTAATAGTAGACTTGTTATAGTTGGCTTACGAGTGGCTCATGACGTATTCAGCGTAATATGATATTAAGGCGTTATTTTGATATTTAAACAATTAGACACGAACGCTGGAGAAGATTTACTTGGTCATGTCGACGACGCATCGGATGCAGTCTCCAGCCTTCATCTCGTCGAAGGCAGTGTTGATTCTGGGCAGGTTCTCGCGGTGAGTGATGAATTCGTCCACCTTCAGCTTGCCATTGAGGTAGTCATCAACGAGGTCAGGAAGTTGAGTGCGCCCTTTGATCCCTCCAAAGGCGCATCCTTTCCACACACGGCCTGTGACGAGTTGGAATGCTATTGGGAGTACGTTAGTATGATAATATTGTGTATATCGTAATAGTCAATGGGTAACTCACGCCGAGTAGAAATCTCCTGTCCAGCAGCTGCGACACCGATAATGATGCTCTCGCCCCATCCCTTGTGGCAAGCCTCGAGGGCAGCTCGCATGACACCAACATTGCCAGTGCAGTCAAAGGTATAGTCACAGCCACCATCGGTGGTTTCAATCAGGTATTCCTGGATTGATTTGTTTCCTAGCTTGGAGGGGTTGACAAACTCAGTGGCGCCGAATTTGCGTGCCCATTCTTCCTTGGTGTCGTTCACATCAACAGCAATGATTCTACCAGCCTTGTTCTGGACAGCTCCCTGAATAACAGAGAGACCAACACATCCAGCACCGAACACAGCAACGTTCGAGCCTTCTTCCACTTTGGCAGTGACTGTTGCGGCTCCATAGCCGGTGGTAATGCCACATCCCAGAAGACAGGCCCTATCTAGCCCAATCTTGTCTGTGATCGCAACAACTGATATATCGGCCACAACGGTGTATTGAGAGAAAGTAGACGTTCCCATGAAGTGCAGCAGATCTTTTCCACGGGCTCTGAAGCGGGTAGTACCATCTGGCATAACACCACGGCCCTGGGTGGCTCGGATCTTTCCGCAAAGGTTCGTCTTGCCCGATTTGCAGAATTTACACTCTCTGCATTCGGGCGTGCTGCATCGTGGGGATAAATGATTAGCTCTTCAATCCTCTATGCAGAATGTCGGCATTAAACAGAGGATTGGCGTACTATAGCGCGATGACCCTATCACCGGGTTTCACGGAGGTGACGCCCTCGCCAACCGACTCAACAATACCAGCACCCTCATGGCCAAGGACGATGGGAAATGCGCCCTCTGGGTCTTTTCCGGAAAGTGTGTACGCATCTTGAATATTCTGTCAGCTCACCCAATTCTTTATCAATGCCCCAGCTTGAAAGCATTATCTTTTCCTTATCCGGTCCCAGGAAGACGCACCAGTATGGCAAACTCCCGTATAATGAATCTGAATTCGGACCTCGTGAGCCTTTGGAGGATCTACCTCGATCTCTTCGATGGTCAACTCCTTTCCAGCCTCCCAGGCAACGGCAGCCTATTCCCGCAAGGTTGTCTTAGCGAAGCATTCTCGTAACCAATCTTCATTGTCGGTCCCTATGGGCTCCAATGTATACGGGTTTCTCCATAGCATCCACTCCTACTTCTTCAATTTCAATCATAGTATTGGGGATTCGGTCGTGCGGCTTACTTGACATTTGATGGTCTATGAAGTGGCAATCAGTTCTGCGTCTCCATCAACAGAGGGCGCGCCAAAGAAATTTAAGAGGACGACACTAGAGTATTAGACTTACCTTTCCAACAGTGCTCGCCATTTTTGTTCAATGTGCCTTGTTTGATGCAAAAAAATAAGTAAATATACATCCTGAGTGTATTGCAGCCGGCGAATTGCCGGAGACGGCTCCCGAGGACCAGTCTGCGTGGGACTCGGGATTGCAGCCAGAAGCCAGAGCTGAAACTCACCTATGAACCTTGTCTAGAGCCGATATTTAGTGATAAAAAAACGACAAAGTGCTGGGCCGACAGCTGAATATTCGGTGCAGCGTTGCTTGTTCTTCAGCTTGAAATGTTTGTTTGTATGAGGGGCAGCAAGTTTTGTAGTAAACTAGTGAGGGTGGGGAGTTTCGCCTCGTCATTTCGCCTCCAAACCGGGGCGGAAGCTGGGGAAACAATTCGGCCGCCGGGCACAGAAATTGATAGATGTCACAACTTGTCCAACAGCAACGGTCTATCAGCCCTGATTTGTTGGGTAGGAACTGCTGGTTTTGGCCTAAATTAGAAGTTAAACGTACTGCGTACTTGTAAGGGAAATGGGCGGTGGAGGTAGGAAACGCCGTGAATGCCGTCCTGGTGTATCATTGTAGAACGTCGAAGGATATGCAATATTGTACAGGAGACGAGCCGTCGTTGCCTTTCCAGACAGCTCGAATCAGTCATAACAAACAATAGCAAGAAACATGAAGAGCGTATATAGTAACAGCCACCAAAATCTTCACATATACCCAATATCCGATAACCAAAAGACTGGAACCATCGTTTTGATAATAGAATAAGAAGGCAGTTGACTATCGACTGCAGTATCAAACGTGATTCAAAGGCTGAATATTCGCATTCGATTTCTGGGGGTGAAATCACTCTCGAGGGAAAGACTATGTGGACTTCCGCTGGGTTCCGCATCCATCGGCGAGGACCAAGAAACCGCGGATTGTAATCGAAAAAGAGAGGATAAATGGAGATTCGGGGAAACAAGAAGAGATCGATTTAATTCGTTTAGCCCCTTCCGGGAATCGTGCCGGACTGGGCCATAGCAGCATTCTGCTCTTGGAAACGAAGAGTCACTCGCTCAGATGCCTTGACGAACTTGTCGAAGCAGCGATTGGTACAGCCGACCTCTCTTGGGGTCAACGATTTAGTTGTGAAATCGAAGATGCAGTCCTCGAAGCAACGCTGGACCACGTTTGAGTACGCCTGAGTACCAGTTTCAGGTCAGCTTTTGCCATTATATTATTGAACTTTGAGTCAAACAGAACAAAGGCCGTAACAGATATGGCAATTAATCCTCAACATACGTTCATGACCTCCTTCATCTGCTTCTGCTCCATGCGTTTTGAGAGCATCTGCTGCTCATTTTGGGTAAGGCTGTTTCGTTGCAAACACAGCGATTGTCAGTAAATCTTCAGTCAAGGTTAATCAAGGGCGGACATAGGTTCTTCGGGGGTAGTATACGAGTCCATGATGGTTTGCGCGTGTATTGCAGCTATTCAATTACTCGGTATTGATGATGTTTTGCTTGCTCGACTTTCAACTCCGAAGCTTCAACTTTTTTTCTTGCCTGGTTCCCAACAGGGTTTAGCGTCACCAGATCGAGCTAGCGTCATCCTCCTCGACTATAGATACGAAAACACGGAAGAAGCAGCGATGATCGATCGATTATTCTAGCTAGATATACAGAAATGGAGACTTATGGCTACTTGGACTGCCCGAACTTCCCTAGGCCCTCCATTAGCCAGGGATCGAACATAAGCTCCCCCGCAGTTGGCCGTTCTTCCGGAAGCCAGCGTAAAATTCGGCGGAGGAAGCTGAGAAAACCTGGCACATCTTCGCCTTTTATACCATCCGCAAGGGTCTCAAGGGAGATATCAGGAATCGGCGCGAGCCCTCTCCATTGACTTTGGAGTGTGTTAGTTAAAGCATGTAATAAAGGGTGAAGGGTCAATTACCATTTTCGTCCCAATATATGAGGCTCGTTTGACTGCGCCCTAAGAGCTCCTTCGGTGGCGGACCCATGATTGCAATCATCTCTGCAAGATGAAGCCTATCATCCAACAGTTTCTCACCATTTCTAGCCTTGAAGAGGGTGCGGCCTTTCGCAATGTCCCAAGACTATTGAGAATATAGTTTGTCAATTTTTACCTGGAAAGAAAATGATATACGATTGGTTTGCTTCTGACTTACCACCATAGCAACGCTCCATATACCCACCCAAATATCCCGTTCACTTCTGAGAATTATTTCCGGAGCCCTGTATACATCGGGCATAATATCCTCGCCAATATGGGCTTCATCCCGAAGCCTAACTTCACCGAAATCGGTAATAATTGGCAATCGACTCGAGAAAGGAACTCGCCTGCTCACGTATATCGTACGATCATCTAGAACCTTACGAGGGCATGGCTGATAGTCGGTCTCAGCCTCTTCAAAGACGGAAAAGACTGATGTGTCGTCAATTCCAAGCAGCAAGTTCTTCGTCTGAAGATTTAGGATTGTCAGATTATTAAACCATGTCCTTTTTGTATCATAAACGTACCGGTGTGTAT
>OJKM01000113.1_pt1 | contig 12996 bp, 11 predicted proteins | sample 1596631 | NCBI WGS metagenome assembly OJKM01 (sample SAMEA3904683, study PRJEB24821) | metagenome | biome: Builtin; feature: hospital; material: surface | place: USA | collected 2013-06-06 | reverse complement strand
CGAGATCCTCTCTGGTCTCGTGGGCTCGGAGATGTGTATAAGAGACAGCTATTAACTAGACAGATCGAGCGCGTGAGCGCTTTATCTGTAAGCCAGAGTACAACAATGGCTCCTCTTCCTCTTCCCCTCCACTAGTTCACGAGTCCCAGAAACCAAAAGCCTGGCCGTCGAGCGGAGGAAACGTCCGAGAAGGGGGAAAGGTAAGGGCTTTCCACCCGCCGTAGACATCCAACCGTGACCTCTATCAAGTGGGTTGCTATTTCTGCTGGGCTGCTCTAACTAACCATCAACAGCAAAGCAACCTTAGGATTCCACATAGCCTCCACAATCACCTGTTCGCAGAAGCGTCCGTCTACAACATTTATGTCATGAGCATCCGTGTATTCCTCTTCAACCAACAATATAGCTCGAAAGGGGGTATGTGACTTAAGCTTGTTATATTCTGAAGCAAACTCAGTGCTTAGAACAGTCTAAACCCCTAAACCCTAGAACCGATATTAACCCAAGGCTTAATTGGATCCAGAGAGAATATTGGCCAGAGAGTTATTTTAACCAGAATATCAATGTGAGCACCCTGCCTGTAACTGTAAGGAACAAGTCGACGTCTTCTTCCGCTGTAAAGAGCAAAGTGAAGACAAACCAAGAGAGAAAAAGAAGGCATCACACGGAAATCCTCAATATCAAACAATTCTTGAAACAAATGGCCGCTTTATGAAGAAAGTGACCCGTGGGGTTGCAGATGCAAGTAGTCTTTTGTTAATGGTATAACGACTCTCTCTGCAGCCAATCAAGGGTCTCTCCCCTTTTGCCCAGCGGTTTGATATCTTTTTTATCAAAACACTGCTTAACGTCATCCCAAACTCACTACTATCTCGAGACGATTTATTCGAAACAACCTGCGAAAAGACCCAATGCGGGGACGAAAGCAGGGTTATTCGAGATATTGGACAAGTGATTGTGCGGTCTGCTAAAACCCTAGCGATGTATGGTGCTGCCCATCTGAAGCACTAAGTTGAAGCTGTGAGTAAAGGCTAGAGTAAAGGTGTCCCATTTTACGGTCCCCATCCACGGCCCGACTTTCGGTTTGCATTCACAGACCATCAGTTTGAGAAGCTGAAGCCCTTTATTGGTGACTGGAACGAGACCTCCTTTTATGGGTATAGACAAGATGTATTTTCCATTCTTGATGTGCATAGCTAAACGCGATGATATAACTAGCTCTTCATCGTGGGTCGACTAAATGCCCATAGTATGACTCTTGCAGTGAGAGATGTATTCGGGCTTTATAAGGCTATAAAGCGTGAAAGTGGACTCCATCGGGAAGTCCTCGCGTTTTCAATATCCCACGATTATATTTCTGTTAGAATCTATGCAGGTGAAGGTGTAGTCCATAAATAGTTAAGTTATCTTACTAATCAATAGTCATGTGATATCAGATTCGCGCAGGCGATGAAAAACATCAAGACGACCAAGAAGATGAAGCCCAAGACTAGGACGAAGAAGAAAAGCAGGCAGCTTTTTTTCTTTCTCTAATATGCCTAAATAGACTTGTTTATACACTGATACGATACCTAAGTGACTAACTGCGTGTCTGGCCTTTTAGTTCCCTGTACCCTGCTAGGCTCGCGGCTGAGATCCAAGATCGAGAGCTCAACTGGAACAGTGAAAGCTACAATACCGGAGGTTATCAAATAAGATACTAATAGCGCTTAGTTGTCAAGTTGGCAAATAATTCGAGCAAGTCTGGAACTCCACAAGAAAACCCCATTGCTACAATTTGTGACCAGCCTTTACAGACGCGTCTTCACTTTGACGACATCTATACCAATTGATGCAAACGTAATTCCAAACCTCAGGGCGTGTCGACCATTTACTAATTACTTAGACTCACTGTTATCTACGTCACTGCAGCAATGAAGGCACATCAAGGCACACCAGGCAGAGTAGACATAAAGCCCGTGCGGAATTCATGTGACACCTACATACCACTTAACTACAATAAAGCTTCTGAAAATGATATTGATGCATTGCTAGCCGAAGGAAGGGCCGCGGTAATTTCCAACCTTGCCGGTACCCCTAGAGGTGACGGTACTGCCCCCGTGTCTCCATATGAGAGTAGTGATGGTTCCCTCCAGATTCGTGGCGCAGCTTCAGTGCAACAGAGTTATCGTAAGGGCATCGAAGACAACTCTGATAATAATCCAGCTTCTGCAGCCACAATTCGGAACATTGAACACAACAAGCCTGCTATACCCTTGCCTGAGAAGCCTCCTGCTCCGCAGCCGCCCTGCACTCCACCGCAAGGAAGCCTACAACAGCATTCTTCGGGAGAGATAAAATTCTCTCCTATCTATAACCAATCAATGCCACTGATATCGCCTAGTGTGAGCTCGGTACATGGAGGGAAGGAGACTCCGCCCTCTATTACTCTCCCCGATGATCTCCAGTGTCACTGTATACCCCAACCAGAATTTCAAAATCTGGATCATCAAACTCAGCAGGATATTCATGTATGGTTACTGTTCACTGGGTATTACGATGAAGAATATCGTATAGAAACAATTTCACGCCGTCGTGAAATAGTGGCCGTGCACGAAAAATTGACAGAACTCATGAATGAGGAATGGCGTAAAAGACGAGTTTTTACTAATATACCTAGCTCCAAGCTCTCACATTCATTGTTTTCCTACATGATCCCCGCAGGAGCTCGAAGTTCTACACCCTCTGACTCCTCGGCAATGCGTTCTCGAACAGTTGAACCGCCGGTTGATAGTCCTGCTGAAAGGGCTCCGACACTCTCGGACACGTGCCTCAAGGCTAAAGCTGAAAACACACCCTGTTTACAACCAACCAATAACCCGGTCCAACCTTCACCACTCAAGCGTAGCAGCATGTCGGCTCCAGAAAATAGCGACTGCCAACGGAAGGTTGCACGTTCCAATGAACAGGCTTCCACTGCGAGTGAATTTAAGAAACAAGGTTTGTTTACCTAAAAAATAATCCTTCCCACTCCCTAAAACAGCCTTCCCGTTTTGCAGCTATCTATTGACAAGCCGTTTATAATTTCAAGGCTCAACAGGGCCATCTGACCACCAACAAATTCGGAATTGTCACTCTATCCCACAACGAGGTAGGACCTGTATAACCTAGATGATGCAACATATCTGGTTAAATCGCTATTAACCGTTTTGAAGGACGCCGTAAGAGGGGTGATAGCTACAGGGGAGAGGGTGCTCGACGTGAGTTTACCCTTCTGTTTTCTCGACTTCGACTATAATTTCTAGTACTTACCCTGGGCTTACCAGGAATGGGGCGACAAGGAGCATAGTCTTGTAATTGATCATACAGCATACATAGCCTACTTTAAAAGTGCGGATGGATTCTCTGCACTTCAATATGGGGCATCCTGCATCAGGATTGAAGTAGGTCAGGAGTTGTTGCAAAATGATTGAATTTACTTGAGTAAATCGTTGCAAGTTGTAAGTATTGCTAAGCATAGTCCCATCAAATGCTGTCCAGTTCTATAGACTCATGATATTAACTGGTAAATCCTTAGACAGCAATGATGAAACGGAAGATAACATACCACTTTTCTAATACAACCCAGATATCTGTCTTTGTTCAATATTTATATATGTCGGTGATAGGTTTATTTCGTGTATCTGTAAGATTAGCCAATTCTTATCGGGGTAGCCATTTTCACTAATATCGAATAGTTATTAAAATAGAACTACCATGATATCAACCATCCCCTTCCGACATTCTCAACCATTCAGTAGGGGAAAGGAGAGTCTGCAGTGGAAGTAGATACAGTATTACTGCGGCTCGCTACCATCTTTCGAATAAGGCAGCAGCACGAGTTTGTGTGTCAACCTGGTACAATCTACTACAACATGCAGTAGAGGAGGCAGATAGCGGTATTAAAACGAGGCTATATCATAACATTGACTATTCCTATAGTTAGTGTTCAGATGTGTGGAACTCTACTATTTGTGTTAGCATTCACATTCTTGAGTGTTAGATTTTATTTTACTCAACTTAGTTATATTTATATTTGATGTGGTCGCTCGAAATGCAGATGTACCTATAACGAATTTGGGCATGATGACCCCTACTCTCCGAGACCGATCACCTAGATACTAAATTTCACACTTCTAATGGGAGACAATATAGAAATATGAGACTTTATCTATTGAAAATATAACGAGGCCAGTGCAATTGCAAAAGCAACTGCATTGCCCAAGTCAGTCATTACACATGCCGAATCATAAGCACGAAAAAACATAATTTATTTGACCAATATCAATCATCATATAGTTATTTTATGACAGGTTGGCAACATATAGAATACTCCGCTACTGTGACCAAAAAGTGCTATCTATATACCATGCAACACCCGGCAATTGACTGCCGGAGGCTAAGTCATGAAAAAAAGTGGAACATGAGCCACGAAGAAATATCGTATATCGACATATGACACCCCACGTCATATTTACCCTTATCGATAATGGGAAAGAAACAAAAACACCCGAAGTCACCCATGCCGGTAACAACCAAGACTTCGAACATGTATACCCCCAAGACAACCTGGTAAAAAAGTAAACAAAAAGAATGGTTCAAGCAGAGGTATCACTCCTCGTTCTTGACAGTCTTGAAAGAAGCAATTCGTCTGCTGATAGCGTCCATGCTCTCAGTGATTTCCAGCTCTCTAAGTTTTCCGCTGCCAACATCGTAGATGACACCGTGCAGCTTGAGACCTCGTTCCTCAATGGCATCGAGAACAGCGCTGTTCTCACGGAGAACTCGCAGTCCATTTTCGACATTGATCTCGGCAAGCTTGACGGCAGCTTCCTTGAGCTCAAGATCCTTCAAGACGTCCATATGCTGCTCTCGGAGTCGTCGAAGGGGCATGAGCCATGTATCAAGGAGGCCGAGCTTCTTGTTGGCCAAAGCAGCGTTGATGCCACCACAGCTAGTATGGCCACAGAGAATGATGTGCTTGACCTTGAGGTAGACGACAGCAAATTCAATGACGGTGGCAGCAGAGATGTCGTTGTACTGCACAACGTTGGCAATGTTGCGATGGACGAAGACGTCGCCGGGCTGAAGGCCCAGGACAGTGGTCTCGGGGCAACGGGAGTCAGCACAGCCGATCCACAATATTTCCGGAGATTGTCCTGAGGCGAGCTTTGGGAAGAGATCTGGCTGTTCTTCGTCTAGCTTTGTGGCCCAGATGTTATTCTTGGCCATGGCCAGCTGGTAGCTGTCTATCATAAACGTTAATAAAGGAGGGCTAGAGAGGCATGATCAGTCGAAACATGAAGCGGATTGAACATACCTGGAGCCGTGTTCTGCTCATTTTGGGCGGCCATGCTGGGAATTGGGTGAGGGTTGGAGTTGTTGCTGGAAGACATCTTCAGCCCAGGCCGGGTCGATGAGAAGGGTTTTATCTGTTGTCGTTGAGAAAAGGAATCACGGGGCGCACTTGGCAGGTCTGCTAGGCGGATAGCAAGCGATGGAGTCGGGCAAGGAATAATACGCTGTGAAACAGGTAAGGTTCTGATAACAGAGGGCTGGTTAGCAAATGCCCAGGAAAAAGAAACGAAGGGCGAAGCGGACTAGAAACAGCGGATGTTTCCCCCTCCAATAGGAGAGCATTGGCATTGAGTAGTTTAAGGTGAGCGACCATGACCGTGGGCAGCAGCAGCCAAACACCGTGTGCGCCTGGCGTACGGTGAGATGCATCTTCCCCATAAAATTGCCAAGGTGGAGATAGTTTAGAGCCGATATATAAAGAAAAAGAAAGGAATACAGCAGAGGGAGTGCGTGCGAGGGCCGAAAAAGGGTATGGCATTGAATGACTCCATGACCCTACCCCTCCACTCGTTTCTTTTCCTGGGCTGCAGACGAGTAGAAGGAATGCGTATAGATACGGGGAGTAATATTTTTGGTAGGGCCACGGGAGCTTCTGTGGCCAATGCCAGGACCAAAGGGAAAAGCAAATATCGGGGCAGAGGAAGAAGCTGTTGAGTCGATGGTGTTGAAGGTGGTGGGGATTATTATTGGATACTCATTACTCACCTCCAGAGCGAGCCTCGCATGGGGACACAAGACGAGAAGGAGGAAAGGGAGCGAAGAGACGGAAGAGCAGCTGGTCGAGAGAACTATCCTGGGCGTATCCTGGGCGATATAGAAGATGAAGACATAAGCAGCGCGACGACACGAAGAAAAAGACGGAGGTTGAAAGGTCGAAGATCGAAAGTTGAAGTCGCTTTTTTTTCTTACTTTTCCCTTTTCGGCTGCCCAGAGGACAATAACACGTGATATATGCCAAGCTTTCCCAACGAACCTTATTTACTCTTATTTTTATTCTTTTTTTTTCTTTATCGCAACATCAGAGATAAAGGAGCCGGAGCCGGGTTAGGAAAAGGAGGTGCAGAAATTGACTAAAAAGAGAACAAAATAAGAGTAGAGGAGAAGGATACAAGTGCTGGATCCAGCTAAGAGATACAGTTCCCAACGCCAGTGCCTCCGGATACAGTGTCGGTCTTTCTCAGGGGGTCTCCTCAGTCAAACAGCGGCCCTCGCCAGCCAAGAAGCCAGTCGACCCTGTCCCTCAGACTCGCCTTGCTTGCGTCGTTAGCCTTATCGGGCTTTCCACTGCCGACATTTGTTCCTTCATCTGCCGCATCCGCTCCGGCATCAGGCTTGCTGACCGGTGCATCTCCATCCTCTGCTGCCAGCTGCGCCTCAGATGGTGCATGGGTAGATGCAGTATCCGCGGCCGTCGTCACGGAGCCGTTTTCCGTGGAGTTTGCCTCTCCAATAATGTTGATTGCTTCCCCACTGTCCGGTAGAAGCACGGCCCACGCTGCCGTCGACGGCCCTGTGTCACCGGCCACTTCTTTTCCGGCGATATCAACCGATTGCCCGGCCTGTCCTCCAGCTGCACCCTCCATCCCGCCGCAAACCGCAGGCTTCTGGGACATCGGGAGAAGATATCTTGATCGTATATTGATCTCCCATGAATCTGCAGACCCCTCGACAGTTTTACATTCAAACCCAGCGACGAACAACACAAGGAGGACAAGTATCGTGAACTTAACGCACCTCACTATAAACTGTATCAGCCCCTCTTCCCCGCAGAACCTTTGCAGCATATCTCCGAAAAGGCGAATTGCTTTTCCACATGGCTTAAACAGCCCATGGCGGAGTGCCCTTCCCACCTGTGGCCCCTTCAATTTTTGAGCAAACCCATTGGCTACGTCCATAAGTCTGTCTATATTCACCAATGGCGAACGCCTTGAGTGATATAAGCAGCATGGACAACGTCTTGCATTAGATTCCTCCTGTTGCACCTCCATTTCGGACCCATGCACCGCTTCTGGGTTCTCCTTGTTCTCGTTCTCTTCAAGGCCATTCCTGCCTTCCAAAGGCTGGTGCTCTGACATATAACTGTCATATTCTGGGTCACATTCGTCAAATGGAAGCATTGCGAATAAATCCAATGCCCATCTGTCAACTTGAGGAGGTTTGAATCTCAATTCCCATTGAATGCTCATATGGCCGTCATCCTCTGGCAAAGACGCTTTGAACATTTCCGAATCACGTTTCAAATCGCCTGTCAAAGTAACTCGTATGGTTGCAATGAGGCCAAGATTGGCTGATACAGCCTTAGAGCTCGTACGCACTCTCAGCATGCCACCAAATGCTTCTAAAACTGGGAGTTCACCTAAACCTTCTCTCTCCGATAACTTTCCAGGACGATGCCACTTCAAGCTACGCTGCGAAGCCGTCGATGGGCTCGGGAGGCCTATAGTATTGTTCTCCTCTTCAAATGAGTAGTCTTCCTTGATAATACTACTTGCAGGCTCGTCATCATCAACATAGAATTCATTAATGTCGAAATTTCCGGACGCTGCTTCTTCGGGGGTAAAATACACTTCGTTCTTTGACGGTTTGAGACAAAGATCGTTGCTGGGGTCTTCATTCGGGTTATCTTGGCCCAAGGATGGCATGGCTCCGCTTCTATGGCCTTCATCTGGCCAGATGAATTCTTCATTTCTGTGATGCATTTCAAATCCCTGGTTTGGGAGACTCCTGGAAAATTGAGGCTTTGTTGGTGTTTCCATCGCTAATGTTCTCATATCAGGCCAACGACAGGATGATTCTGCGACACTCGTTGTATCGATGTCCCCATCTTTTGCTTCATAATCTAGTTCTATACCCGAAGGCTTGGCGTTCGATATTGCTCTGGTCATCATGACCATTTGTGAAAGGGGTGAATTTCTCTTATGCGTGATCTGTGCAGGGCTAAGATTATTCTCTGGACGGACAACACTTACTACACGTAGTGGTTCGTCTGACTCCGACGATACTTCTTTACGCATCCGTTTGATGGGTATTTTGCTTGCAGCGCCTTTCTGAGGCGATCTCGACGTTCTTTTAGGAATGACAAAGGTTTTATTAGGGACTCTTGACTGAAGTGTGGTATGCTCATGGCTGGTTGTATCAGGCTCCTCCTCTTTGTCAGGGCTGCAGGCGGAGATGAGAACTGCTGTGGAATCACACTTGGGAGTAATATCATTTAAATGATCTCGGTTGCATTCTCGTTCGTATCCGAATTCACCTTTTGGGACGTCATTTTCCTTGTCATCGGAAATTTCGTCAATGCGTTCTATGTCCTGCACGGCATCGATGTCGAACTCTGGAAAGCTACTGCGGGGTTGTAGGCCTCTTTTGATAGTGATGGACTGCGCATTTCCAGGGCTGTCTTGCATTCTTTGCTCGCAATCCTCATGGCCTGACGCGTCAAATACGTCGTTGCCATCGATGGAAATCCCTCTAACCCCTGCGCTACTTCCGCTGCTGTCGTTGTCATCAAAGTCGAAACCGCCGTCATCGGCATCATACCCCCCACAAGTGTCTGGACTTGGTGGAAAAAGCCGTTTGACTGGAGATGGAGATATTCTCATGTCTCGTGTGACCAACTTCCGAGAGGGTACTTCACAAGTTATACTGACACTACCTTCCGATTCCTCTGCTTTCTGTACATTATGATCATCTGGGCCCTCATCGCGTGGCCATAGGCCCAGACTGTAATCGGGCTCATTACTGGGCTCATGCTTCAGCTCATAGGTGCCTTGATGTAGTATCTCCACTTCCATCTCCGGGTCTAATCTAAGTACCGGGAGAACAATATCAGGCCCTGACTTCATCTATCTAAAGCGTTAGATCGTTGTTCGTAGGTCTTTAGGTATGCTAGTAATCACACAGTAGTACTCACTTGGAGTGTCATATCCAAGTCAACATAATGATGGCCCTCTGTACTGGCATTCCAAACGCCTCTCAGGGCCACATCACACAGGCTGGTAGCCATGTTGGCTCGATCAAGGATTGAGATGCAGCTACAACGGATATCACAAGATCAGCTTTCTATCGGGCCCTGTTTATCATTATAGGGGAGCTCTTACATAAACAAGTAGTATCAACCGCCGCCCGAATGACGCGTTATCGGACTCACTAGTGAGCGGAGGGACTACAAGGTCCACGAGTAGTAGGCTGACCACGTAGATAGCAACAAATAGCAGGGAGAGAGTAAGGTCTGGCAGCATCTCCAAGCAAGAGGAGAACAAATGCTGAAGTTGTCTTGGTGTAGGGAGAGAGAAGAAAAGGAGTAAAGTGAGAAGCGCGAAGTGAGGTTGTGAAGTTGATGTTTATACTGTTGTGGTCTCTTATTTCCTCTTTTGGACAAAGTAGGGGGAGTCCAGGGCAACAACCAAACTGCGCGGTAAGAGCCGCCTACAGCCACCAGCCACATACACTCGCTCAACTTGTTGCTTAGAAGTCTTCTGGGGTGGCTAGAACGCCAATATGGTATTATTGATAGTAAGGTAAGTAATGCCAATGAAAGTACAAGAGCAATGTCTGCGAAACAAAAAAAAAAAAAAAAAAAAAAAAAAAAAAAAAACAACCAGATAAGGCAACCAAAAAAAGAACCAGCTCCCTTGATGCATATGAAAAAAGTATAAATACACCTGATCCGGGCCTATAGTTAATCACCGTCATTCTTCTCCGTTTCAATGCCCCGAGACCGAATAGCACCAAGAAGCAAAAGCAGCAAAAGAGGACGTTAATAGTGGGAAAACTAGGGGAATGAGAAAGCAAAGAAACTGAAAGGTCGACTGAAAAAAAAAACCAAAGGGGAAAGTAAATTAGCAAACCCGATGTAAAGTAGCATGGCAATGAACCCGACGTAGCTCCTTTCTCGCGAAAGTGTATTCCATCTGTATGCCCGTCTGATGAAATCTAAAACCTGACCAAAACGTGACCGTGGCAATCGAAGCAATAATGAAAGAGAGAGCTCAAAACGAACGGCCGAGGGGGTAAGGTTGGGTATAGGCAAAAGTCCGACGTACAGGTCAAAGGTAGCTAGGGATAGAAAAAAGTGAAGTAATCCAAAGAAAAGGGTTATAATAAGACAAAAGGGGAGAAAAGGAATTGAGGAAGTGATAGGGAGGGGGAAATTGGTTATAATCGAAATCAAACGGGTAAAAAGAAAAACAGTCATTGCCAAATGACCAGTTAACTACTCACCATCTTGCCTTTTCTCTTTTTCCTTTTTCTTTTTTTTATCTTCACTTTCTCTTTTGCCTGACTGACGCTTTGAACGTCAAACTTGCATAACTCACCAACCAGTAAACGCCAACCAACCACGATAAGAGCAATGAGGTATATCCTCGGCATAAACGTTCCAGTATCATGTATCATGAAGACATTGATCATAATCATGACCTCACCATGCATAACCCCCGCTGACGCCAAAAATTGTGCAAACTAATATACCATCATGGAGATAACTTTATCTCATAGGGTACCATGAAGCTGGAACGAGGCCATTATTCATAGGAAATTGCTGGGCAGCAGCATAGGGTGATGTCGCTTGGCCTTGATGTCCTGCGTGCATTGGTTGTGCAGCATGGCTAGGCTGTAGCGGATGTTGGGTTGAATATATTGGAGTGGTTTGATGATGGTTTTGGGGTGTGATGGCCTGGCGTTTTGGAGAGCGAGACTGTTCGATGGGCGAGGTGTTTTGATAGTTATCGCTGTGGCTATAATGCCTTTTAGTGGACCTGTTATGATTGTTAGATAACAACTTCCATGTAAGCATGTCAGTCTTGGATCTTACAAAAGTGTTCGTGGCTCTTTGCGAATTCGGAGCTTGACTCCCTGGTCGGCAAATGATTTCGACAGATAAGTAGACTCGGCCATTCCGGGAAAGTTTTTCGGAGCGAGAACTAGATGGATGTTAGGCATGGCGTACTGTAACGCAATTTGTTGAGGATCGCCTCACCTTTGAATTGGTTTGAACTAATGCGTTTGATATGGATGGCTTGATCACGTTTGGCGCTGTTTCATTTGTAAGTAAAGTCTGAGGTAGACCGTAGGAAGACAATCTTGAACCTACCCTTTGAGTTCGAATAAGTCAAACATGAGCCTGAATTCTCCTTCTACCCTGACGGAAAGGTCACCGAATACAAAGAAGCCACCATCTGGGACCGACAGAGTAAATAATTAACGAAGTACTTAAAACTGGGCCAGGGACGGAATCTAAATCTCACCTTTGTTTTGCATATCCTTTAGGCGATGCAGTGAGGATACCAAAGTGCCCGCTAGGGCACATGCGGGTACTATAGGGCTCGAGTCGTTGCCTTCTGCGGCGGTATATAATGAGCAGCACATAAAGTAGTAGGGACTTTGAAGGTAGTTGCTGCAAAATTGTTAAATAAATTATTTCGAATGTGCACACAGATGAGGATATGTCCATACTTTGAAGCTTCACAATCGCCCTTGACTTCAAGCTGGATAATAGGGGGTGGGTCGATAGGTTTACGCTCTGTAATAGGATATAAGCTGTTAGAATAGAACTTCTTAAGACGCTTTAAAGCAATAGGCGGCTGGATTTGGGTATGGTGGTATTGATGGCATGTCTCTTACCCTTGTCCTTGGATCCGGCAACGCGGGCGCGCTCGGGTTGTTGACGGAAGGTTAAATGATGATAATCTGAGAAGCTAGGTGTACTATATTGCGTTAGAATCTCATGCTTCTTGCTTCGAAGGACGGGAAGAACGAACCTTTCGATGGAGTCGGGCTCTTGCTGAGGTACAGGCTGCGGTAGTGGTTGCGACATAGGTTGGGACATGGACTGGGGCATAGACTGCGGCATAGGAGGTCGCATAGGGTCCTCTGTGGCGTATGCTGTAGGCGGATACAGAAGAGTTGAACTCATCGCCATTTTGGGCTTTAGGCAAATATTCCCGTGGTTGTTAAGAAGAATATCCAGGGATGGACAAAGGGGACACCCAGGTTTGATACGCTAACTGTCTTGTCTGTGGAAAGTGGGCAGACCTCGTAGTCGCTTTCAAGGAGGATTTAGGCAGAGAATCGATGAAGATCAGGCGGGAAATTGGGTGTATAGGTGAAGAACATCCAACATATCAGCCTTTGAGGTTTTGAGGGGAGCTTCGAGATAATCTGTCGAAGAAGGAAGATTTATAAGGAATGGAGAATCCGGATCACGAAGAAACTTGTCGAGGAAGCTTTTGACGTTTAACGTTTGTTTGAAAAGCGCCCAAGCTCAGCATAAACTCTCCAGTATTTAGGCAGTTGTCAAGGCTTCCGTGCGCCGGCAAAGGTGGATGGGAAGGGATTTGAACCACGGATGGCGAAAAAGAGAAGAAGAGGGGAGGAAACGGTCATAAGATGGGGGAGTTGAGAACGTCAGAAGCGAGACCAGGCGGGAAAAGGTTTTTTTCCTTTGCGATTTAATTCTGGTTAATGGTTCGATATGACGATCAAGACAGTCCACAGTCCACTTTGTCAAAAGAAGCAGACGTAATCGAAGGATGTGGTTGGTTCTTTGCCTCCCAAGCCAGACCTTTGACCAGAGATTCTAGTTCCTCGGAGCTTTACGCAGGTACGGGTGGGGGGGAGTAG
>OJKM01000112.1_pt1 | contig 13076 bp, 14 predicted proteins | sample 1596631 | NCBI WGS metagenome assembly OJKM01 (sample SAMEA3904683, study PRJEB24821) | metagenome | biome: Builtin; feature: hospital; material: surface | place: USA | collected 2013-06-06 | reverse complement strand
TGTATAAGAGACAGGCGCAAGGCGAAATGCAGAATGCAGGATAATTGTTTGCTCAATAAGACAGAAAACAATCATAAACGTGATGTTGGTGAGATATGAGATATGAGATATTCAGGGGGTAGGGAAAAAGCATGCCATATTAGGCTGAGACAACAGATTGCAGCCCTCAGTGCAACATTCATCGCGCATACAAGCAGGTCATTCTTTTTCAAGAAGCTAGACACGCCTGGTGTGATGCGAGGATACATTCTCCGTATGATGACTTGCTTTACAGTCAAGCACAGTGCAGGAGGATGAACGAACAGGATGTGTTCGCATCCGCTTCCTCCCGTCGCATCCAGTTGTCCGTCCAGGCCTCGGTCTCAGCCCATGTATCCTAGAATAGTATCTCCGTGTTCCAGGCATATCAGGGCATCGGGCCTGATATACTTAAGTAATAATATCAGCGTTGCATGGGAGATATTATTAAGTTAGGCTAATACATATAGCTGGAAGAAGTCCACTCATGGGATCTGGTCCACCTGTGTCAGAAAGACATTTGCTTGGCCGGGCGCAGATCGTGCCTTGTCAGACTGGGTCTGCTTGCAACGGAGTATCCAGATTAGCAGAAAAAAAAGCAAAGAGAGCTTTCGGTGTGAAAAATTCTAGAACAAGTTATCATCGCACGTTGAGAGAGGGATGGACCAGATATTTGCTGGATATTATAGCTGCAAGGTCGAATAAAATTAGTCAATTTCCCTTTGATGTCGAATTATTGCATTGCAGCGGTGTTACCGCTACTAGGTGCCTTTTTCGGTTGTCTAGAACATTGCTTCGTACCACTTACTTCCCCCCCTTTTATCGTTGCTGCAATGTCGCTCCTATGGTCACGATTTAAGGTGTAAAGATAGATTTCGATTAGGGCTGGCTGGCCCAAACATAGACTATTTTTCTCGTGCAGAGTATTAAACTGGCGCCAGGGTTGCAAGACGTATTCGGGACGACCGTGGCCCGGATTATACGAGTGTTCGAACCATTCCCACCACAGCGTTTTACATCTCGTTTCAACCAACTCCTTGGTCCATTATTCATTATTATCTGCTGTTGAGTGATCACTGCCCCAGTTCACTGTTCCGGAACATTTATCGATAGCTTCTTTCTGTATTATAGTCGGGCGAGTTCGATTGCTGCATGTCAGTGACGCAGGATTGCTCTGAATCACAGCGTTGTTATCCGAATGAGCCTATTCTGACTCCATGCGGTCAGGGTAGTTTCTGTCTTCTGTGAAACTGTCGAGCAGGCACCAGCAGATATTTATGCAGTGGCAACCTGATATAGGGGTTCACCATGCCCTTTACCACCTTGTCCTGTGTCCCCGCCCCCTCTATGGTACGTACACTCTTTATATAGATTTCGGGCTTGGTACTCCATACTTGGGGATCACTTTCTTAGGAATCCGGAGGACGCCTCAAGACTCTGCGAGTGGCAAGCCAGGGTTTGGTTTAGCAGTCAAGACTGGGATTGTATATCTCCCTTAGCGATGTCGCATGGCGATACGAAGAAATTTGGTGGGACCATGTGAATCACGATACAGCAGAAGTGTGCATCAACGCATCACTATAGAGTGCCGAGATGGCCATGGGTGCCTTTGATCCAAGAATTGATTCCAAGTCATGCTGTCGCCGCAGCTGTATTTCCCCGAGAGATGATATGGCAAGCAGCCTAGTTACTCCGTTCTATCCGATGACTCCTGGTGAAAAAGATGTGAAATGGGTCCCGATATCTGAATATCACCCAAGAAGAGGAAGAGATATCTTCTCTTGTTGAAGGGTTCTCCATGAGCCTACGTTCCAGAGAGGCATTTGAAGGGCTGATGATGTGGAGAAATGGAGGGTGAGATTCACGTTACGCTGATGAGAGAGCGATGAACCGATGATGAACCATGATCGAACCAGAACTTCTTCTAGGACGCTGGCCAAAAAGATGGTTTCTCTGAACTCCCCCAAGACAACCCGGTTATACCGTTCTCAGTACTCCATAGGCGGCCACTATCGGACGGCCTTGAGTGCAACACTGTTGCGCAGTGCATCAATATTCGGGCCTGAATGCTGTATTTCCTTGTTGTACAATAAGGAATTCAAGCATTTTATGCTTTCAATCAATCCTGGGCGTCGATGATAACCGGTCAAGGGGCAAGGGGTGGACAATTCCATCTATCCAAAAAAATCTTGTCTTTGATCCCTGAGTGTTGCCAAGGTAGTTACTCGTGTTGAGTATTCTTTCGTGTTCTTTTGAGGCGAACGAGGGCGGTGTTGACAGCATGTCACTCTGTACAGATATGTCGGCAGTTGTTTCAAAACGGGAAGATACGATACGGCATTTGTGACAGAACCCCCCTTGTAGAAAATCCCTGTCTGCCATGGGCGAAAGAGTACCAAACGCTGGGGTAGGGGTTCGTGTTGTGGAGATCACGTTTCTTGTTCCTCTTATCTCGGCCATCAGCCGTGCAAAATACATGTTGGCTGAATAATTTTTGGATGGAATGGTTCCCTTTCAATAGTGAACGAACTGTCCGGGCCAGAGGATGAATAGTCAAGCTATGGTCAGTCAATGACCGTCGAGCTGATCAGACAGGGAATCCCGATCAGACAACTTTTCTTTAGTTAAGTAATGGCAACTCTGGCAATTAATTCCAGACAGCGCAGAACGCGGCCAGCCTGGTGACCGAGCAGGATGCCTACTGCCGGTTTTCCCTTTCTCCTGCCCAACATGCCAACTGCCAACTGCCAGCCCAGGCTTAGGTCTGCGCAGAATCGGTGAGGCACTCACTCCCTTTGACTGTGTAGCTTTAAGTAGCAGCTTCGTCGTGTGAGACTGTGGCGCTGCCGCCGCTTGATTCTCGATTGGTGTAGGTGTCAGTAGAGAGATGACAAGAATGTTGACACAGCAAGTTAAAGCACAAACGCCTCCTTTTTGGCGAGAAGGTGACCAGGGCAATAAAGCCAGGCTCTGCAGCCCACAACCTTCGTTTGCTCACTTCGCTGTCGTCTTTTCTTCTTCTTCTTCTTCTTCTTCCCTCTCTCTATCCTCGGTCTCCAAAGAATCCAGGTCACATGATAACCCGCTCGTTGATGCCGACTGCTGGCCGATGTGGCCGGATATACCGTGTAAAGTGCAACGTGATGGTGGTGTTTCGGTCCGCAAGGGAAGGGAAATGCTGGCGTGTCGTGAAACGGCCGGGTCGACCCTGATCTGCCTCTCCCTGGCCTTTCTCTTGCAACCTTTCTAACCGCTAGTACGGCAGCCAGACAGCTTAGTCCGTTAGCCTGGTTGCAAGACCCCTGCTTGCTCCAGGATTCTCCATATATGAGTTTTCTTGTCTGCATAAAGAAAAAAGCAATATAGGCCCCCGAGAGGGAAAAAATAGGAATACGGAGCGGTCCCCCCATAACCGCGCCAAGGACTCCTTTCTAAGCCCTGCAAATTCTTATCTCGAAGCCCCTGTTGAGATCTGCCCTGTCTGAGTTGTTGTTGTCTTGGAGTATCATTTCAGCCCATCCCATACACGAGGTTGCCACAAGGTTGCGAAACATCGCTATATTTGTTGAACCACACTGTAGCAGTAGGTTATCCGCATACTTTCTCCGGAGAGCTGAAAATTAGTCATGTGTGTCAGGAAATTCTCGACAAGTTGCTCTGAGCTGATCGAAGCCATTATTATATATCTGCTGTCCATGTATCCATCCATCCATCCAGACACCCCCGTTGCGACGTGACCAGCAAGAAGGTTAGCGACCTCACGCATCATCTGTACGATGTCGTAATAGCTGGCGGATGAGCTCGTACGGGGTCGGGGGGAGTGGCTGTCAAACCCCATCCCTCTCGCCTGAGATGTTTCTTTTCTTTTGCCCTTTCTTCTTTGGCATCTTGCTCTCTCCATTTCTGCAGACCGCCCATACCACTGGGAGGTCTGATCGTATAGTTATCCTCATCGTATTTAGTGGATCCTCCTTACCAGCATCACAAGTCTCTTCCCCTTGAAGAGGACTGACTGACTGGATCGGGGCCACGGGAGAGATTCGCCTCTCGGGCCCTGCTTGACTCAAAACAGGCCGTATATATACTTTGGATACACGGGGGTTGGAGAAGGAGGGAAAAGAGGCTCGCAGGTCCTGCCACACTTAGAACAGCAAAAGAAGCTTGTCGAATTCGGTATGATGCCATCCTCTGGCGCCTTGGGAGAGCTTGAGTTCATCCTATAAGCTGTGTTGACTTAACCTTCCTTGGCGTTCAACACTGGCTGATAATCTTCGTTTGAACAAGAGTCGACCAGAGGCTTGATATCGAGTAGCATTTCTTATCACTGCCTTGTGGGCGTCGATGAGACGAACTTCTCACTCGGCGCCTATATATCAAGCTCTTTTTAGGGAGAGCATCGAACGTTATGAAAATGCTTGGTTGCGATCAGCCTCCAGACTCTCCAGGCATCGATTTCTCACCCCCAGAACCGTTGGAAGAACAGGCAAACTTCCTTCGTGTTCAGACTTTGCTTTTTTGCTGCCTCTGCTTTCCATTTTTATTTTCTTCTTTCTTCAGCTTCACTACCCTGCGACTGCTCCGGCCCTTTTGGGTGATAGACTGTCTCCTTGTATCCATCCATCCTTGTAGCGGTTATGGCTGGAAATTAAGCTTGTTGCCAATCCCTCCGGCCTAGGACGGCATGTACGAGTAATAGATTTTTGCAGATGCTTAGTGACCCCCCTCCTCCACCTAGTCTCATTCTTCCTATTTTTGCAGTTTGATGGAAACAACAGGTGCAGCTGTGTGATCCACCATCCTGATGGCTGCGGCGACACTTTCTTCTCCCTGACGCCCTCGCCTGGAAGCCTTCGACCATGTTTCGCTGTACGGTCAAAGGCGGAAACTGTGGACTGTCTCCCTGGGTTTCCGTGGCCCATGGTTCTCCACTCCCTTGCACTGTCCTGTCTGGCCCGTTTCCCATTGATTGCGTGACTTCCCGCCAGTCGCAGGAGGGACATGCTCCGCCAGAAAAACCTCGTTCTTATCGATCTATAACTTAAATTCACCTCTCAGGTCGAAGGCCGTAGCAGGAAGTTCATAAATATGGTCCAGTCCTCCGCTGTTTCGATCCTCTTTTAGGCCCCCTCCCCCCTTCTTTCTCCTGTTCCATTCTCACACCTCTTCTTCTTCTCTTCCTTCATCAGTGAGCTGGTGGGTTGCAATCCTTCCAAAGGGATTCGACCAGAGAAACAGTGCCTGCCTTCCCCAGGGCCATTTTCAGTTGTTGGAATAGCATCTTGTATCAGACTGATAATGGGTACTCGCTAGACCTCTCGCCTTTCCAAGAAGATCCCGTTGATCATTGAGCCCGGTAGCTCTACCTCCTCACCTTTCACAAAATCAGAGCATTCAATATCGTCCTTGCATTGAGAAGTTCTCCTTCGGGCTTTAACCGCTTTGGCTCTTCCTATCCCCTCAAGACACCATTCCGGGGGAAACGAGGTAGCAGGATAATTAAACCTAGCTGCAGGCACAGCTTCTGTTTAGTATACCATCTTGTTTCACCGATCAATCGTTGCTTCACACAATGGCGTCTTCCGAGTCTCCCGAGTACCAGACGAAGATGCAGAAGTTGGGTGCCGGCCTCAAGAAGGTCCTTGGCCTCAAGGATGAATACCCTGTTCCCACAGACCCCGTGACCCGAGGAGAGTCGACCATCTCTGTGCAGTCAGCAGAGATGTACTTCGACCAGGACCCGACAACGATGGAGTACTTCCGCGAGCTCACCCCCAGCGGCGAGGATGTGGTCAGGTACCTGACCAGTCTGTTCCCGTTCCTTAACTGGATCAGCAGATATAACCTCCAATGGCTGGTCGGTGATCTTGTTGCCGGTAAGTACTCCAACAAGGACCATTATCAAAGTCTATGCATCACTAATAAACGACCATAGGCTTGACTGTCGGTGTCGTCGTCGTTCCTCAGGGTATGGCCTATGCCAAACTCGCTCAGCTTCCTGTCCAGTTTGGCCTGTACTCCTCCTTCATGGGCCCCTTGCTCTACTGGCTCTTTGCTACTTCCAAGGATATCGCTATTGGTGTATGTATATCCAGTCATGATATGTTATATAGCCGGAAACTGACGAATTGCATAGCCTGTTGCCGTTGTCTCGACCCTGGTTGGCCATATCATCGACAAGGCAAAGGTTGAACATCCCGATGTTCCCCCAGAGGTTGTGGCGTCGGCCATTGGTATTGTTGCTGGCGGTATCATTGCCTTTATTGGTTTGATCCGATGCGGCTGGATCGTTGACTTCATTCCACTCACGGCCATCTCTGCTTTCATGACTGGGTCCGCCCTTAGCATTGCTTCTGGCCAAGTACCATCTCTGCTCGGGCTCAGTGGCTTCAACACCCGAGGTACTACCTATGAAGTCATCATCGGTTCTCTCAAGCATTTGCCGAGTGCTAAGATCGACGCTGCTATGGGACTCACTGCCCTTTTTCTCCTTTACTTCATTCGATCGGGGTGCGCCTACATGGCTAAGCGTCATCCTTCTAAGGCGAAGGTCTACTTTTTTGCTTCTACGCTGCGCGCAGTCTTCGTCATCCTTCTCTACACCTTCGTCAGCTTCTTAGTTAACCGAAACCACCGAATGAAGCCAATTTTCAAGATCTTGGGCGTTGTTCCACGAGGTAAGTAGCAATTGGAACGGAGATGTTGAAAGCTATCATAAAACTAACATATCTGATAGGCTTCCAAAATGCTGGTGTCCCTGTCCTTAACTCACGCGTTCTGAGCACATTCTCTGGTGAAATCCCAGCTTCTGTCATTGTCTTGCTGCTTGAGCACATTGCCATCTCCAAGTCGTTCGGTCGAATTAATAACTACACCATTAACCCCTCCCAAGAACTCGTCGCCATTGGTGCCAGTAATATGCTTGGTCCATTCCTCGGAGGGTACCCGGCTACCGGTTCTTTCTCCCGTACTGCTATTGCCTCTAAGGCCGGAATTAGAACTCCATTTGGTGGTGTTTTCACTGCTATGGTTGTTCTCCTAGCTATTTATGCCCTTCCAGCTGTTTTCTTCTATATCCCTAACTCTTCACTCTCCGCCGTTATCATCCACGCTGTTGGCGATCTAATTACTCCTCCAAACGTTGTCTACCAGTTCTGGAAAGTCTCTCCGCTTGAGGTTATCGTCTTCCTTGTTGGTGTCTTCGTTTCTGTCTTCTCCACCATCGAGAACGGGATCTATGCTACCGTTGCTTTCTCCTTGGCTATTCTCCTGTTCCGCCTTGTTAAGGCGAAAGGTGAATTTCTTGGACGGGTCAAAGTCAACTCCGTCCTCGGCGACCATGTCCTGGATAATGACGGAAAGTATGGCACTTTTGATGACAACTCGGGCATCCCTGGAGGATCGAGCAGTCGCAACATCTTCCTTCCTCTCAGCCACCGCGATGGTTCTAACCCTGATGTTCAGGTTGAACATGCTCTGCCTGGTATCTTCATTTACAAGTTCTCTGAAGGATTCAACTACCCTAATTCCAACAGTTATCTTGATGATTTCGTCGCTCATATTTTGGCCAAGACTCGTCGCACTAACCAGAATGCATATGAGCGTATGGGTGACAGACCATGGAATAACCCTGGACCCAAGCGCGGCGAGACCGAGGCTTCGACTGCCGATCTGCCAACCCTCAAAGCTGTCATAATGGACTTCTCCTCTGTTAACAATGTCGATGTCACCTCCGTCCAGAACTTGGTTGATGTCAGAGAGCAGCTCGACCGACATGCCGCCCCAGATGTTGTCCAGTGGCACTTTGCCCATGTCAACAACAGATGGACTAGACGTGCTCTTGCTGCTGCTGGTTTCGGCTACCCCACCTCCCCTGTAGGGGCTGAGATCGCAGTTCCACGCTGGAAACCAGTTTTCAGCGTCGCCAGCATCGATGGATCAAACAGCTCCACCGGCTCACTAGAATTGGACCCCAAGCACTCCAGCAGGATCCATGACGAAGAGATTGGAACCATCACGCCAGCCTCACAAGCACCCACCGAACAGGTGGAGATATGCAAGGATGGCGTTTACCACAAGGAGATTGAGAAAGTTAGCGGCTCTCGAGGTGCTGTTGTGAACAGCATGAACCGCCCTATGTTCCACGTCGATCTAACCAGTGCTCTTCAAAGTGCTACTGCTAATGCCCTGCAATGACACCTATTTGCTGTATAAAAGTCGTCACACGAATACGTTGATAGAGTTTCGTGTTTGAACGACATTTCGTGTCCTGTTTCTGCTTCTTTTTGTCTATATTACATCTACTCTCTTGTCGCTTGGTGGGTTCTTTTCCCTCTGATTTTGGATTAGGTACTTTTTTTACTGTGTTTTATTTGTCTGGAAATACCTCTCAGCGATTACATGAGGATTTTGGAGTTAGCCTGGTGCCTTCGAGGACACTTAATTTAGCCTCGACTCCCCTACTTATATATAATGTGGGGCACAAAATATATATCTATTATATATTATACATACTTTGACTTCGTTTATCATTAATTCATTGATCTGTTGCTTATTGGGGAGTAATCACTTGGTTCTCGAGATCCCCTTGAGCAAAGGTGCTCTTTCTTCTCGCCTATCTCGTTTTCTTGTTGCCCTAAATGAGGCTCAGCTGCAGCCCCAATACGAGTGTCTTCCTTTTTTAGGCTAGCGAAGAAGCTTAAATCAACTTTGCCCCTGACACATGGTCCGAGCTTCCTGCTGGCTTCGCAGTCATTGCCAAAAGGAGTTAGCTTATTTTTGAATTAGTCAGCACGCTGTGCGTTTGCCTGGGCTGTGCAGATATTAAAGATATTAAACCCTTTACCGTTTTTAGTAGGAGTTGCGGCCACTCGGCGTTTCAACTTCTACAGCAAGCTTCTCTTGATATTATGTTTCAAGAGTAGAGGCAGCCAGCCAGCTGGCTTAAATAGCTCTCTTAGTTAGCTGTGGCAGTAATGTTTCTGCCTGAAGCCTCATTTTACCAACAAATTACCAACACGTTAATCCCAGTTGACTGTGCTATTGATTGCCTACTACCTAAGATGGCTCACCTTAGCAAGGCAAACCCGCCAGGCGACTATGTCTGCCTGGGATGGCTCACGGGTACAATATTGTTTACCCTGCAGATGAAGAGTACGGTTGTCACCCAAACGGTTGGTTGTGACCTGTCTGCGGTCGGTGGCTGTACACACAAGGATACTCGTATCCACCTGCGCACCAAGCTTTTTCGGACTTTTAAGAATTGATGGGGCTATATCTCGTTATGGAAATTGACTCGTATCGAGTCTGTCGGGCCATGATATATAGACCTATGCCTTTTCCTCTAGAATGCACCTTTCCTCTACCCACCACGATATCAACAAGATCATTCCCCAGTGCAATTCATATAGGATTGACCATAACTCCCCCTTTATCTCATTTCCCTTCAAAAACCGGTACACAAAATGCTTATATATAAAGCAATCAAGAAGCGCCGCGAGGAAAACCAGCCTGGATCTGAGCTAGCCGTCGATTCGGAGAAACAAAAGGAGAAGAAGCTGTGTTCGCATCTTCTGGGAAGCCAAAGCCAAACTTCAGCCTCACCATTATTATTAAACAAACCAAAGCAGACTTACATTCGCCCGGATGCCGGGTCTCTTGAACCCCAGCAGGCAGAAGCCTTACTCGAGTTAGCCGATTTAAACAAGCGATCTCAAATACAGGCGTCGGGGCCATGTGAGTTGTGTAAAAAGGAGAAACATGACGCCCGTGTTTACCGATGGAAGTTGATTGCGGGCTTACTGCTGCCGTACTTCCTAGCATCCGTGGACTTGACCATTGTCGCTGCAGCATTACCTTTTATTGCATCTCACTTTAGTATGACCCTATTTCAGCTTCCCTGATATTTCAGCAGCTTCTTCTAACCTCATATAGACAAGTTAGATCAACTCAACTGGATCGTAACGGCTTTTACCCTTACTTCAACGGCGTTCATTCCTGCCTTTGGCCAACTATCCGATGTCTTTGGCCGCCATTTCGTTCTACAGCTAGCAATGTTTCTTATGCTCATCGGCAGCGTTTTATGCGCTGTTGCTCCGTCGTGGGGTGTCCTCTTGCTAGGTAGGGCATTGCAAGGAACAAGCGCGTCGGGTATCACAAATTTGATTCAGATAATATTGGCCGATAAAGTCAGTCTGAAAGACAACGCAAAGAACAGTACCATCTTCCAGTTCGTTGCTGGAATTTCCTACAGTGTTGGGCCTATTATCGGCGGGTGAGTTTATCTCCTGGATTTTGTGCCCTTAATATTGTTGATATTGTTGAAGCTAATAATTGAATAGATATCTAACAAATGTAAGGAGATTTTTGATCATCTGAGGGTATTTGCTTGCTGATCACGGAATTACCAGTCTAACTGGAGATACTGTTTTGTTTTGACTATACCAGTGAGTTCTCCAGCCCAGTTTCGGGGGAGTATGAACTAAAATGCCTACCAAGGTTGCATTTTTTGCACATTTCATTATATACTTTCTGCTTCGCAATGAGTTGGTACAAGGAACCCATTTCACCAAAGGATCTCGACGCAGCAGCTTCATACCTGGCCTCGCTACTATTGATATTGGCGGCACTTTTTTATTCGTCTTCGGTGTTGGCCTGCTTATTCTTGGTACTGCTTGGGGTGGTGTTACATACCCATGGACCCATGCAGCCGTCCTTACTCCGCTGGTTATCGGGTCGATTCTTTTTGTTTTCTTTTTTGTCTATGAATACCTACTTGAACCCGGACGCGTTTTTGGCCGTTTACTTCCTCAACAGTCACCTATGATACCCTCGGATATCATCAAGAATAGGGATACTATTGTCTTGGCCATTATTGAATTTGCAACTGGTGCTGGTAAGTCCACTAGTCGAAACTTTAGATTCCCTAACATATCTGATGCTAATATTGCAAACCCCTAAAGCCATGTTTTCTGTTTTCTACTTCATCTCTATCTACTTTACTCTTGTTGAGGGTTATGAAGCTGGGCGCTCTGGCCTCCAGTTACTCTACTATATCCCGGGTATTGGATGTAAGTTATACTGCATAACAGATCTACTTGTATAAAAAAACTGCAACTAACTCTGAGTAATAGTTGGCGCTTACTTTGCCATGTTCACCTGCAATGTCTGGCCAGCACAAACATTCGTTCCTCTAAGTGCGGGCACTATAATCGAAACTGTTGGAATCGCCCTCCTGACCTGGGCAACCACAACTCGAAACATTCCTGTCGTCAGCGGAATGATGGCTGTTGCTGGTGCTGGAACAGGCATGCGATTTATGCCAGCCACACTACATGTGGCTGGAATTTGGCCCGATAAGATTGCCCCTGCCATGTCCATCATGAGGTTCAGCCTGCCTTTCGGCGGAACACTTGCTTTGACCATTATGGGCAGTGTGTTTAACAACAAGATGGCCGAGGTCTTCCGACATGGCAGTAGTAAGGAAGGCCTGGACCTACATAATACCGGTCAAAGCCTGGAAGCAATTAACAAATTGCCCCCGGATATCCAAAACTATGTGCGCAATCTGGCGAAGAATGCTGTGTTGTGGGCATTTATCTCTATTATTCCTATTATGGCGATCAGTCTAGTGGCCGTATTCTTCCTTGGAAATGTCTGGATTAAGTCTAAAAAGGCTAAGGAGGAAGCCGAGAGGAAAGCCGCGGAGGATGGAAAGATTGGGGAGGCTATTGTTAGCAGCGAGGTTATCCAGATCCCCTTCCTGTGGGCTCTTATTACAGTAAGCATCTAACCATGGCCCTTTTCACCTTTTGGGCTTTCATTTCTGACATATTACTACTAGGGCACCGTTGAAGTCAACAAATATATCAGCACGCCCCTTTCAAAGGCGGAGAAAGAGAAACAAGCCCATGCTGTGCTTGAGGAGAAAAACAGACTTCGAGCCTTCAAGAAGCACAAAACAGTTAATGCGGATGTCTAGGGTTGGATCCTTCACGATACGGTCACTTGGGCCGCTCGCTCATACTCCAGGCCAGCAGCCCAATCGAGGTACAGCTATGTAGATACAGAGTAGATGTCCGCTATGTACAGTACACTTTCCGGGCAAAGGATGAACTCGTCTTCCCAGCTTGTGTTTTCTCAAAGGATTTATGTATATCCCGCGACTCGCCAACAGGTACAAGAGTTTATTACCCTTAGGGTCAGATATCCAACAAAAAGAAGAAGAATATGCAGTCCGTTTGCACTGCTGATTAGGGGTGTGCCATGGAACCTTGGCCCATTGGTAACAAGTGGCCGATCCATGGATGCCCATGTTATTTTCTCGAGTAATACCCTATGGCTGGATAGGGAGGCTACCAGGAGGGCTAAATTAGAAAGCAACAAAGCTCAAGGCACCCCTGACTAGTTACCTAGGTATATAATAAGGTGGCCAGCTGCTTTCGGGTCGTTGAGCATGTCGTGCCCTGCCAACATATAAGGGAATACCCCCATGCGACAGCTGCCAGTCAAGAAGAAACGCTTAGCTTAACTCTCAAGCAGTATTTAACACTGGATAACCCAGGCCCGCAATAGGGTGATGTCACCATAATAGGTGCCCATGCCAACAGCTTTCCAAAACTACTTTGAAGGAGCTCCTTGTAAATTCGTCGGGTATATCTAACTATTATTTGCTTATCAGGAGCTACATAAACCCCTCTGGGAGGAGATATATGCACGTTCAAAACAGGCTGGTTTCCGAATCCAGGGTGTATGGATTGCAGATACTGCCCATCAAGGCTAAAGTAGTGTACTCAACTAGAGCTCACTAGGCAATGGGTTCTCCCGTCAGAGGAAGATCAGGTGTCGTTTTAAGGTTTAGTAGCCGCCGCAAAGCTTAGTTAACGAACTAACTAACTAGTTGGTTAGTTGATCCGAAAGTTAGGGCTGCAAGGATGACCTCATCATGTGAATGCCACCAGCTGGTGGTCGGTCCGTGGTTGGGTTTTAGAGTGTTTTGCATCTTCCACGCACAAAGTATATGACGATACCCTGTAGAATTTCATCCCAAAGCTACGTACAAT